>Ga0065711_1033352_pt1 | contig 25663 bp, 7 predicted proteins | sample Hoacrofraction12_FD_59098 | JGI IMG/M metagenome (GOLD analysis project Ga0065711, IMG submission 59098) | Hoatzin crop microbial communities from Cojedes, Venezuela - Epithelial fraction 12 v2 (version 2) | ecosystem: Host-associated > Birds > Digestive system > Esophagus > Crop | place...
GGGGTGGTTGAAGTCCCCCAGTAGGACGAGAGCCTGCGAGCGCAAAGCCTCCTGGAGTTGGAGGAAGAACGCTTCGTCTGTCAGCTCCTCTTGATCTGGCGGCCTGTAGTAGAAGAGTTTATCCTTTAATAGACTTACATGAAAGAACTTTTTAAAATGAAAAAGGTTAAGAAAATACAAAGTCTTTACTGCAGAAGAGTTGTCAGTATACAAGAATTTTTACTTAACAAGTAGCTTCTACTAAAATTAATTTTAATTGGTTTCTTACCTACTCCCTTCCCCTACTTTTTCCTTCTCTTTTTAATTGACCATGTTTTGAGACACCATGTTCTACAAACTAACTGCAAAAAACTCTCTTCCACATTAGAAATACCTAATCATGTCACTCACCCCTTTTACATATTCTGCATTAATTTCTCTATTTTAATTGTAACTAACAGCATGTACATATATGGCCCAGTTCTCAGTCAGCCTAAATCAGTCTAACTACATTTATCCTAGCAAAGGATTGATATCTTAACAGCCTCCTTAACACCTTAAGGTGTCCTTAACAAGACCTGCACACTCCATTAAATCTGGACATCCACTAAATGGTATGCACTAAAGACAGCAAACGGATCTTTGCCTAGAAGAGAGGCCTGTTCAGTCATCTCCTGGCCATACCACTTCTCCATGTTCAGTGTTCCCTTACTGAACATCATTGCATATACACTGAGTCACAGAAAATCTTCAGAAGGTAAGTAAGTCCATTGATGACATATGTGGGTGGCCTTGTCCTTTTGACTTCTCTGGTTTTCTGGGCAGGAGTTTAAAAAAATTTGAGAAGGACACAGTTGTGTTTGGCATGAACTTTTGCAGGTATAGTACAGCTACCACTGCCCTGGAAAAAAATGGAATGAAATAGAAAGTGATAATCCAGCACAAGCCTTTGAAAACAAAATTTCTTCTGCTCCTCACTGTAACTCTACTTCCTTTTTAGTTCTTTATAAGCAGAACTAATAAATAACAAAGAAGTGTAAATACCCATCTAGGGCTTTAATAATAAATCCACCTTACATCTTTCTTGGACAGATGTTAGAATCTGGAATTTGCTGCAGAATGCTTTAGGCGGATGCTCAGTCAGACTGCATGCTGTCATCCCAGAACTTCTTTTTCTGTGATATGTCTGGCTAATGTTCAGCATATGTCAAAATAAAGTTATAATCTCCACTTCAAATTAATACACTTATACCATATCAGTCTTCATGAGTGTTCTTTTTACTAACTGAAGTAATCCTAACTGCTTCAGACTGTGTCCAAACTCAATTTGACATATGAAATGTTGCTCTATTTTTATTTTTTTTTAATTTCTGCACAGCTCTTTAAATGTAGTGCATTAAATGAGTAGCCTCTGGATACCAGGAACAGTCTGGAAATCTGACTGTCATGTTACATAGTATATGTTGTTTCAGTAACAACAACACTAACTGGCAATTCAAAATATAGTGACACAACTTGTATCTCCACTAAAAATAGCCCAATAGTCATGGCATTTTAGGAGATACCTGTTGTTACAGATACAAATACTAGCAATTCCTAAAAGCAAGATTTTGAAATTATTTAGTTAGGATCAAATTTTTAAAGAAGTACCCATAAATAAATCTACAATGTTTACCAGGTTTTCCTCCATGAAGATAAATATATAATTACAGATGTCACTTAGTCACTTAATCAGGAACCTCCAAATATCATACAAGCCTCACACAAGAGAATGGCATTATCTTTATTCCACTGTAGTCAGAGTTTTGTTATGAATGTATAATGGAGTCAGAATTTCCCATTTCCCAAATACTTCAAACTTACTTTACTGCAAACTTACATTCTGAGATATCAAACATAAAACACAAATACCACAAACACAAAATCATCAGATGGTAAAATTAGTATGGAAATTAATTATAACAGACACAAATTTTGCATGCATATTTGTGAAGTAACAGTGAAATGTAGCCCTTGGTAACAAATTTAGGTGGCTGTTTACTTGATATCTCTCCTAGCTGTGAATGCTGTGTTGGCTAATCAGTGAAAATTTAGGAAGAGCTGTTGAGATCTGAATGACGCATTTTTCCATTTTGTTTTCCCTTCTCTATGAAAAGAAACTGGAAAAAGGGAACAGAATCAGCAGAAGTACCTGGCTTTTATGGGATATAGACTCTTTCATCTAAGAAGCCAAGGGCACTTTATCCCATATAAACACAGGAACTGACATAATGGGATTCAGCAAGATGGACATTTCATAGACAGAGGTTAAAATAAGTCAGTAGGGTTGATACAATCAGAACAAAACAAACTACCATTAATCAAGGCAGGAGAGGCTCTACATGTTAACTAACTTACAGCAGAATGCAAAATGGATTTGCCTTATAAACTACGCTGCTGCGTCATTAAGATGCAACCACATGAAGCCCTTATTACTGCTTGGAGCTAAAAGGAGGTATACAAAGCATACAATAAGTTGTTGCAAGAACTCAGCAATATTTGATTAAGATCCCTTTATCTCAATTTTTTTTTTTTTTTTGTGATAGAGGTAAAGCAGCAAATTAAAGAGGAAAAAAAAATTAAGTATTTCCTGAGTTTAGAAGCAAGGAAATGAATAATATTTTTGTACAATATAAAAAAAAAACAGCCAGGGTAACAGTTCACAGAACACTTCTGAAAGTAATAGTTCCTGCCAAAAGGAACTATAATTGTATAATTTAATTTCTGTACGAAATTCAAAGGAAATTCAGTTCTTGCATATAGAGTTCAACTTTGCCAGTTCCTCAGTCAAGAGATAAAATTAAAATTCAAGTAGACACCTATGCAATAGCGTTGCTAAGAGGAATTACTGTGGTATTTTAGCTCAAGAAGACAAAGACACAGTGAAGGAAATTTGGTGAGAAAAAACTTTCTCATCATAAGGTATAGGGCACGTGTAACCTGTATTTCAACACCTGTCAAAAACTATAATATGTAAATTTAAGTACCTTTTATGTTTACTTATCATTAATACAAGCCTCACTGACTGTGTGCACTACTGCTTACAGATAATTATTTTCAAATGCTGTTGCAAGACTGACGGTGGCTATGAAAGATATTCTTTGTATTTAAAGCAGGAGTTTAGAGCAGACCATCTTCCCAGGATCTGTTTCCCAGATCTCCAGGGTGTTATCGCAACTTACTTACTTCCCTCATTAAATACCAGACTAACTTCTGAAGCAAGTAGCATCAAACAGTTCTGACTCCATTAGAGGAGTATGGCATGTAGGAAAATTTATTGAAATATATCTCTCACTGCAAGGAGAAATCTACTTCTACGTTCTAGCTCTGGTTACTTTAAGATCTGCAGATATTTAGTTGAATAACTGCCTCATGTTCTATGTATGAAAGCAAAGGAATTTAAAAATGCTTATATAGCACCTTCGCTCGTTAAGAATGGAATATAATTTTTTAATTCAGGTATTTAACATCCATATTATAAACCTCACAATCATTACCAATATTATTTCATCCAAGTACAGAAATTTTACAACTTGCTATTAAAAATCTATTGAAATTTGGTAACTTTTAAAAACCTTAAATGAACCTTCCTGTCTTTCAAGTTACAAGTGTGCATAGCAATATGTTAGACATAGATAGAAATTGAAAATCATTCTGTGAAACCTACTGTGTCCATATGGCCTCAGAAATTTCTACATGAACAACGTCAGACTAAAAGCTCTTGGGACAGATAAGAGCCTTCAGTGTTTTTTTTAGTTTCCAGATAAAAAAGATATTGTGTTTTATTTTCCAAACTCTAAACAGAAAGCTTTATTATTTAATTAGTTTCAAAGCTCTAAAAACTAAAAAACAATATAAAAGATATGCTATTTATGTACATCAAGAAAAAATTATTTTCCAGTATTTTTCAGAAAAATTCTCATCATGGAAAAAGAACAACAAATTATAGAGCCTGCTCCCATCAAACATTATCCCTTAATAGATCTCTTAATTGTAATTCTGTTCCATATAAGCTTTATCCTATTATTTGCACCAGAAGGAACACTGAACCAAAATAAAAAAAAACCAAAGAAAATTGACTTACGCTGACTGCTTCAAGAGCCTTAGTGGTGCGGAGTTTTGTAATCAATCAGTCAGAACTAAACATTTAAGCACTGTTAGATCACTCTTTGGAAAAAATGACTGCATGTATTTGTACTTACCTGCCAGCCACTGGGTATATTCTAGTAGCTCTGAGAAGACTAATATGGAGAAAGTTATAATTACACTCACCAGGGAAAGCCAACTGGTATTTTGATTATTTATCAAGAGGAGGCCAATAGCTAAACTGTGATTACCTTTCATAACGTGGTATTTCCATCGCTGTCAATTTTCTTTACTTAGATGAGTAAAGCAATCACATTTAGACCCCACGGAGAAGGAACCAAAAGAAAAAATAAAAGCTTCAATTTTTGAAACAGCATCTATCTAACCTGTACTGTAGCAGTATCCATATACAATCAGCAGAATATTTTTGATTAAAAGTAAATCCATTTACCAGACTCCACAAGTCAGTCACTTATTCTTACGCAACATTAATTTAAAAAAAATACAAACTCAATCAATGGTTTCACAAGAATAGATTTCCTCCACATTTTCTTCAATTTACATCTATTTTTGCATGGAAAGATGTGGTCATTCTTTTGTCTTGACTCAGATAAGCTACTCGCTCATTCCAGCACTGCTCCTGGTCATTTAACTCTACGTGTTATGAACAGCTGCACTGTTTTAATGGTATGTTTTTGCCATAGTCAAAAAAGTTCAGTAGGTATGATGAAGCTAAAGAACCAGGTCAAAATATAAAATAAGGAAAATAAAATGAATTATTGTAAATAACTGCAGTTTCATACCTACTCATTTTCACTTTGAAATCTTTCTCTAAAAGACATACAGAAGACTAAAGTGAAGGGGGAGGAAAAAAATCTACTGTCATTGAAAAATCTCCTTAAAAGTAATTTTCAGTACTTCGGAAGTAACTAAAACTATTACTCTACGACAGAAAAAATACAGGGGAAATGGAAATTGGAAAGAAACCTTCACAATATTTTAATATACACTTTAAAGAAGCCTTTAAAGTTGTTTTTCAAGTTGCATTTTGGGACCCCTGTTGACTTCCGTGAAAGCAATCACATAGTAGAGAAAGCAGCGAACTCCCCCCTCTTTGTTTTAAAAAAACACATCCCTTTCTTTCTGCTTTTGTTCAGGCAAACACCTGGCCTATAAAATTCAGTGACAGAACCTTCCCTGGGGTGCTGTTTTTGTAGAAAGCTAAGAAAACTTCAAAAAGTATTTCTTTTTTGCCTCATTGGAGCTTACACAGATCTATTTTAAACTTTTTTGCATCTGTTTTTCTGGCTCAACTGTGGGTACTAGTGTGTTTAAAGCAAGCTGTATCACTTGACCAAGAGAAGCTTGCAGTCAGCAAGCTCCTGCCTGCTTCTGGCTGGCAACCCAGCCAAAATGTTCCAGCAGGAGGAAGACAGGAGGGGAGAAACAGACTGGAAGGGAAGAAGAGAAAGTTTCTCATTTCTTCTACAAAAGACAGCGCTTGTAAATATCAGATCAAAGATTCCTCAGGGATTAATGGAAGGAAGGAAGTCACTCATTTCCTGGAGTGGGTGGAGGGGGCCTGAATTAATTATCATGAAAATAATGCTCAGGAATACTTATAATGGCTTTTTATTTGGGATGACAGCTGGCCTGAGATCTTGCTCTGCCTTCCATCTACACCAAGTTCTACTTCTCTTTGCCCCCGCCACTCTCATATCTTGGTTGTAAAAGACCTTCATAAAGCAAAGGAGGAAAGAAACATGCAAAAAAAGCCACCAAACCCCTCATCTCTTTTAAGAAGTAATAAATTCTTTAAACAGATTCACATCATCAGTGCGTAAATTTAGCCGTATTTCTTAATATCTCATTTAGGCGTATTTCTTAGTATTTCTTTATTGAAGATGAAAAGGAATTCAAATATTACAGAAAACTGATTTGGAGATATTAATGTTTTAAATTCAGTAACTTGCATGTAGTAAGTGCTGCAGGAAGAGATGTGAAGAGTGCAGACAAGTATTATCTTTGGACTTTCTCCCAGCCATTACATGGCATATAAGCAGGTAAAAAAAAAGAAAGATACAACATTTTGTGTCAGCTAAAGAAAAAAATGGCAGCTATTAGATGCTAAATCTTACCTACAGGCATAATACAAGTGTATAATGTGAATTTCCACTAAACTGCCCAAAAGCTTGGTGACAGGTTTCATTTTGTTTGGGATTTTGATGTCACCCTTTCCAGTGTCTGCCTGCACTGCATTAAACAACAGCAAACCCTAACAGCTGTCACGTGCAATTCATCCTTCCCCTCAGCCTGTCCCTGAGGAGAGAATTGTGTGCACTGGAGTGTTTTCTTTTTGATAGGCTTCTGCTTCTTTTTAAAATGTACATGGTTTTCTCAATTTATATTAGAGAAAAGCAAACCAAGGGAATGTGCCTTACACGTGAAGAGAAGTAATGAATGTGGAAAGATTTAGGAAAGGTAACCAGAGCTGCCCATGCAGAGACTTGCTACCCTCCACTAACCAGCCAGTTTTAGTAAACCTGCTCTATACCTCAACCCAGAAATATCTATAGCTGCACATATGGGATTCTTGACATCCTAATTCAAGGAAGTCTTTTTAGAAAGTAGTTTTCAGCTGAGTTGAAAGGACAGTGTGAGAACAAAGCAATGTTTTTCTCTCGGTAACTCAGCAGTACTTGGTTCATCTAATGCCTGTTGCAGTTTCAGAGGCATGTCAAGAATATGCTTTTACATCGGCCATAAGTTTGAAGAAAAAAGAATGTGCTTTTAGGTCTTTTTTATCATTGGTGTATGATCAGTGAAGAGAAAAATAATGAAGTGAAGACAGTCCAGTGTTTTACTCTTGGCCTAATCCCTGGAGTATGTATGATTGTACAGTAAACTCAAGGTATCATCATTACACTAATTTGTCAGAAGCATGTGAAAAACATACGGGGAAGTTCAAGTCCAGATGGATTTTCAAAATTCTAAAACATTTTAAGTTGAGATGTTGATATATCTGAACACATATTTTTAAAAGCTTATTTTTAGAAATAAGAATACACAGCTGCCACCTAGTCAGAAGCTGAAAATCCTTTCTACTTTAAAATTAAATTGTTTAATTACAAAACTACTAGTTCAATGCTTTGAGAATTGATTTCAGCAATTTCCTCTGTTACTTAATTCCCTGTCTGCAAAAGGGAAGTGCTTTCATTTTTTCCCCTGCATCTGCACACTGTAAGAACAGCTATTATATACATCAGCTGAGTGACAAGTTTTTTTAAACCAATTCCACAGCCGTGTGATCTTCCTTTCTGAATCCGTGTCCACGAGGCACATCAGATTTATCGACATGTGATATCAGTTTTGCTTCTAGATGTGCTAATCTTCTTTTTATCTTCTGAACATAGCGCTTCGTTTGTCCGATCAATGTTCAAAGCACTGATATTTTATCATACTACTTGCTTGACTGCAGAAGCTTCTTAACAGAAATGTATTCAGGACTAAATACATTGAGAACAATAAGAGTTAAGTAAAATTGTTTAAGTAGAAAAGCAGTATTCATTAAAACCTCAAGTAACAAAGCATATATTCAGACCACGCTAGGTGGTATAAACTATTAATAGGAGTGTATGCTAATATTATGCTACCACTGCTGCTGTTATTAGCTTGGTCCGGTTTTATTTTTCATTGCTATTATACTTACGCTTCTTGGAAGAGAAGGGCAAGTAATCAATTTCTGTTAGATTGTAGATATTCTGCATAAATTACAGGGTTTCCACTCTCTTCCTCAGAAACAGACCTAAGAAAAGTGCTAAAAACTTTTTACTTTAAAAAAAATTCTGAAGTCCAAAAACATATTAACTAAAATATCTTCAAGTTTTGGACTGCAATTCTTGTCAAAACAGAAAGGAAGCAATGAAGACACAACAGGGAAAAAAAATAAGACCAAAATGAATGACGAGATTATCTATATGGAATACAAGGTATCCTGTTTCAACTCCTGGCTTTGGAAGTTCTGTAGCTCCATGCTACTTCTTATTTTATTCTACTGATTTGGATTCATAAGCAAGTAATTATTCTAGACAATGTGCAGACTTCTCAGTTTCATCCTAGTGAAAAATAGGCTCAAATTCCTCTTCAATTCATCAGACTCACGCTGCTGCTTTTCAGGTAGTCTACTAACAGGTACAGGTCAGTGCCTTGGAATCTGCTTTGCTGATAAAGAGGAACTGTTTAAACAGTGCTGCTTCTCCAGTGTCACAAAATATGTATCTCATTCTCTTAAACATGGTTTAAATAACAAGGTATTACCGAGTTCTGGGGCTAGGCATGAACTTCCTTCATCTCCATTTCTTTATACGCCATTCCACATACTACTTTTGAAAAAACAGGAACAATAAAGCTCCTGACAATTCGGAGCACATTTTTACTTTTACTTGTATCTCACCATCTGCATTATGGATTTACAGCTTTTAAGAAAGCACAGTAACTCCCACACACAGGACTTCTATCTCCTGCAAGGCTAATATTTACCACTTCCATCCAAGACCCTCAGCATTTGATTTATTTGAATCACTCAAAGAGCAGGTCAAATGCGTACAGGAGCATTAAAGTTATTGCCTAAGCCCAAGACACAGATCTCAACAAGATGATATGTGGAAGCAACAATGACAAACATAAGACAGCATCCCTGAAATGTTAAGGACTGGCATTTCTGGTTTTTGCATTTACTGTCTTTTACTAAGGATCATCAGTCCAGAAGAAAATGCGGCTTCTCCTAATCACAGTAACGCAAAGCTTTCTGTGAGCTCCCGGAAGCACCTCAGCAGTGTTAGTATAAGGAGCATGACATTATGCTTAAAGGGCTGATTTTCTTCCCTCCTGGGCCCAGCTCTACTTATCTGAGTTTGTATACTGCAATTCAATCCTTTAAATCTCCACTTTTCCTCTGTAGTATGAGGACATTTTTATATTTTACAGCATTCTCAAAATTTCACTTTAACATTTTAAGTTAATAAAATTCACATTATTTAACTTTTTAGTTAAAACAGCTGATTTTTATATACTACATTTTTAGTTCTTTAGCCTGTAAAACACTTTACAGAGAAAGCCATATTCTGTATTTTTCAACACAGGGAAAAAAGAAAACACACTTCATTTTTACAATCCAAACCAGACACAGGAAAAGCCAGGTCCTCCAGAGACTGATTATGCATGAATTGTCAGAACCTCGTCTGCATTTCGTTCTTTGTTAACGACAGCGATGCCTGTTGTCAACATATTTATTGCAATAATATAATTATTTCTGGGTGTAAGTATTGATACAGATCATTTACTTCCATTTCCCACAAAGCTACCCGGTATTACTGGGGGAAGGGAGGTAGCTGTGGGGAGGCAGAACTCGCTCAAACCAGAAACAACAAGCACTCAGTTTGCTGAGACTGTAATAGTGTGTGGCAAATGAATAGTCATAACATGTTAGTGGTTAGTATGCAAGTGATGTTAAAAATGTTATTTCACATCTCAGTTGTTAGAATTCATCATATTATTGAAGAGGAAAAAAGGAAAAAAAAGTAAAAAAATGGAAGTTGTGTCTTTCATGAGTCTCAACTCATTATATTATTGCATCACGTCACAATCTGAACGTATGTTGTATGTGCATTGAATACATACATCTGAATGGATGATGTATGTTGATGTATGTGCGTCGACTCAGAAGGGCTTTCACAAAATGTCAGCTTCTCTATTAAAGGCATATAGGAATTATCAGCATAATTAATCAACGAAAATATCATGCAGAAACAAAGAAAAACATCTTTGTCAGAATTATGGTGAAGGCACACTTGAAGAAATTACAGTAGCTGCTGGATGTAGTTTATGACACATCCAAATGTGTTAACATACCACGCTCTGAAACGTGCAATGTAAAGTCTCACATGAATTTAACTACACGTTACTATCTTCCCTACAAATGTTTTCTGTAAGCACAAGGGAATATAGAATAATATTTTACCCCCGAAGACTGACTTCAGATCAGCTAGTCCTGTATAGCAGAAGAAATATGCTTTAATTAATAGCAATCCAAAATAAAAAAACCCACCAAACTAAACAAAACACACAAAGAAAACACCAACAGCGTAACCCTAAGATGCTCATCTAACCAGAAAAACAGGCTAAGCCATATCACTGCATAATGGCTAAACCAGGTTTAGGTTTATCTTAGGTACTATTCTCAGAGAACACTAGAATCAAATAACTGTTTGGGTTGGAAAGGACCTTATAGATCATCTAGTTCAACACCACTGCCAGTGGCAGGGACATCTTCCACTAGACCAGGTTGCTCTAAGCCCCATCCAGCCTGGCCTTCAAGACTTCCAGGGAGGGGGCATCCACAGATTCTCTGGGCAACCTGTTCCAGTGCCTTACCACCCTCATGGTGAAGAATTTCTTTCTTATATCTAATCTAAATTTATCCTCTTTCAGTTTAAAGCCATTCCCCCTTGTTCTATCACTACACACCCTTGTGAAAAGTCCCTCTCCATCCTTCCTGTAGGCCCCCTTCCGATACTGGAAGGCTGCTCTAAGGTCTCCCTGGTGCCTTCTCCTCTCCAGGCTGAACAACACCAGCTCGCTCTGCCTTTCCTCACAGGAGAGGTGTTCCACCTCTCTGATCATTTTTGTGCCTCTCCTCTGGACCTGCTCCAACAGGTCCATGTCTTTTTTGTGCTGAGGGCTCCAGAGCTGGATTCAGGGCTCCAGGTGGGGTCTCACCAGAGCAGAGTAGATAGGCACAATCACCTCCCTCAACCTGCTGGCCACACTGCTTTTGATGCAGCCCAGGATATGACTGGCTTTCTGGGCTGCAAGCACACACTCCAGGTCATGCTGAGTTTCTCATCAACTAGCCCCCCCCCAGTCCTTCTCCTCAGGGCTGCTCTCAATCCATTCTCCGTCCATTCTGTATTTGTGCTTGGGACTGCCCTGACCCATGTGGAGGATCATGCACTTGGCCTTGTTGAACTTCATGAGGTTCGCGCAGGCCAACCTCTCAAGACTGTCAAGGTCCCTCTGGATGGCATTCCTTCCCTCCAGCGTGTCAACCACACCACACAGTTTGGTGTCATCAGCAAACTTTCTGAGGGTGCATTCCATCCCACTGGCAAAGTCGCCGACAAAGATGTTAAACAGCACAGGTCCCAGTCCTGACCCCTGAAAAATGCAACTTGTCACTGGTCTCCACTTGGACATCGAGCGATTGACTGCAACTCTTTGAATGCAATTCCTCATCCACCAAGTGGTCCATCCTTCAAACCCACATCTCTCCAATTTAGAGACAAGGATGTCATGCAGGACAGTGTCAAATGCTTTGCTCAAGTCCAGGTAGATTACATCCATTGTTCTTCCCTTATCTACCAATGCAGCAACCCCGCTGTAGAATGCCACCTAATTTGTCAGGCACAATTTGCCCTTACTGGAGCCATGTTGGCTGTCACCAATAACCTCCTTATTTTCCACGGGCCTTAGTGTAGTTTCCAGGAGGATCTGCTCCATGGTCTTGCTGAGCACCAAGGTGAGACTGACTGGCCTGTAGTTCCCAGGGTCATCCTTTTTACCCTTTTTTAAAACTAAGGGTTATGTTTCCCCTTTTCCAATCAAGGGGAACTTCACTGGACTGGCACGACTTCTCAGTTATGATGGAGAGTGGCTTACCAACCTCATCCACCAGCTCCCTCAGGACCCATGGATGCACCTGTGAGTCGATGGCCCTGCTGGACTTGTCGATGCAAGAGGAAGACTTGCTCTTGCTTGGACTCATGTGTCAACAATGTTAACAAAACAGTTAACAAAAGGGAGAGGTTTGACTTGAAGAACAAGTTTCGCTTAAGTAATCAGACAGAAGTAACGGCCCACCACTATTAAGTAAGTGACACCTGGGGTGGGAGGAAGGACGCACAGCCAGATGTTGCTTCAGTTAGCAAACAGAAGGCCCCCCATAAGCATGTACTAAGCTCCCTGCCCCTTGGGCATGCCAAACCCTTGATTCCCACTTCTGACAATACAACATGCTACGCCAAGAGCCAGTCAACACATAATAATTGACTTAGTCCCACCTCACCAAGATCTACCAAAGATTTATCAAAAGCATAAAAACTGACAATTGAAAACCCTCTTTTGGAGGAGGAGCCAAATGAAAACCTTACCTGTTGGACAGGTCGATGGGCCTGAATCTCTCTTCCCCCCCAACAAGGGACACCTCTTTGGTAAGAGTCGCACCTCCGACTTTATCGGACGTATCCACAGGAAAATATTATTAACTAAAGCACTAAACTATTAACTTGAGCCCAATTTTCATAGTGCATTTACCAATGGCAATCCCAAATCTGTGATATCTGCTTGAAGAAATTACTCACTTTTTCAACTTTGTGGAACTGTCTCAGTGAAAGTCCCTGGGAGGGCTTTGACAGGCAAATGTTGACTTTGATAAGCAGCTACATACCTAACCTTTTAGACATATACCATTGACCAAGTCTGGGTGTTCTGGTTTGGCTGCAGCTGGCAACAAAAGCACCACGCGGCCACCACTCCCCCCGCCACGGTGCGGAGGACAATGGAAAGAAACAGGCAAAAACTGGTGGGTCGGGATAAGGGCAGTTTAACAGAACAGCAAACAAAGGGAACAGCAACAACAACGATACAGAAAAGGGGAATACACAAAACAAACCAGCAGAACAGAGTCCGCAGAACACAGCCGCTCTCTCCCGAACTGAACGGCCGCCGTGCCCTCCCGAGCCGCGAGTGAGTTCCCGCCGCGCCGCTTCCCTCCACCGGAACCCAGCATGATGGCACATGGTATGGAATACTCTGCTCTGTTTGGCCAGGTGGGGTCAGTCTACCCGGCTGTGTCCCTTCCTGGATTCCGGTGAAAATTAACACTGTTCTGGCCGAACCCAGGACACTGGGACTAGGAGTGGATTCAGCCGCACCTAGGCTCCTCTCTGAGAAGCAGTTTAGAAAGCAAAGGGGTCCAATCTGAACCTCATGACTCAATGGGAGGGCTCCTCCCCCCCGCTTGCCACTTGTCAGACTCCTTGAAACCCTTTAACCCTTTAATGAGATAGCACCTCATCAGGTCCCATGGACTTGTGCACCTTCAGTTTCCTTAGATGGTCTCGAACCTCATCTTCTCCTACGGTGGACAGTTCTTCATTCTCCCAGTCCCTGCCTTTGCCTTCCGCAACTTTGGCAGTGTGGTTGGAGCACTTGCTGGTGAAGACTGAGGCAAAAATGTCATTGAATACATTAGCCTTCTCCATATCTCATGAAACCAGGTCTCCCGTGTCTTTCCAGAGAGGGCCCACATTTTCCCTAGTCTTCCTTTCATCACTGACATACCTACAGAGTCTTTTCTTGTTGCCCTTTATGTCCCTGGCCAGATTCAATTCTATCAGGGCTTTAGCTTTCCTAACCTCATCCCTGGCTGCTGGGACATTTTCTCTGTATTCCTCCCAGGCTACCTGCCCTTGCTTCCACCCTCTGTAGGCTTCCTTTTGGTGCTTGACTTTGTCCAGGACCTCCCTGTTCATCCATGCAGGCCTCCTGGTGTCTTTTTGCCCGACTTCCTCTTTGTTGGGATGCATCACTCTTGAGCTTAGAGGAGGAGATCCTTGAATATTAAACAGCTTTCATGGGCCTCTCTTCCGTCCAGGGCTTTGTGCCATGGTACTCTACCAAGTAGGTCCCCGAAGAGCCGAAAGTCTGCTCTCCTGAAGTCCAGGGTAGTGAGCTCGCTATGCACGCTCCTCTCTGCCCTAAGGATCTTGAACTCCACCAATTTTATGGCCACTGCAGCCAAGGCTGCCCTTGAGCTTCACATTACCCACCAGCTTCACGTTATTGCTGAGACTAAGGTCCAGCATAGCACCTCTCCCCATGGGCTCCTTTATCACATGAAGAAGGAATTTATCATCAATACAGTCCAGGAACCTCCTGGATTGCTTATGCCTTGCTGTGTTGTCCCTCCAACAGATATCAGGGTGGTTGAAGTCCCCCATGAGGACCAGGGCTCTGCCTACAGAGGGACTCATCCACTCGGTCTTCCTGGTCATGTGGCCTGTAGCAGACCCCCACTGTAATGCCACCAGTCCCTGCCTTGCCTTTAATCCTGACCCATAAGCTCTAGGTTGGCTCCTCATCCATCCCCAGACACAGCTCCCTGCAGTCCGACTGGTCATTGACATAGAGGGTGACACCCCTCCCTGTCTGCCCTGCCTGTCCTTCCTAAAGAGCCTGTGTCCTTCCATTCCAACACTCCAGTCACAGGAGCCATCATACCACTTCTCTGTGATGCCAATTTTACGTAACAAGTAAGTTTGGCAAAATCTGAAATACACTAGGAATTTAAGTAACACACAAATTACTTTGCTCCTTTGCAAACAATATAATGGGATATTACCAAAATATGTATGAATGAAGCTTAGCCATGAAGAAAAAACAGACAAAACAGACAACTGCAAGTATTTATTCAACCTAGCTCTCTCATTGGCAAACTTCTAATTGGAGGGGATCCCACAAAACAACAACTCCTGCAATATCTGTGTGAAATTGTCTGTAGTTACAGAGAGCTATCCAGATGGCTAACATAACAGGCTGTATAGATGTCTCCTATCAGATGCTTCAGAGGAAGCTGCAAAACACCTTTCAATGCCAATTAAGTAGTGTCTAAGAATAAACTTTCTGCAGAGGCAGGTGAGAAGTAAATAACTGTATTAACCGTTATACTTCAAGGATATCTACCTTGCACATTTTATGCTCTATTTATTACAGCTAGATTAGTTTAATATATTTCATCAAATGCTGTTATCTCTAAAACTTATTAGCATGCATTTAGGATGATCCCATTATAAACAATACAAGAATTAACACCAGAGAGCTGTATTCTCTATGCTGTTCAGCATATCACTGCAACTAAAACTGGAAGGATCAAGGATTGAATCACTACTGAGAAGGCTAACGTAATGAAAGCCACACACAGAATCACAGAATGGCTGAGGTTGGAGGTCACCAGGTCCAACTCTGCTGCTCAAGCAGGGTCACCTAGAACTGGTTGCACAGGACCATGTCCAGAAGGCTTTTGCGTATTGTAGAAGACTGCTACGAACTGGTTTTGTCTCGACATTGCCATTGTCGCCTCTTCCTGTCCTCCAAAAAAACCGCCACAACGACCTGCAGGAAAGCGCTTGCGCGCAGACTAGTGCGCGGACTGGCAAGAGCGAACTTGTGTAAGCGGGCAGCACGTATGGCATGAACTGCACATACGCGGACATGCTCTGCGCATGCACAAATGCCCCTATAAAAGGGCAGCACATGCTCCTCGGAGCTCTCTCTTTCTCTTGCTCTCCTCCTCGCCGCCTCGCTGCTGGACCCTGCCCTCACCGGGACCTCCACGCCTGCACAGAGACTGAGCCGACCGGACATCGCTGGACATCATCGAATCCGTGATGGCAGTAACCTGTTCTCCCCCCCTGCACTTCTTTTCCTTGCCCACTGGGGTTTTTTCGACTTTACTCCTTTCATTCTTTCTTGTCTCCTCCCCCTGTTGCCGTCCCCGCCCGGCCTCCGATTCCCGGTTCACCGAAATAAAGTTTACAAGGCTGCATGGCATCTGACTCCGTTTGCATCTTACTCTTGCCCTTGGGATCGTATCGAAACCTCCCCGACACTGGATTGGGACACATATATCCAAGGACAGAGGCTCAACAACCTCCCTGAGAAACCTGTGCCAGTGCTCAGTCACACTCATAGTGACAAAGTGTTCCCTGATGTTCAGAGGCAACCTCCTGTGCTTCAGTTTGTGCTCATTGCCTCCTGTCACTAGGAAAAGAGCCTGGCTCCATGTTCTTTGCACCCTCCCTAGGTATTCGTATACATTGTTAAGATTCCCCTGAGACTTCTCTTCTCCAGGCTGAACAGTCTCACTCTCTCACCCTTTCCTCATGTGAGAGATGCTCCAGTCGCCTCATCTCCTTAATGGCCCTTCACTGGACTCTGCAGTAGCTCCAAGTCTCTCCCTTACTGGGGAGCCCACAAGCGGACACAGTAGTCCAGATATTTACGATAGGTAACTGCAGATATTTATGACAGGTTAACTGCAGTCATTTATGACATTTACGATAGGCCTACATACCTATTTACAGAAACATATGATGCACTGGATGGTTAAAACTGAAGAAACTCAGAATTGGAAATCTTCATAGTATTGGTCTTTGCTCAAGCCAATAAGCCCTGTTCTGAGGAAGGGCTTACTAATGCAAGAACACAGCCGTGCTAATGTGACCACGCCTTCTGCAGTTTAGTTGTCTTCTGCCCAGTCATCTGGAGGACAAACAGATCAAATCACATACGCATACATGAGACCTACAATGTCCGTCTGTTTCCAATTATGTCTATATATGGCTTCTTTCATCCATTACCATAGAATCATGGAATCACAGAATGGTAAGAGTTGGAAGGGACCTTAAAGATCATCAAGTTCCAAACCCCCTGCCATGAGCAGGACATCTTCCACCAGAGCAGGTTGCTCAGAGCTCCATCCAACCTGGCCTTCAACACTTCCAGGGAGGGGGCATCCACAGATTCTCTGGGCAACCTGTTCCAGTGTTTCACCACCCTCATGGTGAAGAATTTCTTCCTAACATCTAATCTAAACCTGCCCTCTTGTAGTTTACAGCCATTTCCCCTTGTTCTATCGCTACACACCCTTGTGAAAAGTCCCTCTCCATCCTTCCTGTAGGCCCCCTTCCGATACTGGAAGGTTGCTATAAGGTCTCCCCAGTGCCTTCTCTTCTCCAGGCTGAACAACACCAGCTCGCTCTGCCTTTCCTCACAGGAGAGGTGTTCCACCTCTCTGATCATTTTTGTGCCCCTCCTCTGGACCCACTCCCAACAGCTCCACGTCCTTTTTGTGTTGACGGCTCCAGAGCTGGACGCAGTACTCCAGGTGGGGTCTCACAAGAGTGGAGTAAAGGGGCACAATCACCTCCCTCGACCTGCTGGCCACGTTTCTCTTGATGCAGCCCAGGGTACGGTTGGCTTTCTGGGCTGCAAGTGCACATTGCCGGCTTATGTTGAGCTTGTACATATTTCACTAGTAGAAGTGTGTCCTCAATACTTGTTACGTTTAAGATAAAAGAAGACCTTTCATTAATATTTTCATACCATTTATACATTAATTTCAATGCAAACCTAGAATGCAATAATTTTAATCTAGTGTGGCTTTTTTTGCTTCCTTATGCAGTAGAAAGGCAAACTCCTCTGCTTTTATTTGCTTACACTAAAAATGCTGATGTATCTAAAATAATCATAGCATTTTTCTAGCTAATTTCTATGACAGTTTTTAGAATAGATACTCTAATAATCTAAGACAAAAAAAAAGCAATTCCCATGCAGTCAATGTTTACGTCTCAGTAGAATGTATACAGCTTTCATTAGAGTTCATGGAGTTTTGATACACAAAGTATGTGCCCAGTATTATCTTCCCAAACGAGAACTTTACCCAGCACCTCTGTTTACAGATGAGATTCCACACTCCTCATCATAACTTACAAATTAATTTTAAAAATAAAAACCAACCAAACAAAAAGTAATTAAAAAACCAAACACAACTAGCAGATTTGTAGTGAGTTTAACATGACCACAAAAAGAATTAGTCATATGCTCTTGCCTTGCTCTGTAACACTGGGGAAATCTTTCCAGCAATGTTTTTTGCCTTGGCACCTATTTTCACCTTTGTTTTATTCTCTGCATGGGAGTACACCAGCAAAATATAAGAAACAAACAAAAATGTTTGTTTTCCAGAAGTTTGTGTCTTTCCTCCACCCTCCTGCCCTCCAAATAACAACGTACAGTTAAGAATCAGGGATAACAGCTTGAGGAATGAGATATTCAACCTTGTCATGGAGATTTATCAAAAATTGGTCAGTTTCTGACGTGGATTGTGATCAGGCTTCTAAATAAACACAGATGTAATCTACATAGCAAAATTCATTTGAGATTAGATTGGATGTAAAAAGTGTTGCTTTCTATTTATAGCTTTGAAATTTTTCATACATTTCAAATTGTAAAAAGAAAAGGTAGTTTTTTCAGGAGCTATCAGTCTCGAAATGTGTAACCATCCCTGAGTTAGAATAGTGTAATGTTCTACCTCATGCAATGTTCAATTTGCCATTTGGACACAGGAATCTTAATTTTCCTTGTAGAGTTTCTCACATTTTTAATTGCCTATTATCGTTCACTTCTGTAGAAGACTTTTTTTTCTGCTCCATAGAGGTTTCTATACACAATAGAAAACTGATCTGAATGTTTATCATTTATTCATTATGTCAAAAGTATCTGTGAAAAGAATAAAGGTTAATTTAGAAAAAACACTCTAAAATATACTTGCTTTATGCTTCTCCTAAGCATAACACTTTAATTGTAAGTGTAAAACTGCAGTTTTAAACTTACTTATCTTCTGCTTAGCTTAAGGTTTTCCAGGAACTAAGAACTCAAAGATCCATATGTGAAAATGTGAACATATATTAGTTTGCAAAAACCAACTGATTAAGACTGAAACAGTATGCAAATTCTATCTGATTTTAACCTGCCTTTTTCTTTTTTTCCACTCAAATTATTATTTAATTAACTTGATGAAAGACTAATAGACCCAAATATAGATCGTAATATAAAACTAAAAAAAGAAAAAAGCATGAATCAGCTGAAGTTTTCTAACTTAGTGCTTGATATTATAAGGAATTAAAAAAAAAATACAGAAGATGAACTCTAACCTACATTATGCAAAATTATGTAAATTGAGCAAAGAAGTAAAGAAAAAATCATTCTGCAAATATAGCTAGCAAGTTATTACAAAGCAATTAAATTGCTATATAACCCTCAGTAAAAATGAGACATTAGGTAATTAGAAATGCTAATGTTAAGAAAGTTTAGACTTCGCTCATATTTTTAACTGCTAATTGCTGCAATTAAAAATGAGGAAATCACTTTAATCTTCTTAACAAAGAGCTCAGAATTGAAATATATTTTGAAGCTGTCACTTCTGAAAACAAATGCTGAATCATAAATTTGGATGTGCAAAATACTACCTTAGATTCATTAATATTGGTTTTATTTTTAAGGAGAAATCATCCCCTCTGGACAAAGAAAGCTTTGTACATCCTTTATTTGAAGAAATCGAATTTCAAATTACTAAGTCATTAAAAAAAATTCACTATTACAACACTATACCATTTATATATATATGAACAAGAACAAATGCAAAATGAAAATTAATTGCTACTGTATAGGGAACGAGAAGGAAAAAGGCACATAAAACACCCCAAAACCCAGAGCATGACTACTGCAATAGTGTGATAAAACTAGACTTTCCATAGAATTACTGAGAGACTTTGGGGGGCTGATTTATAGGAAAAAAAGTAAGGTAGAAGTCTGTTGTAGATCTAGAATAGCCTCCAAGTAGCACACATTATATAGAATAGAATCATAGAATCATAGGTTGGAAAAGACCTCTAAGATCATCGATCTAAGATCATGAAGTCCAGTATACATGACTAAATAACAATAAGAAGTCACAGATTATCAGACCTCCTCCAAGACTTGGAGTACTGTTGCTTACCAACTCATGTAAAAAGGCATGCTGAAGCTGTTACTTCCAAAGCAGTTTTCATATTAAACTAGTTTCGCACCATCCTATCAATGAATGATTGAAAGGACATTAACAAACCAAATTAGTTTTCTACATATGCTGTTATGTCATTTAAATTTTGTTAATTAGACTCTATTCTTAAAAAAAAATATCCACCACAATTTTTTCCTTCCTTTTAACTGGGCTTCACACAAGGCATTGTGTCTCTTTACAATTATTACATGGCACTATTTCAAGGAAAAATAAAAATGGATCCTTATTGAAATGCAAGTGAAAAGAGGTGGGGCAGCTGTTTTGAGAAGTAATTTTGAGGTATTACTTTGGTGGCAGTTTTTTGTATAATGAAGGAGAAAGAAACAGGAAAAACAATCAGGGTGAGTCAGTCTGAATTATTTTATGTCACTCAAAAATGCAGGTTTGTTTTAATTTTACATTAATTAACCATCTACAAAAAAGATTGAAAAATAGTAATTGAAAATTAAAATGCTCACAATTAACATACCTATTTTCAAAGTCAATAAAGACTTTTAGGATAAGCATCTTAACACAGCAAAAAAGCTACTTTTGAAAAAAATCTAGAGATTGAAAAAGTTTTGAATTCTTTCCTGTAGGTTTCTACTTCTGCACATGTATAAACTTTGTTAATAAAAATCATAGAACCCAAATTCAATTTTGGAACCTGAAATGGTTGTTATTAGCTACATACTTTCATAGTTAGAATGAAACTCTTTTATCTGCAAGGTTTATTTCATGACAGAAAGTGATGCTTCCAAAAACCATAATTATAACAATAGATACATTACTTACAGTATTGTAGAGCATATGACTTAAGTTTAAAAGCACCGTTCTTATCAAATAAATCTCTACGTTTCCAAATATCTAGGATGATAATTATAATATACTATTAACGGAGGAACCTCATAAAATGTTTTAAAATATTTTTATTTAAGTATAACGTCCTCAAAAAAGATAGTGGTGTGCCACAGTCTACACTTGGTTTAGAACCTGAATTTACCTTCTCCCTCCTGCCCCTTAGAAAAGTCAAGCTTATCTATCCAAGAGAAAATATCGACATCACAGGATTGTTTTTCCACTCAGCAGATCTAAGCTGCTTTTTGTTGTTCAAAGGAATTATTTAAGAGACCCAACACAGAACTTCAATCAGATACATAGTTTCTGGTTTACTGATTGCACATTCTGCTCCATTTGGTGAACAAAGGCAACAAAAGTCGTTTTTAAATCTGTTCTCCTCAGAGAGATCTTGCAGTTGTGATTTCATTAAACCACTCTTCATAATAGTGTGGTGCCAATGAGTATCTACCCACCTGAAAACCCTGCTGTTCTGTACTGCAAAATAGTTTCTCTCAACTGTTCTTGCAAACCCTGAAATGTACAATATTACTGTAAGTAAAGTTTAGCAGAGATGAAGTCTTGCAAATTTTCAGTATCCCTAACTATGCGATCAGACTGTCTCAAATCTGATTAGCTATGTGAAATGATTGCTGATGCAATCTGACCTTGCACCACAGGACATGGTAAAACTTATTTCCAAGGCCTAGCAGAATAGAGTTTACAAATTATTTGGCATTAATAATTTGGAACTGGACAGGATTCATCCAAGGATATCAAGGAAAATAAGCACTGTAGTTGAAGGGCTGCTCTCTACCCTCCTTGAAAGACCTTGATGTTCAATGAATGTCAGTGGTGACCAGGAAAATGTAAATGTTATGCTTATTTTCAAAAAAGGTCCCCGCAACAACGCTGAACATCACATCAAACTGGGGAGCCACCAGCATGCTACAAAGTAGAGCTACTGTCCAGAAGCTCCTTGGCAGGCTGCAGAAATGGGCCGACATATCATGAAGTTCAATAAAGACAGACAGCAAGTCCCATCCCCAGGACAGATGGCTATAGGCAGGATCAATGACTGGATGACCATGCACATACACAGAGAAGGAGCTGGGTCTTCTGGTGGTCTAAAGTAAACATGCACTGCTGCAGTGATGGACCATAATTGCATACTGGGCTCCATTAACAAAATCTTAGCCTCTGCATTGAGAGAAGTAATTACTCTCCTCTGCTCAATGCTTTTGAGACCACATCTGGATCAGTTTCCAGCTTTAGATGGTTGTGCGTAAGAAAAAAACCATCCTTGCATGGATATAAATATGTAAATTATTTCAGTGGCTTTCTTACATTCAAACGATGGCTTGCAATGCTTTCCATACCCTTCCTGTTGATCTTATGGATTAAAAACAAATCTCAGAAAAGACTTTTCCCTCTATTCCTCAAAATTAGAATTGGCTCTGATCTATTAAAGCTTGCTGTAGTTATCAGGTTTGTTCCTTTTTGGGACCTATGTAGACTAGATGGTACAAATCAGCTTGCCGCAGCTTGTCAGGCAATAATTTGATTGGAAACTACTTATATGAGCCATTTCTTCTTCCTGGATGAGTTCTCAGAAGAGAGAAACAGAACCAAAGTTCTGGCACCAGCATAATGCTAAATCTCTCCCACATACTGTGGAGAGTATTGCTAGACAGCTGCCAGGCATTTGAAATATGCAATCATGTTCCTATTTTTACTACTATTGTTTCTTCCCCCTTCTGCGGTTTCTAGAGTGAAACCACAAGAATACTTCATAAGATGTTTGGGCAATAATGTCACAGTATACATAAAGACTTATTACATTTATGATTCCAGAAACAGAAGACACTATTGATACTGAGCACCAGGTTACAGCTGGGAGTTAGAAAATACCATTCTTTTCAGCAAAGAGTAAGACATTTGTTTGAGTTAACATATATTAATCTGAATAAAAAATCAAATTTGCATTTCACACAATAAAGTGCTCAAAACAATATCTCAAACTTTGTGGCCTACATCTTGACAAAACAGTAAGTAGGTTAGAAAATATTCGAGTATGCTACGATACTTTTTAAGCTAGTTCAATGAATGCTGATACAATTAACTCAACTTTTGGCCAAAAAACAAACTTTTGTCCAAAACTTTTCGACAAACTCACATTTGTCATTGTCTCAAACTTCTGGCCAAACTCAAACAGGGTCTTTAGTCTGAAGTGCAAACCTGATCATTCAGTAGACACCTTTGGAAACCTACCATGTGAACCTGTAACACAGCAGCTCCCAGAGAACCTCTGTGTGGACTCGACTGCCCAGCTTGTGGCGGGGCTGGGGAACCGGGAATCCATCTGCGCCGAATTAGACTTCACCCAAGATATATTTAGCAGGTCTGAAGGAGTCACACCTCACTGTGTTGGTGAGATCTAAATCCACAGGAGTTAAACAGTTCTGGTTTGATACTATTTACTGAGTTTAGCTCACTGTTGTGCTATTTGTAAAACTTGGGCCATATACTACATTTTCTCCTACTCCTCATAATTACTAAAATGTACTTGTTTTATTAAAATCAAGTGCTCATTACTTGTGAAAAAGATGGAGTACATCTAATTTGCAAACTGGGACAGTGATACACAATCAGCTATCAGTATTTCCCCTGTGAAAGCTTTATTTCATCCAGTTTTAAGAAAGAAATGCAGTTCGCAAATAGGGCTACTGATTTAAAAAAACAAGGCAAGCTATCTGTAGAAGTTAATATTTCAAAATACGTATCCAGCAGAGAACAAGGGTTACTGAATGTCTATTAATACAGAGGAAATCTTTAACAGACAATGTGAATATTCTTCTCTCCAGTTTCATTAGCATAGTTTGTTAGAAAGGGAAATCCAATGAATCTCCAAAATGTCAAATACAATTAAAGCAGGTTTTCAGGCAGAATCTGAAATGTTTTCCTACTTTCCTGTTCTGTTGCATTTTGCTTCTCCTTCAATGCTGTGCAAATAATTGTGCAACCACGAAGTCTGATATCCCATGCTGTAGTCTCTAAAGTCCATGCAGGAGAACTGTGTTCTCATACATAAAGATTTGGGAGATTAGGGACTGAAACTCTAATTTTCAAATCAAAGATTTATGCTTCATAAGACTTTTTTGGCTACAAATTTCCAAAGAACAATATGACCATGTGCTTCAGGTACAAAGAAAGCTGAACCGTTTACGGCCTCCAATGTCAGGAGCTAGACTGAGCCTATAACTGATGCAGCTGCTAATACATATATCATCATCTGAGCAGGCTATACTTGGGTGAGTCGTGACAGCACTCTGCTGTACCAAGGACTGAAAGGGAAAGGATCTTAAGACTTAGTTTTCCTTTAGTTTCAGTTCCTTTAAGGGCATCTTTCAAGTTAGACATTTACTGCTTGGCAAAACCCATGCCAGGCATCTGAGCAGAAGGAATCATTGAAAGTCTGCACTAGCTAGAAAATGGACAGGGTCATTAATGCTGGTTGTGGGTTTTTTCTTTACAATATAGGCACAGAATCTTCATCCAATTTTTTGAAGATTCCAGCCTCTTATTCATGCAAAGTTCTTTTACTTCAATGTTAACATTCTGATGTAAATTAAGTATTCTGATACAGTGATTTTCCTCTGACTGATAATTGTCTACAAAAACTGAGACAAGTTTCCAGATATAGTAGGAAAAGAGTACTTTAGGAAATAGTACTTTGTAGAATTTACCAATCTGTGATTCTTAGTGATGGAATGATATGACTTTATTGATTTTTTTCCCCATGTGCCAACTCTGCGTCAAAGTCTTCAGTTCCTTTAAGAATTTTTTTTTATTTCAATTATCAAGTAAAACTAGACATTTTCAACTGCAAGCTTCATTGTTCTGCTGGAATACTGCTCTGCTAATTTAAAAACAGCAATGAATGTGTAAGCCCACTAGGTCAGAGTTCCCAAGGATACCAGATAAGTAGAAACCTAAATAGCAAGAAGATCAAGAAATGGGTACTTTGTTAGCCTAAAATGGTGACTTTTTCATTTTAAGTTAACTGCTAGCTTGTCATAACTACAGAATCTCATCCAGATATTGAGATGGAAACCTTGTAGGCAGATTTTGCAAGTACATGTAGAAGCATAAACTTCTTTTATAATGACTGGTTTGTTAATACAACATTCACTCCAGATAAACAAAATCCAAATAATTACTTTACGTATCAGTTGTAGAATTAACTAGAGTATTTTAGCTTTAAAATTTGCATTCACTAGTAATACCCTCTGTAAATATAAAAGATCAAAGCAAAACTTGCTATAAATTATGTAGGACAATAGCTTCCATTGAGAATTCAAGATAACATAACCTTTTTATTTAACTTTTCATCTCATTGAGATCTTTTACCTTTAAGTCAAAGTAATTTTCTAAGAGATTAAAACAAAATGTAAACCTAGGTCTCCTGCCAACATGTTTTTATTACAGAGATACTTTACTAGGATAGGAACTATGACTGCAGACCTTGATCTGTTTCCTTCTTTTTACCTAACTATGTAACTTTCATTTGCTTGGACAAGTTCTTACTGAAAGACAAAAATAATTCAAATGTCACATACATTTTCTGGACTTGATTCACTCTTCCACTCTTTCATTTAAATGTAATTGTATCCTTGTTCCTTCCAGTAGGAAAATTCATATACTCAGTAACCAAGACTAATAAACAATGGTTTAAAGAAGTGTTTACACCAAAACCAAGTGAATAATACATGTCTTTCTGAGTCTTCCAGATGCAAACAATGACTGTTTTGTTAGGTCTCTGACAAATATTTTCAAAGAAATATGTATAAATGTCTAGGACACTCTAGGGAGTTTCAGGAAGCCCTAGACGCCTGAAAGGAACAGTGTACTACTACCCCCACATACACTGCTTAGGTCAGAACAACCAGCTGATAATGCTTACCTCTCCTCTCCTCTCCTCTCCTCTCCTCTCCTCTCCTCTCCTCT
>Ga0065711_1006559_pt1 | contig 25661 bp, 18 predicted proteins | sample Hoacrofraction12_FD_59098 | JGI IMG/M metagenome (GOLD analysis project Ga0065711, IMG submission 59098) | Hoatzin crop microbial communities from Cojedes, Venezuela - Epithelial fraction 12 v2 (version 2) | ecosystem: Host-associated > Birds > Digestive system > Esophagus > Crop | place...
TGTGTGCCCGTAGAGGGGGTTTCGCCCCGGCTGGGTGTCCCGGTGCGGCGTGGGGAGAGGGGGGCTGCTGTTCTTGCGCCCACGAAACGTCGCTGCGCGCTGGTACCGAATAACCCGGCGCTGTCAATGTTGCCGCTTGAGACTGTGGAGTGGCGTGTGGAGGCTTGTACGGGGCCGGGCGCGGCTGTAACAGGAGCAAAGATGTGTTTTCTTGAGCTGTCCTGTAAACCGAGTGGAGGTGCTCGACGGTGTATGGCATTGCTGGTTTTGTGCTTGTAGTAAGGATGTTTTAGACTCTGACCAGTTCGTGGGACAACCGGTTTTGTGCAATGGGAATATTTTCCGTGGATTTGATAGGGCACATGCTTATGCCTTCTTTGTTCTTTCTGAAGTTGAAGCACTTTTTTCCTAATAAAAATTCACAGTAATAAGGAGAAGGGTTATATAGAGCCAGATGTTAAAAGGTACTGCACAGCACCGACTTACAGCTCAGAGTTTTGTTTTTCTTGGTGCTGATGTTGGCACCAGATTCATTAAAATTATTTTCTGTTTCCTCAGCTGACTTGACATCGGCTATATCAACAGCTGGACAGTACAACAAACCAACTAGCACAATGACAAAAGCCTTCAGCGACCAAATACAACAATTTTCCTCGAGGAAACACGAGAGTGACAGTGTAGCTATGGATGATGGTACTGTGCTGAACCAAGCTACGAGTTTTCTTTCAAATCAAACAGCTGATTTACTAATGTTATTTTTTTTTAATATGCATATTACTATTTTTCTAATAAGTAATTATAGTTATTAAACCTGCTGTTGACTGAGGGCCCGTATGAATGTTAGGCTGAGGAAAAATAACAGCTACATCAAAAGCCCAGCCCTGCAACGCTTGTACTCTGGTATGGGACCGTTCCTTGGAAACGGTGAGCCTTCTGGTATTTCGGGACTGTTTTGCACCTGTAGTACCCAAGAGCAGATCAGTTTCAAGGGTAGCTCTGTGGAAGAGAAGGAGGTTTGTCCCTAATATGGATCTGGGCTTCGTTATACGTCTCTTTCCATTGTTGGGTAATTGGCGGGGCGGGGGGGAGGTCTGTGCGAAGCGATAACGTTCACTCGAAGGCTTAGTCCAATTTCCTCATTTCTGATCTGATTCTGGTCTTTGGCAGCAGAGGACGCTGTGAAGCTGCAGAAGCTCTACAGTGAGAAGGGACGGAGACCTCTGAGCTGGACTCCCTTCTGCCATCAGGTGGAGGGCAGGATCCATGATGAGGGATCCTGCTCTTGAGGTATTCAAAACCCGCCTGGACGCGATCCTATGCAGCCTGCTCTAGGTGAACCTGCTTTGGCATGGGGGTTGGACTGTATGATCTCCGGAGGTCCCTTCCAACGCCTACCATTCTGTGATTCTGTGATAAGCGGGGAGACCTGAGCTGTTGGTGGTAGGACTGAGGGAAGGAGTGTGTCTTTACTTGCAGAGGAGATCTGTTGTTGGGGGAGAAGGACACTACCATCTTAGGGGCTGAGGTAAATCTGTTTAACTTGACTGCACTCTTCCCACAGTTCCTTATCAAGGCTGGGTAGGATAGCTGAGTTTCTTCTTGAATTGCGTCCACTGGATTTACCTAAACATTTTCATAATAACCAGTGTGCATTGTGCACTTCCCTGCTACTTACTGTAGTAAAGCTCTGATCTTTGAGCAGGTTTCTTAGACACAGCTATAGTGGAAAAAATAAATAAATGCCTAGGCCACAAAACATGTAAAATGTATTCATGCTGATGAGCATTTAATTTTTTTTTCTGTATTAGGTTGAGTGCAAACTTTGATTAATAACATCTGGTACTTCAGCTGAACAGGACATCTGGAGGCCTCTAGTCCCACTCCAGGGGTTCACTGTTCGCAGGCTGGATGAGGTTGCGCAGGGCCTTCCTTGGCCGGCTGCATTTGGAAAACCTCCTCACCCTCATTGTCCCTGGGCTCCTGCCCCAGCACTCCACTGCCTCCACCGGGAAGAATTTTTTCTCATACCTAGTGAGAATTTCCTTTGCTGCAACCACATTGTCAGGTCAGTGTCTTGCTCTTGCTGCTGAATCTTAGAAGCACAACTTCTTTACAGGCTGGGATTTCTCGGGCTGGACGCTGGAGCGTGGTTTGGCTGCACTCTCTGGTGGAGGTGAAGAGGAGTGACAGAGCATAAAATTGATACTCATACTGTTTCTGTGCTGAATCCTCTCACATTAACTCCTTCTCAGGGCCTCCTCTCTAACAGCAGTTTAAGGTTGAAATGTCAGCCAAATGCCATGTACTTTCCCTTCGCAGCAGTGGAAAAGGTGCAAATATCAGACAAGGCATCAAATATGGCAGCTTGCACAGGAAAGCGGTTTTTTTGTAGCCCTGTTTGTATGTGTATAACCAAACTGCTGGCCGGTAAAATAGCATTGTAGAGAGCCCCTCAAGCTTCCTTTCAATGTATTTGAACTAGTGTGCTTCTCGCCTCATAATTGCCCCTCTCTACTGAGAATAGGAGCACATACTGAGGTGTATGAGGTGCTCAACAAGTCAACAGTGATAAGAGGCAAGAAAATGACAGCTTACATTTTGATCTGCATTTTCAGTGTGTAGTGTTGGTATGAAGGGTGGGGACTTTCAGCTTGTGTGTGTGCTGTTGAATTTCTATGCACTTCTGTTTCTTTGGAAATACAAAAGGAAGAGGAAAAAGGCACTCAGAGCTTAGATCAAAGCCAAAAGGAAAACCTGTAGTTGATTCTTGCATTTGCTTGAACAAGAATTGAACCTGGGGAAATGTACCTTACCCTTTTTTAGTGGGCTAGGTGAAATTCCAAGGTCTTGACTTCTCTTTGAAATCTTCATGTCAATTTTTAAAGTCTGACTGAAAATTTACATGGTCAGATGACTTTGAATATTGTATCACTTAGTGAGTCATCTATTTTCATACCTGTATGTGTTGTGGTAGTGAGAGTCTTGTGGTGGGTTTTGTTTTCAATGAGAGTGAAGCCATTTAGAGTTGCTTTGCAGCCAAAACCTCTACCAATGCAAACCAGTGTGATTCTAGAGAAGGTTGTAGGGCTACAGTGATTTCAAGAAGAAGATTTGAAGAACTAGACTCATCCACATTTTATGTAAGGTGACCTTCAACGAAGAAAAGAATACTGCTAATTTTCTTTCTTTTTTTTTTTTAACCTGTATTTTTAAAAGAGCTCTGAAGCTTCTCTGCTGTGTATATTTAGGTGCTGTCTGCCTTATTTTTCTTTTCTGTGAGAATCTATGCACAAATAGAGTATTAACAAAAGAACAAGAAACACTGCATGTTCTAAGTTAGTGAAGCATAATTAAGTCTGATTCAGACCGAGACAGGCACAATGCTTTCACTGAGGCTGGTTGATACTTTTGTTTTGAACACTGAATTAATGCAGTTGCTTATCAGAAAACTAGAATAAAAAGATTAGCTGAGAACAGAAAATGTCCCCATCAAGTTGGCATTGCTGTTACTTTTAAAGTTAAAAGAGCAGTCTCATCCAGTTTGCTCTATCACACAAAGCCTTGATTGTGACCTCAAAGTGATGCTGAAGGCTGGTAAAATTGGACAAATACTCTTGTTTAACAGAGGCCGGCTCAAAGTTTTTGCATGACAGTAGAAGTTGTTTTAAGTTAGTATTTCAGTATGTGTCAGAGAGAAATAAAACTTTGGGCACTGAGCTGAAACAAGAAGTGATGTGGTTGTAAAAGAAAGATGACAACCTTTCCTTCTATATTTGTCATCTTAGTAATTTGTCTGGATGGCAGGTTCACAGGACTCCCCCTTTGTTTTTTTTCTTTTTTTAATGCAGGATTGATTCTCCTGGGTGTATGAAGGAGAGAAAGGGTAACTACAGAATGAGCAAGAAGCTGCTGTGCTGAAATTGCTTCAGGCTACCTCATGGAAAGTAAGAGAAGTTATGAAATGCCTTCAGAAAGCCTTTCTTCCTCTAAGATTTGATCACCTTTACAAAATTAATGAAAGTGAAGAGAAAAAGTGAAATGTAGCATTGCCCAAACAGAGTGAGTCCCCTGGAGAGGTTTGCACTGACAATCAGACACTAAAATGTGCTACGTGCAACCTCCTCTGGAAATGTGCTAGTACTCCAGGTCAGGTACTACAATCTTCCTTGTGATGAGAGGTCTGTCCATTGTTTTTCTGCTGCTTCTGCACCCTTCCTTCAGCTCTGCCTTCAGATTTGCTGTTACACAGCACCATCTTCATAAAACATAATGAATTTTCCAAAAGCATAGCTATTGCATAGATGGTTTCATCAAGGCTAAAAAAACCAAAGCACAACCTCTCTCTCAGCTTTCTAAGCAAAGGGAAAGAACAAGCAGAAGTGATCTGTTGAAGTGGATTCCCTATTTCTTTTCAATACTGAGATCCAGGTCAAACACACTACTGCCCTGCCCTAGTGTCATAATATATATTTTTTTTTCCTTGTGGCCACTCTAGCTGTTTATACAGACTAAATGTAATGCTTGCTGTTATGAAAGTCCATCCATGAGCCAAAATACACACCATTGCATCTTCTCTGGAATAATCATTATGTTGTTTACAGTTAAGCTAAAGGACCAGCTGAGTTAGCTCACAAGTCTGAAGAGACTTGTGTCTGCAGCTATTTCTGAGTAACGGACATACACTGTGACAGTGTGATTGAAACTGCTGTACTCTCTGGGCAGCTCTACAGAGCCCAGAGATTTATAGTCTTTGAAATGCTCCTGTATATCTACAGAACTGAACTTCAAACTTATAGATCTAAAATCATGAGCTTGTGCTCCCTTAAGTTCAGTAATGCCCATCAAGCAGCCTTGATTCTAAGGGTGTCAGAAAGAACTACACATTTTATCATGGTACAAAATAAGAGCTTTCCTACTCTCGCGAGAGAGAGATGCTAAAATTTTTTTCTGTGGCTATGGTAACAGCAGCAACTGGTGTTGAAGTTCTATGATTCTATTCTATTCTATTTCAAAAGAGCTGCAGTGCTCTTAGAATCTTGTGTGTTCATAACTGTTCCTGGTATAAGGCATGGTGACAGGATGAAAGCTATGTCATTAGGTTCTAGTTCATCTTTTCTCAGCTGGACTAAATCATATTTACACTAGTAACTTTGTAATTGTTCACATTTGTTTTGTGTAGCTTGCTGTGGTTTTCAAGATTTTTAAATTGAAGAATCTCACAATCTGCACTTGCTGATCACACTTCCGTAAGGCACACGTAAGTGAGCATCATATAATATTCAGCAGGATTTTTCAATAGCTGCAGTTCTTGAAATTGAAATCTTGGGGAAGTAGCAGCTGTATCAGTGCCAACGCCCAAGATGGCACAAACAGGAAGACTGGTGACAGGGAGGGTTGTGATGCGTATGTGGAGAATCATCAGAGCTTTAGGACGGGAAAGCAGTTTCCATGGAAAAAGGTGCTATGCTCACCCTCGCTGACAAGGAAGATGACCAGTGTAAGAATCGAGACAGTACACAAGAGGGTTGTTGTGGTCAGCTAGAAGCTGGCAGTTCAGGACTCATGATGGTTCCTGGCTGTGGCATTTTCAACCTGGTGCTGGGGGGCTGTTTTACCATCTGGTGGAACTGTAGGCTTAATGCGCCATCTTAATCTTAACCTTAGCCTACACTGCAGGGATCAGGTCAGACAGGAGTTTTATGAAAAAGAAGATAAACTGGTTTTCCTGCAGTGTCTCCAGAAAACTAATGATAAGGCCTGCTTATTACATTAATTCCTCTCAAGTAAGAGATACTCTTTCCTCATGTTTTTGGTTCATAGAAGTTATAACTACAGGTTTTGCAATGGCCATTATTCAATGACCAGATCTAACAGAGCTGACTTTCTCCATTGTTTTAAATCTAATATAGTCATTCTTATCCTGCAGGGTGAGTATGAAATACAGAACAGGGTGGGGTAGAACGAGGTCTGTTACCTCAGCATAGAAACTTGGTTGGATTGTAAGGTATTTCTTCTGTTTTGAAAACACTTATGATTCTCAATGATCCAAAGGCATTTTTTTTTGCCTTCAGCACCCCACATGCATGACCCTGAGTGTCAGTGAGGGCTGTGCCTTTAAAGTAACATGTACAAATGATCAGACTGGTTTAGACCGAGCAAGTACCTACTCCCTGTCTCCTGCAAAGGCCCCAAGCTCCCTGTCTAATGGTTTGCCAGGAGTTTAGCATGTGAAAGGGTGCTTTCTGGGAAGCGGCTGGTCCAAGCTTAGGGAAGCCCTGCCTAGCTTACACTTACCGAGGCCAGCAGATGAGGAAGCGCACATGGTTCATGGGGACAGTGGTGTGGCTGCAAGAAGAGATGATGGGAGATCTCTCAGCAGAATTGTGAGAAACTCAGCAAGAGAATCTGGTTCTTGTACAAATGCTGCTAGTGCACAAGAATCATGGTTAGGTGTGGCCTGGTGAGACTTGCCACATCCCCCAGGGCAGGAACGGTGCTGAAGGGACAGGTTCAACCCTTGTAATGTGTACAACAGCAGATTAGTAGTGTTGTACCGAGTACAAACTGGGCTGACTGACTAAAAGCAAAGCAAGCTCAAAAGCAGACACCAGGGAAGCAGAAAAATGAGGCATAATACTTCTCCTAGATACTCTCCTAGCCTATGTGTGTTTTCACTTTAGGGGTTTCCTTAACCTGGTGTGGTTTGTCTAGTTATTGACTATTAATAGATCTCTCTTATAAATGCTTGTTCAGTCTCCCCTGAGAATTTTCTGCAGCTAGAAAATCTTCCAGCAAGGAGCTCTGTGATCTGTAGGGCTTGCCTAGAACCCAGCTTCTGTTAGCTTCACTGACGGCTCCTCATTCTTGAATATCTTCAGAGACAGTGAAGGGTTGTTGCTACCCATGCCGTCAGGCCTCCCAAAGGTGTCTCTTTGCCAGGGTGGAGAATCGTAGCTCACTAGCTCCTTGTATAGTGACCACTGTCACCATGTGCAAAGTATGTGTCGGGAACACATTGCTTACCCACGAAATGCACGTGTTTCTTAAGTGAAACTCTACAGGACTTCATCAAAAGATTAGTGGATTTCTAAATTAACTCACTGTCTTGAGCAATTTTTTTCGTCTTTCAAAACTCTGAGAAACAAAGAACTTTGTTACTGCCTGTTCTTTTGTTTGGTTTGAAAAAGAGCACCTTAAAAGACTAGTCAATAAATGTCTTGGCAGCACTCTGATTTTAGTCTTGCCTAAGAGGAATTGCCATCTGTGAATCACAACTTTCACTTCCTTTGTTGCCTGAGTTTCTTAATCTTTCATCTCACATTGGTCTAGCTTTGTGGACAGGGCAATGTCACCAAAGCAGAAGTGATCACACTGGACGTGAGGCTGGGGACTGTAGAGGCGAGTCTATGAGCAGGGACAGTGGGCACTGGGCTGGAGTAGAGCAGTGGAGGAGCCCTTGTACAGATGAATGTAGGTCACGTACGTTGAGGGAAAGTGGACAGCAAGAGCAGAGAACAGAAGCTTCTGGGGGCAGTTTGTGACAGTTAGTTTGGAAACCATTAATGTTTTTTAAAAGTTCGTTTTCTCAGGTGGACTGAACTACTCCGGGGGAGCCCTGTTGCATACAGTGTGGCTTGCAAGGATTAAAATGGATTTGAGTAGCACGCCAGTGCGTTGAAAGCCACAGAATCAATTTCTTACTGATACTGGTGTCTGCCAAGAACTTACTCGGTACGAGATCTCAAAATGCTGATAAGGTGTAGGACATTGTAGGGCAGCTGCACTACCTCAGCATCAGACTTCCTTTTTTGTCTATTTATATAACTTGGCCTTCTTGCCGCAGCATGCCTCGTCATGAGTTCTGTGGGATTTCATTGTCTTTTCAGCTTTTAAATGAGAGAGTCCCAGACAATACTGGATCTCAGCACTACATTATCTTCCCCTTCTGGGTACTTCTTCAGTTTCATTCTTTTTTTGGCGTAATAACACTCAGAGCCCTGTCCCAATGCCTCCTTCCCCCATTCTTCAAGACTGCCGTGAAAGTCCCTGGCTAGACTATCACATGCTCGTCACCGGTTTTCCCCAAGGGCCCTGTTTCTTGTGGAAACACAAGCCCTTAGTGTTGCTGTCCTGAGTCTACTTTTCACAAGAGAGCTGTTTTCTACTTTTGCTGGTGGGAAACACCTGGAAATTTTCCTCTCCCACAAGTTTCAAACTTTTCCTCTCTTCTGGACTTCCTTATTCTCCGTTGATGTGAGATACTGACCAGCCACAGCAGCAATGGGCCTGCTTCCTGGAGAAACAGGATTTCTCCCTCTAAATTTATTTATAAGAGGCCTTGGAGAAGTTATCTTGTTTTCATCTATCAAAGGAAGATGTAAGAGGATGGCTTTTATTTTTAAAACAAGGAGCCATGTGAAAACCATGGGACATAGGGCCTTACCTGCCTTTGCTGATTTCTAAAATAGGCTGTCTCTTAGGTTAGAAAGTTGAGTTGCACAGTATCAAAATAAATTTTAAAACTGGGCTTTAATCCATCATTAGTGTTTTTACAGTCCCTGTCTTAAACAGATAAGGGGCTACATTTGTTAACTGGGGAAAGTAGGGGATACAGGCACGATGCGCTAGCTGAATAGTTGTTCCATTGCCTCACCCTGGAATCTGTGTGACCCTGCTCTATCACTGTGATCCATTTCTTTCTCATTTTGTATTTAGCTATAAGAAGTAAAGGAAGGGATATTGGACATACAATATTAACATATCCTACAATTGTGCATCAAGTCCTGTAAACTTCTGGAGCATTATTTGAACATACTTTTCTGTTACATTGAATAATTAAGTTATTTTTAATACTGCTGTGGAATTTCTCTAGATAATTGAAAACCATATATCAATGTTAATACTCTCTATTAGTCTGTGGAATTGTGGAAGATACTGCTCTGAAAACATATTGACTCATTCCTGTTACATTTTCAGGGCAATTTTGTCACAGGGTTACAGCAATATTATACGCTGGATGACTTGAGTGGCTTCATGAAAGCATAAGCATTTTAGAGAACATACACCTTTTTTGAAAAATAATCTTACAATATAGGAAATAGGCATGGTTCTTAATAGGCAAGGTTCTTACAATTTTTAAGCTGACTTATTTCTTGCTAATTTGAAGTCAATGTTCTGGATGTGATATCAGTAGCTCAGTTATTTCAACTGCACATTTGTAAAAGACAAATTACTTAAACTGTTCAACAGTTTTATATGTTTTAAGTTTTGCTGTATGCTTTCTTACATAATTTTTTGATAAGGTCTCCATAAACTCAGATAGCAAGTTACAGCTTGCATTCAAGCAGTTTGATTTATTTGATTGACTTTTTCAATGCTGAGGTCTTTGGATCTCGAAAATGTCTGAGCTGGCATGTTTTCCAGCCCTTGCTGGAAGTACTGGGAGGTGAACTCTAACAGCTGTGATTGATTAGCTTGAGCAGTTTGTTTAAAGTACAAAACCCTAAGCTTATTCTTCAAGGGAGACATACTAGATCTTTGAGTGGTTTGGTTATTGTTTAATAAGTTCAGGAACTGTTGAGATTCAATGTTTTGGTTTTTTTTCTGAAAATTTTCTCTGTAATTTTTGGGCATAGTGATGTCAAAAGAGAAAACTTACATTCTTTGTTTTCTCTCTCTGTCTCCTTCTGTACTTCTAAATCCAGCCACTGCCCCACCAGAGGGTGGTGGGACAGATAGTGGTGATAGTAGTTCTACTGCTGACGACCTGTTATTCAACATATGGTCCATGGGTGGTTAGAGAGGGGATTATTCTACCACAGGACAAGAAGTCAGAGTGTCTATTGAAATCACCAGACAGCAGGTTTAACTCAAGCAAAGGCAAGTTCTTTTTACATAGCACAGTAGAAATAAACAATGAGACTGATGGGTGCAGGGTGTTACAGAGACCAGGAGTATAAATGGGCTCAAAAAAGGAACTGAGGAATATCATAGAAAGGCTTTTAAATGCACGGATGCAAAACTAGCCTCTGACTCTGGCTGTCTCTGAACAGCAAATTACCAGATCTCACTAGAGTATATTAGAGGAAGAGTTAACCTTGCCCCATTTTTTATATGCTTTCCCAAAGTACCCATTATTTGCCACTGTCAGAGGAAGGAGTCTGTTTTTTTATAGATTTTGTCTGATTCACTGTGGCTGTCCTTATGTTAGTGACCCCTTACATCTGTGGAACAGGAACAGGATTCATGGCCGAGTATGCATTTTGTAGTGTGCAGAAAAAAAAAAAAGTAAAAGTCATGTCCTCAGCCATACCACAATCTGTTCTCCTTTTGTTAATATGCAAGCTTAATGAGCATAAACACATCTGCTTGACCTAAACACGTTCCCTAGACTAAGAGCAGGAGTGCATTAGATCCTGGGATGGTTTGAGAAGAAAAAGTAAAACAACATCAAGTGACTCTTAATTCTGCTATGGTCTTATTTGGTTAGCTTGCAAATATTCAGGAACAGCAAGAAAAATGCAGGCTTCCAGTGTAGTCCAACGCCAAGAATGTAATCCACAGTTTGTCCTTAATCCCATGAGGATCATCTCAAATGTTTCCAGTGCTTTTGGCAGGAATATTGAATTACAAAATCTAGGATACTTGCCAGAAACAGAAAAAAGAAGGTTCACAGTATAAGCAGTGCCCCTGCTCTATGCTTCTGCAGGAGCAAAATGGCATGTCAATATGGATGATTACTTTGAAAAAAACAAATTAAAAGGGCAACTTCTCATAAGTGTCTCACAGCAATCCATTCCAATTAGTTCCCAGTACTAAAATATGCACTGTTCAGTGCTTGAAGACAATTTAAGCAAGTAAGCGAAGGTGACTATCTTGTCAGTATATTGAGCTTTCCTTTTATGGAACTAGAAGTACTTAGCTGTCTCATTTCCAACTCAGGCTGGGACCTGAGCTGCAGAGCCTGACTTCTGTTTTGTCTGTGTGTTGGAAGGAACTTGCAGAACACAGTGGGGTTGCTTCACATTCACTCTGATATAACCAAGGCCAGAGCTCAAAGATTGATGTTTTTGCTGAATTTACTGTAAGAAGGTACTTACACCTTTGTAAAATAAATACTCAACTGTACAGAGTTCCAGGGAGAGAGAGTTGGAGGACTGCAAGGTTTGTTGTATGTATGTTAAGCCTTCTTTGAGAATTACGTGCAACTCAATACTTGCTTTATTTGTCAAGATGAAAGTCCCATTTGTCTTTAGAGAGGGAATCTTCAGCCATTTCTGATGAAACTCTTATACTAGGGTACTTTCATCGGTATAACCTCTCCACTAGAGAAAAGAACAAATTATAAACTGTTTGTTTATTTATTTAGTTGATATTGGAAACCTTTTGTCTTATATCAGACATGTTGACTTTGATGCATTTTCCTTCTTTCTCACTTTTCCTGCTCTCTCCCACATGACTGCTTTTCCAGGGTCTGCGGAGGAGTGTCTGACACTCTCATCCCTTCTAGGCAGTACTCTGGCTGCTTCTCCAAGAGGTAGAAACACCAATGATTTATTTAGTAATACATTTGAATTTTGTCATTCTATTTGTATTTGCTTCCTCATGCTTTATTGAAGAACTGTCCTAAAGATCAGCTAGAGTTTTAATTTAGAAATTCCAGCTGTATCTTACCCAAAATACACATCCTACAGAATACCAAGGGTATGCAGATGTCCCTTTATTGACTGTTGTTTTAAAATATGAGAAGGCTGAGTTTCTGTCATTTGATTTTTTCAGTGCCTACCCCATTTGGCTCCATTGATGCTATGATGATTCAAACAAAAAAAATAATGTAGTTACATAGAGCTGGTAAAGGTATTTTATTGCCATGCTGTTTAGCACCAATGCCAAAAAGTCTTTGTAGATGGTGCTGTACTTTGCCAGTGCCTCACACTCAACAAGTGTCCTTACTCGTGCACAAACGTCACAGAATTAGTCTCCTATTTTCTGTCAAGAACAGGGTGGCTGAACAATGTTTTTCTCCTTTGTATCAGACAGTGGTGCTTTTCTGCGGTGGCAGGAAAGGGTGGAGAGGAGGAAGTGTTGACCTCAGAGCTGCTTTCATGCTTATCTTTCTTGCCTTTGCTTGATCTGGGGTATATTTATGTCTGCGGGCTGGGACTCACCTGTGGCTACGTGTCTTACCTTGCAAAGCTGATTCACTTTTTAGGATGCTTAAAAGACCCGTATATGCTGTTGCATTTGCACCAGACACCTTAGAAGCCACATCCTGTATCACCTACACAATTGCAGCCACAAATAGAAAATAGGATGCATTTTCCACTTGTTACACAAGTTTTCATAAATCTAAACATGAGACAGCATCTAGCTCGTTATCTTGATTCTTTTTGCAGCTCTGTTCAGATGAAAGGGTTTGAAACAACACCAGAACTTGAGGGAAGGTGACAGACAGATTGAATACATGGAGGAGCAATGCACTCTCTGCCTCTTTCATGTGAAAAAGTTAGATATAGGTTCTGGAAAGCTTTGGAGGCACAAGGCTTGTTAAACCCACTGCACATTTTTCAGAGGAAGTCGGGCATGTATTCAGGGAAATGTCACTGGCAACCTTAAAGTTGCTTAAAAAAATAACAGCATTGCTTTCCGATCATAAGGTCCTCTTCCTTTCAGTTATAAATCACTAGTTACTTTCATCAAAGGAACCCGTAAGATAATTTTTTCTTGTTAACTGTATACCTAATGATTTTTTTTTTCTGTTGAAGATCAACTTGATCTTTTGTTAAAACAGTACCACGGGGTAACTAGTTAGAGTGTTAAGGGGAACTGGCAAAGCAGTAGCTTTGGAAGAGAGAAGAAAATTGAGTCTTCCCACTTGTTAGTGTCAAAAATGTATGTGACTGAGTGACAGCCTAGTCAGCTAATTCCATGCAGCAGTTATTTTTCTGTGTGACCTCTGTTTTCAAAACCTTGGATGCTTAACTTAAAGTGTATGAAAGCAAGTTATGTACATATGCTGAAAACGCATGCCTTTCAAAGTCTCGCTGGCAAGGCATTTAGACCCTCATGTACACGCCAGTTCTTCAGTTGCCGTTGCTGAGCACCTGTGAAGGAGTATTACTGCAGAGGACAGCCGTTTTTTATACTGCAAAGAGTGTTATGTTGGCATTGTAAATGTAAGCAATGAAGATGCATAAATAGTTGAGTACATGGGATATCTGAGGCTAAAGCAGACCCAGGAAACATACTGAATAATTAGCTTCACTGAAATCAGGAGGAAAATACCCAGCATTTAAACAAGAAATGCTGGCCTCTTTACTGTATACTATATACAAGACGAAAAATGAAACAAAATTAAGCCTTGGAACACAATCTCAGATAGTCTTGGACTCCTATATGAAAGAAAGAAAATGAAAAGGACACAAATTCAATAACTGAATTCAAAGCCTTCAGTAGGTTCTAGACCCAGCATGGGAGGATCAAGGGAGAGTGGAGCCCAAACCTCTTTTTGCAAGTAAGGTGTGTGCCTTAGTGAAGGAAGAGAGGGATAGCATAGCTGGTTTCCTTGTGTTAAACTTGTCTTTCAACTGAACAGAAATTCCAGTTGACTTTGGAGTTTTGCCAAAACAGAATTGTATTAGCCACTGAATAGAATTTCAAGACTTCAGGTTCATTGATGTACGTTATAGCCCCTTGGGAAATTGTGGTAATTGCCTATCTCCCCCTTAGGAAGTGAATCGCTAATGATAGTCTCTGCTTCTTACATTATGCTGTGCAGTTTTGGTAAAAGCCTTCCCCTTCAACTTTTAGCATATTGTTGCATTGCTTAGTGCTGGCATGAAATTAAACAGCAGCAGTTGGAACTCACACTGCTTCACGCTTTTTTAGTATTTTTTTGTGTTGTTCATGTTTACTGTTGTTCTATTGTAGCAGCCTGGATAGTATATGGGGTGCTTCAGTTGAGAAGAAATTGGTCATTCATGTTTTTTCATTAGCATTCTTGAAGCATGCCAGTCAAATCATACCAACTGTAAAACATTGAGCAATGACTGATGAACCCTTTGGAGAATGTAGGTGAGTCCTGCTTCACATTACATTCTGATGAGCACAAGGACGACTACCAACATTTTCAGAATGTTTGCTAATGCTGTGATCTTCAGTATCTGGGAGATTTGCTTTGTGCTGAGCCCTATTAAAACAGCTTAATTTCCTGTTCGCAGACCATGCACCTTTAAAAAAACACTGCCAACCAGAAATGCTGGCAACAGGGTCTTAGCATTTGTTCACTTCTTGAGTCTCATCCTGAAGGATGCTGAGGACCTGCAACCCTGGTTCTTATTGCTGAGAGCTACTTCCCCTTGGGACTTCTGAAAACAAGCATAATGTGTTTCAAGCTGAGTATCCAAAAATGACTGTATGCGTCATGAGGTAGTGAGCACTCTGGGGGCTCAGCCAGTCCTCCTGTTCTGCATTTGTGTAGTGCATTACGTTATAGAGGCCTGGATACGAGTGTCTTATGAGCTATGCAATATAGTAGGTATTAATAGTAGTTGTATCTAAGGGATGTAGTTTGGCTGCTTCTGATCTCATCAGAACCACATTCCAAATCTTTGCAGAGTTGAATGTAGAAATCCGGAGTCCCTAGACCTCATCTTTCATTATTTGAGCAGCAGGCCATCCATTGCAGTAGTTATTCTGTTCTATACACAGCAGTTCCCCGTGAAGTAAAATAAAAACAATGAGATGGAAAAAAGATACTTGATACAGCGCCTGATGTTTCATTTGCTCAAACGGCAATTACAACTCTGCAGCGTGCAATTGGAAATGAGGCCTCCTACTGCCATGTCCTATGCAAACATGCTGGAAGGTACAATCTTTTCCACACAATTCTCTTAAAATGGTACTGCCTGTTAAATAAGATTTTTGCTTGGGCACTGAGATTATCAGCAAAGATTAGGAGATGTAATGTTGCCCAAGCCATCCGTTCAAAGCTGACTCAAAGTCACAAGATTTGTTTAAAATACACAATAACTTGGGGTTCTTCTCTATATGCTGTCTTGCCCAGGGGTTCAGATTTTTCAGCTTTAGATCTTTAACCAGACTGATGAAAGGCTACATTTATCAAGGGATTTGAAGGTCATTGCAGGAGTTAGCCTTCAGAAAGAGACACCAGATATTACATTATTTAGCAACGTGGAGTAGCATTATTTTAAATTGCTTTTCAGCACCAGTGAAAGATGGTATTTCTAGCAACTCTTCCTAAGAATATGAATAGACGGTTTTGTTGCTGTATTCTCAAGGAATCAGTGAATCTTCTTTATAGCCATAGGGAGATCACATTTTGCAGCATGTGAGAGCAGAACACTTCCTAGAGCAGCATGCTTGTGTGTGAATGAATGCCCACGTTTCTTTTGGGGGGCTACTTGTGTGTCAAAGTAGGTCTTGCAAAATACCAGCCGTGATTCAGGCACTCTCATGACACTGGAAGAGTAAAAGCGAATATTGCTGAGAACCAGAAAGAATCACAGTATGTAACCATCCTCTTTTTAATCTGATCTTGATGGCTCATTCTCTGAGAGCAGCAACATTCATGACATTGAAAATGGGGTCTGAGTGAATTGATTCCAGAATCTCTTTGGTGGCCTCAGTGTAGCATAAAAGTCACACATTCCTAAAAGGCAAAATGCAAAACCTCCATCAGTCTCTCCTCTCCACTGGGCCTTGCAGAGGGAACTGTCAGTTAGCACATGTGGACCTCACAGCAGGTCTACAACCTGTCATGCCAGTGGCCACATACTGAAAAGCGCTGAAGTTCTGAGTTCAAGGTTGGGACTTGGAGGTATATGAGCCTGATTTATATAGGGAGGGAGTGTCATGACTGTATCTACACTTTATTTCCCTTCCTCAGTGTGCAGGTTCATCCAAATCAGATGGTATTAGATTAATTAGACTAATATACCTTAACTTATTTCTCCTTACTACATCATCTATTACTTTTTATTGTTGCCCAAAAGTTATAAGATACATCTATACACCAGAAAGTGGTATATGATGAACTTATATTGGCACTCAGCTAAAGTAACAGTGAAGACAGGGGTAGGCCTCTTCTGTTCAACTATGGTCTTGTCTATAAACTAACTACTGCAGCCAGCCCAAGTTACACTGGCCTGATGGCGGTTGTAACCTGAGTTAAGATCCCCCTTGGTCTGGGGTTTGGGTGTGGAGTTTCGGAGCTTTGTTGAAGGGTGTGTTAGTCTAAATTGCTTTAATTCCTAATGGACAAAAGGAAAGAAATAGTAATCAGAAAAGCAGCTAACAAGGTAGAGAGGGTTACAGTTTTGTGGATGGGGAGTCTTGAAATCAGGGTGACTTTCCGGAGGTCATGTCAGAGCACCTGGCAAAGCAGAGATTAGAATGCAAGATCTTCTGGCCACTTTTCACAGTTTATTCGTGCCTACGTGTTTGTGTAAGTGAGGAAAAAATGTGTGTGAAGGAGAGAGAGAGGGGAAGCTGTTTTAATCTTGAGCCTGTGTGACTATTTCACAACCAGTCTGTGGCTGTCTGCAAGTTTTCAGATACATAGGGCTCAGTTCTCCCTTTTGGTAAGCAGAATTTCAGGTCCAAACCTGAGTTCTTAGACACTCCTGAACATATCCTAATCTTGAAACATTCATTGATACAGAATGCTATATCACATAGGCAATCTGAAGTGATGTAGGGACCTTATCGTCTGCTGAGCCCATGCGGTGTAATCTGTCCCCTGCAATGGGAAGAGTAAGAAATAGGTAGCCATATGATTTCTAATGCCAGCAGAAAACAGCTGGTATCCCAGGTGAAATTTTCACAAGTGACAAGTGAGTTGCTTAGATGTGCAAACTGGACTGACAGTTCTGGCCCTAGGGATCATTTGGATGATGTGTTTATTGTTTTTCTAGCCACTCAGGCAGCAAGCATTATTATCAGAGAAATTCTGGAGTATCTTGCCGTTTTCTGCTCTTAATTCAGTCTTACACTTCTAACACATCTTCAGTTCATGCACATTTTCCTCCTCTTTATTGTCCTTTTCTTCCTTTCCTGTATCTCTTCCCATCACTGTCTTTTTCTTCCAGCTCACCTCAGTTCACTCTGTTCTTTCTACTCTCCTACCAGATTGATTTTCTTACTATCGTACACTAACCCTAGTGTGTTGGTATGTACTGCATATATATGATCATAGCATAAAATATGGCAATAGGTGGAACAATATGATAGAGAAACTGTGTAGAACCACACATTTATTTTTGTTCCATGTGTGTTTATTATGATACTGTGAGGTTTCAAGCAGAAAACTACTTTTACCCAGACATGTTGAACTTACCTAGTTGTTGTTGTTCTAGCTCTGCCATCATTCAGTTTTTATTGACCCAGACAGACTGGGAAGTGCCTAGATCTGAAGGAAACATCATTAAATATTTTCACCAGCAGTCTGGCTGATGTAGTGCAGCAAGAGCATAACCTAATTAATGAAATCACACAAAAGCAGGCTTTCCCAAGCCTGTTTGACTGTGTAAGCAGTGTTAGGCTTTAAGTATTACAGTTTTTATGTCTTCTGTCTCTGTTCATTCCACCTTGTAATGATCTTTTCCAGCTGATCACCACATGCACTCTGATTAGAAAAGTCTTCTGAGTAGATGAAGAGAATTGTTTTATCTGCATTTTCCAGGAAAAATCCTACGTCAAGGTCCCTCTTAAATCATGTAGGATTGAAAAACTAAGAGTAAGATGATCAAGACAATTGCATCAGTTTGACTCAATCAGTGCTGGTGCCTTTTGTGGGCTCTTTTCTAAGTCATAAGCAGCTGAAGCTGATTCAGTCTATTCTCTGTTGTTAAATAAATTTTCAGATTGTCAGTCTACATAGGTAGCTACCTTAGCTGGATCAGTACAACCAAGTGAGAGTCAAGTAAGTGGGGAGGCCCAAATCTTGGCGAGTTGTTTTCTTCCATGGAGCATGAAGATCATTGTTGAGATTCTGAGGGTGAAGAAATGAGGGTCTGTTATGAAGAATTCATCCTTTCCCATTTATGCCATGATGAATATTACATTGATCAAAATAGAAAGAATGCCAGAAGAAAAACAGTTATGGATGGGAACAATTGTGCAAAGACAGATCATCTCCTCAGTCATTTGCTTTAGGAACCGCTTGCTGCCTAAAGGTAAGTTTTCATTTTTTCGGGAGCAATGCTGTGTTTGGTACTTTTGATAAGACTTTAAATGTTACAGTTAAAGGGGATGTGTTTGGACCGCTGATTCAGGAGCTGGAAATCTTCCTAATTTACTCAATGTCTACTTTAGAATATCTAATGTTATCATGAAACATTTCATAATGGTAAAGTATCTTTGGGAATATTGTGTGGATAAAATAATTTATGGGTACATATGTTTCATTGACTAGAAATATTCTGAGTGGTATTACAGGACACTGCAGGAATAACAGCTGTAGCTGGAAAATTTCCTTATGGAAAATTCCCATAACTGCTAACCTTAATGAAGCTTTGTAAGCAACAATGAGAAATATAATAGCAAAATAATAATTTAAAAAACACCAAAATTGAGAAAAAATATCTCTACAGGATATTCTTAAGGGATACTTAACCATATTTCTCAAATTTGCCTGTGATAATTATATTTGAACAGTAAAAGCCTTATTTTCGTGCTGCCCTTTATTTGCACATTAACTCAGAAAAGGGCATTTGCCCATACAGTTTTAAAACAAAGCCTACAAAACAGAGGGAAGAGATGCTTATGAAATCAATAGGAAATTATAGCTGGTAAGAGAAAAAAGAGCATGGCACAGTAATATGCTTCTGTTGTTTTCCAGCAAAAGCTGTTTAGAGGGGCACAGCAACACAAGTTTTCTACTCGCTGACTCACAGAAGTGCTGGTCTGTACAAGCCTTGCTGGTTGCAAATTTTCAAATACTGTTTCAGTGAAAATCAGCTTCCAGGTAAAAGAGAATTAAATGAACTGCCAGTTCTTTAAACATTAATTAATAGAAGACTTGAAGAACTCCAAAAGCTTTTTGGCAATGAGGCCTTGTCTTCTTCACGAAGAGGAAGTTGTGGAGGCAGTACTTGCATACTTGTGCATATAAGGATCTGTCTTACCTCAAGGTGACTATGGCAATGTCTATACTAGTGAGTAGCACAGCGCAATAGGAATTGATTTGTGGAGCCAAACAGTGCTGAAGACCCAGTGTTTTTTGAAGGTAGCTAATTTGGACTGGCTCAGTCATGGACTGACTGCCCTTTAGCAGCTGAAGCACCCTAGGCCAGCTTATCAAGTACAGCTTCCAATTTTGTTTTGTCCAAAAGAAATCCAGTCCACGCACTCTGAGGCCAGTCTGCAACATGAGCCCGAGTGTTGAACATGGGAGCTATTGGGACACTGTCTGAAAAGTACCTTCCTGATTTTAACAGGAATGCTAATGTAGGCAGCCTCCCTCAACTGACAGCTACACTGAAATAAAATCACAATGCAATATTGATGCTTTTATTTTATTACAAGGCACATTCATCAACGTCATCACAGGAGCATTGGGTGAAATTGCTGCTTGTGATAAGTGTCAAGGGCTTCACTGTAGTCTATTTTCCCGTCTTTCAGCCCAGATGAAATATTCTTTAAAGATGTATCAAAGGATTTGTACTTTGTACCTTCTTAATTTGTTCCCATAAAGCCTAATGTTTAGTCCCCTTGTAATTTCAGGAGGTTTTCAGTGGTTTAGATCAGGCCCATAGGTTCTATACCATACAACAAAAGCATTTTCAGTGTTCTTTAGGATATTTTTTCTTGTGTATTATATATTTCCCATTTGACTTGCAGAGATTGTTACATGCATAAAGTGTTTGCTAGCATTGTTCCCAACTATGATGAAAGGTTGGGTCATTATCAAGGGTTCTCAGAAGTCAAGGAAGCTGTTGGAACTATTTATGAAAAACTGCATACTCATTTCCAACTACATTGATGAGAGTACCAGAAGAAAATGGTGAAGTTCCACAATTTGTTGACTGAAGCTGAAGGAGCAGCTTTTAGCTGTGGCGGTGTTTTCAGTTTCATGCTTGTCTGTAAATCAAGTGGAAAAACTTGTCCTTTAATAATTTCTGTGCAAGAAATCTTTTATGAACACTAATCAGTAGTATGAACGTTGTTTTGGCTGCCCTGGTGCTACAGCAGTGGTACCTCTTGATAGAGGTGTAAATGCCATGTTCTGGGACAGTATTTAGTTATATATAGCACAGCTGTAGTGCATAAAGTGCTGACAATTGTTGCAGGAACAGGGAGGTCATCTACACGAAGGACAAATTTCTAAAACTTCTAGCTAGTTTTAAAAGCAGTTCAGTTAAACTGTTTTTGAAAATAGCCAGAGCTGGAGCCACAGTTGCTGAAAATGTTATACTCTAAGTCTGCCGCTGACTGTCATTACAACAGGTGTATCCATCACACCAGTAATGCTATCTCTTTTTAGCCTGAGTAGAGACAAAGTATGTGTTGTGGATTCAGTACCACATAAACAGGAATAGCAAAGTTCAAGTAAAATAGATCTTTAAAAAAAATGCAACTCATAGTAGCAGAAAAGTTTCGTTGAAAGTTTTTGATTTTCTTCAAAGATTTTCTGAGATTGAAGCCGAAATACTTTGAACAAACTGATGCACCAGGCTAGGAACAGAGACCAGTGGGTATAGCTGGGTATATACAAGGGGGAGCTTTTTTGGGAGGGCAGATCTTGGGATCAGGGGAGTCTCTTTCCAAGTGGCTGAAGAATTGGACAGAAATCAAGGATATGAGTGGTGAAAGGAGGACTGAGGAGAAATAAGCCTTCTTTTTATAGGGACAAAAAAAAGAGTATACTGAAGGATAGGATGCCCAAGGAGAAAAACTGAAGTGTGAGAATGGACATGCTTCAGAGTCAAACAGAAAGGAGGGAGCTTGGCAAGAGTATATGAAAGAGAACAGAACTACTCAAAGGGCATCCACGTAGAAAATAGTCACCCAAGATAAGAGGTAGGTTGCAGTTCATGTATGAGTAAATACAGACATCACGAATTGGAACAAATTGCTGCCATAGTGAGTATAGCTCTTCATTTGTGGAGATGCTGACCTAGAATAGTTTTGCTAGACTTCTCTATTGGTGTTATCCTCAACTGCTAAGAAATTTGTGGCATACCAGCTATACCTTAATCAAGAGATCTGACTTAAAACCCAAAATGGCCGTAATGAGGGGAGGAGAGGGAATAGTGGATATATGCATGTGGTTCCTTAAGTATGTGTAGTTGACTGTGTCCTGTGATTCTGTCTTGTGGTTTTTATTACAGAGAGCTAAAGAATGATCCAGTAGACTAGACAGATCAAGAAAAGTTTAAGGTTTTTGTGGGTAGCTGTAACTGTTTTTTTTTTTTTACAGTTGGCCACTTCCTGTGCAGAAACCTTCAGAGCTTCTGCTCCATAGGTGGAGGGAGAATGTTAATACTCGGGACTATTAACTTGAGTTTCAGATTTGACATAAGTTTTGCCTCTGTTGGTTCCTTTAAACTTTGGCCATTCAGTAGTGTTGATCTGTATTCTGCTGTGGATGTTACTGGGAGATGCAAGTTCAAACAGAAATACCTGGGTTGTGAAGCAGTGCTGGCTACCCAGTGCACCAAGGCTTCATTAGAGAAACAAACTTTATTTATTTTTTTTTTTAATTCCTTCGTTCACAAGGAGGGGTGTGTGGGGACGCACAATAAGAAGCATACTAGAAGCCGATAGCATTATGGAATTGATGTTCAAAACTGTATGGACTCTCACCATTGGTATTAGAAGCTAGCTGGGTCAAGTGACACAAACCAAACCGCTATTGTTTCTTAAAGGCATTTTTACTTGTAGGAATCATTAGTGCAACTTTACAGTCATTGAGCAATTCAAGCAATGAAAACTTGAATGTTTTTGTAGCTACTTACATTAACAATGTATTCCAGTTATTTCCTTCTCAGGGAGTGAACAGAACTTTGACTGAGCATAACAAATCCTTGTTAGGTCACCCCAGGAACACATTTCTACAATTGTTTGGCAGTTCTTGAAAATCTGAGTCATGTCCTTTCCTGATTCAAAGTTTCACTGGTGAGCTCCCGGATACTACTTGTCGGCTCCTCACCCCGACACATACCCATGCCTGCCTGCATGCCACAAAAAGTGCCTTGTGTTATCCCAAGTGACCTGTCCCTGCAACTGTTACAGTATTATAAACAGTCAAGGTCCATTTTCAAACAAAATTCTAACTAAATACTGTGCTTGGATTTTTGGGGGTAGTGGTTTTGATTGGTTTTTAGTGATTACATTCATATGAACTGACCAAAATGAGTTTTGAACCAAGATGCTGCAAATCCACCTGTATATTTTCCTACACAATTACAGCAGCAATTATAAATTAGCAAATTTACAGTATCGAGATTTGCTTGTAGGCAACTGAAGAACAGTACAAACAGATAAACTTATCAAACATACTTCATTAGTCTACAAATGTGCTATTATTTGTAATAATCAGGTTTGGGCCTTTTGATTTTTGCAAAATAAATTATTGGCAGATTTTATATTGACAGTTGACCATATTGTGTTCAGGGATAAAACAAGTAGCAAGATATGCCTGGATGCCCAGCTTCATCTAATGGCTTATAAACAAACAGCAGAAAACTTGTATTATAAGTACAAATAAATATGGAGTTTTGTGGTTTTTTTAACACTGGTATATTGTGGACATTTTTTTCCTGTAGTTGATAAAGCGCACCTATCAGCCCAAGTATTAGTAAATGTGAGTCTGACCATCCTGCATAGGTGAAACCTGCAAAGAAACCTGTACCAATTTTGCCAAAAGTAGCTTGTTGAGATGAAAGTAAGAACGAATAACAATCAGAATTACTTTATTGACTAGGGGGGGAGAAAGGTCCATCGACTGCATACCAATGGTTCATTTCTCTTTTTTACATTGGCAGTTGCATTTTCTGTTCCTTTTCAGCAGGCATAACTATCAAATATACTAATGAAATGAGTGCTTACTTACTCCAAAGTGGAACATCTTTCATCCTTAATTTTTTTTGCTTTGATGGAAAAAGAAAAAAGTTGTTTAAAGTTCATAGTGTAGCATTTAAACACATGCATGAGAGTAAAATGTTTTAGACCACAGACAAACATCAGGAAGGTCAGATCTGCATTCTGTTTCTTTGTCCAGTACTTACATCATCTTGGCTGCCTCTTTATTGCCACTGAGGACTGTGGATACACTTCATCTTAAAGATGCTGATAGGTAAAATAATCGGATTCAGGCTCTCTGTTGAATTCTGGCTTATGGTATTTAAGAAATTATTTCCTAGTTAAAGGTATGTTTGGGGATTTTTTTTCTCCTTTTGTTCAGGGAAAAGTGATTTTGCTCAGTTTAATCGGCTCAACAGCCAAACATTGCATTGTCAACATTTTCAGTAAAACTGATCCCTAAAAAAGTGCTAAAGTAGTAAGGTGAAACCAGCTGTAAGAGTGGTCATACTAGATATCCTTTTGCAGATCTCCACATACCATTTTTTCACTGTAGTCTTAATATTGTTTTTTTCCTTTAAATCTCATCTATTCTCATGGGAAAGTTTAGAGCCATTTTTGGAAATGCATATTTTTTTAATCTGTCAGAGGCTTTTACTCTTCAGACTAGCCACTGTAATATCTGCAGAAAATTGTTAATTACCTCTTGTTCAGACTTGTATTTACGCATCTGTCTTTACAAAGACACAATTCTGATACTTCCCCAAACCAGAGGCAGGAAGAGAGAAGAGTAAATTCATGTTGCAGATGACTTTGAAAATCAGCAATTGTGTTTTCACTCTAAACGGCAATGAAAGGTAATTGCTAAGCTCTCCATGGAACAGCAATCTGGAAAATGTTAGTTTGCTGATTTCAATAAATTAGGATTGAGGAAGATCAAGAAAGTGCAGGCTTTCAATTTCAAAAGCCTCTGGGTCTGCGATGGAAGTGGGGGTTGGTTTGCTCCCTTTCAGCCCACGTAGTGGGATGGCAGAAGATGGAGGGGAGCATCTGTGGTTCTCTAATTTAAAGACTACTGGAGTAAGGATTCTGAAAATCCTGGACACTCCTTCCCAAGAGGGCTGCTGGGGTCTGTAGGACTCCTGATATTCCTGGCCGGGGCGGGGGGGCGGGCGGATATCTGCTTAGTAGGCTGTCTGCGGGCCAAGACACCAGAAGTGTTCCCTGAAGTCTGTTTGCTGAACTTCTGAGGAGCATAATGAGTAAATTAGCAAGAGTTCAAGCAGGATCCCAAGGGAAAAATGCCTCGTCTTTGATTTAAAATGCATTCCTTAGAAGTTCACTAACAACTGTAATTGTAGATGAGGAAAAGCAAGCGGTCTGCGTAATGGTGGCTGAACACCCCAGGGAATGTCATCAGCAGTGCCTGGCTGCAGAGTCAGATGCAGCTAATACAAATCTTCTCACAGAATTTCTGCCTCTTGTGGCAGAAGGTCTGCACTCGCTTAAAACAAAACTGATCCCACTTCCTCAGTTTTATAGCTACACTTGCCCTGATCTTCTTATTCCTAAGCTCTGAAATGCTTTCAGAGTCATCTGACAGTTGTCCACAGGACACATAGATCCCAGCAATCAAAGCCGGATCTGGACCACGATGTGTCTGAACTGAACTGCACTGCAGTGTTGGCTCAAATTCTCTTTTTTCAGACACTTGGGACATAGGTAGATGTTGCTGTCAAAAACAGGTAATATTTGTTGAAAAAATTAGCTGAACCTGTGCAATGTCAAAAAAACCTTTTCAAAAATTTTGTTTGTTGGTTTTTAAGCCACCCTTTTTCTTTCCCTTCAGGTAGCCTAGTCTTCTCCCTCTGTTTGCCTGCTGGTCGGAGACACCTGAAAAATCAAGATAGATGTCATTGTTTATGGCAGCAGTTTGGTGTCTTGGTTCAAGACACAGCTGGGTATGTGTTTTGAAGAAGGGAAACAAGTCACCTTTTTCATTCTTAGGAAACAAAAAGTTTCCACTCAGAGTAGCACATTACAGCATTCATTGCGTTTATTTTGCAGAAGCTTCTCAACACTGAAAGACACTTTGATAAATTCTAAGACAGCACTTCAAAAATATCAGGTAAGCTCTAGTGACAAGTGATAGTTAAGCTGGTGTGAAGGTTTTAGTAATCATCCACTCTGCAGGCATTTTAGATGGAAGAAAACCTGTTCAAATAGCAGACCGTGTGACCTACCACACTGAAAACACTCCTGAAACAGTGTCTCTTCACAAGCAGACGCAGCAGCGGATGAATCTGTTTTGGAAGCATGGCTTCAGATTAGAGTAGAAAACTGGAAAGAGTAAAGGCAAAGAAGCTCTGGTCTCATGAATCCTCTTTTTTTTTCTGAAAATACTTCTGTAGTACTCGATGTGACTGCTGGAAAGACCAACTCTGCTTCTGTTACAGAATCACAGAATGGTAGGGGTTGGAAGGGACCTCTGTGGGTCATCTAGTCCAAACCTCCTGCCAAAGCAGGGTCACCTACAGCAAGCTGCACAGGACCTTGTCCAGGCAGGTCTTGAATATCTCCAGAGAAGGAGACTCCACAACCTCCCTGGGCAGCCTGTT
>Ga0065711_1033353_pt1 | contig 25661 bp, 14 predicted proteins | sample Hoacrofraction12_FD_59098 | JGI IMG/M metagenome (GOLD analysis project Ga0065711, IMG submission 59098) | Hoatzin crop microbial communities from Cojedes, Venezuela - Epithelial fraction 12 v2 (version 2) | ecosystem: Host-associated > Birds > Digestive system > Esophagus > Crop | place...
GCGGGTCTGGAATATCTCCAGAGAAGGAGACTCCACAGCCTCCCTGGGCAGCCTGGGCCAGGGCTCCGTCACCCTCAGAGGGAAGAAGTTCTTCCTCGGGTTCAGCTGGAGCTTCCTGTGCCTCAGTTTGTGGAGCTTTGCTCAATTCCACAGTCAGGAGGAGGGCAGAGACTCACCCCCTGACACACAGGGCTCTTTCACATGCCCACGATGCCCACCACTCAGGCAGTTCTGCACAGTCACCGAAGGCTTCAGCACCGCCTGCTCAGACAATATTACTGACCCAGCAGAGTGACCGAAACTCTGACCGGCAGCGCTTCCTTAGCAATAGTGTTAAGGAAACTCATCCCTTTGAAGTGATTGCTAACTTTTGGCCAATTGTTGGTTCTTTGTGAAGTCTGTGTAGCAACTGTCAATTTTATTTATGTTGCAAAATATGAATCCCCTAAGCAGCAGTGACAAGAACTTTATCTTAGGGGGTCTAGGCCTCTCTCCCAGCTAATATTCAGGGTGCATTTGTTTCTGCAAGGTACATGAACTATTAAAACTAGACAAATCCTTTTTCTCACAGCAGCTAATTGGCACAGAATCAACTAAATAGCCTATAACCAATAAACTGTTCCCGCTTAGCAGAGACTCAGCTCCTCCGGAGGGAGCAATACGTGCTGATGGAAAACTGGCTGACAGCAGAATCCATGCGCTGGATTTTCTGCTCACCAGTCACCCTGCCTCTCCCCGCACCTGCTGATCTCCCACTGCTTACGGGACCGGCGACTGCTCCTTTCAAACCTCTAGTAAGCATTCAGGCTTCTATTTTTAAATAAGTTAAAGCCTTTGATGTTTACCCTGAAACAAGCTATTTCATTACCACATGTCACTCCTTTGATCTACAGCGACCATGCAGCCTGTAAATATTTTGAACCAGAGACTGTCTCTCGCTGTCTTTGTACAGCATCTCCCACAAAAGAGGGCTGATCTCAGCTGCAACCTCCCACAACTGTTGCCACCAACATGACTGAGCTGAAGTGGTGGGAGGGAAGTTAAGACAATCATTAGCTAGCTTGAATTTATTCTTTCCAGAAAGATTTTTACTCTCAAGGACTGCCCATCTGAATTCTCCTAGAGCAGTATGTTCTCCAAAGAAAAAGAAAAAACTAAAAAAATTAAAAACATCCCAGACAAGTACCAACACAGCAAAGATGGTAATTCTATCTAGATGTCAGAGCTTTAAACTTGTGGTCAATCCACGAGTCTGCCACTATTTAGTGATAAATCTCTTGATTGTAAAGCCAGTCAAGAATAGGTTATCAAGAACTGTAATTTTTTGCATATTCGGTCTTTGAGCTGAAGATCTCATCTTCTTTGGTACTTACAGTCTCACTTCTGAATGAGGCTGTCGTCACACATTTTGTTAATATTGGAAGAACATACAAAATCATTGTTTATCATCCCCACAATTTTCTTGTCTGCAGTTTGTGATGTCTGTCTGCTCCTTAAATACTTTAAAATCCTTTAGTCGAGATGCAGGGAGTCACCCGATGCCAATTTTCCTCAGTTTTCTCTGGCTTTTTTGTTTAAACTACCCAATTTAATAATTTGCCACATCTTTTATACTTACTAAGTGCTTCCTGTTTATTCTTCTGTGTGTTCTGAACAGTAGCTGTTAGGGTCATCCCTCTAACTTCTTCAAGACACAATGACTTATACCTCAGATTCTACTGGAATGAATAATTACATCCCTCTGTTACCTAACTACTTTCTAGTTGCAGTCAAAAGATGATTCCAATAAAAAAAAAATCAGTATTAGATTTTTTTTTTTAAATTACTTTTAAACATTTGGAACTACTTTTCTAAAAGATTACTGTGAACTTGTGCTATCTGGATGCTAGTATGAAATCTGGGGGGCATAAATGTGCATTAGCCTGAAATTGATTTATAATGTCTGTCTTGGTTTTGCAAGAGTGACTTCCCCACTCCAAAATCTTCTGCATGCTACAAAATCGTAAAGAAATATCCTTTCACTTTCTCTGTTTTTTTCTCTGTACTTTTTATTCCATTAATCCAAGCAAAAGAAATATTCCAACTACTACAAATCAAAATAATGCTACTCAAACATTCCCTGATCTGACTCCACGTTATCTCCTCTCATAACAGAAGGCACTGACACAGTGACTTTCAGTACGGTTTGGACTGAGCACTAGGAGACCGAGATTCACTCTGTCCCAGCTCTGTACTCCTTAAAAAAAGGGGAAAACAATGGAAGGAATCTGATAGAAATGTATAAAATCACACACAGTTTGAAGAAAATGAATACAGATATGAGTAATTTTTTCACTATACAGAACATGGCGCATGATCAGAAACAAAGAAGTAGACAGTTTAAATAAAAGGCAAAAAAAGAAATCAACATGATACGCACATTAAATCATGGAACTTGCTGCCCTGGTTTGCTGCAGAAGCTCGAAGTGGTACTGGCTTCAAAAAAGAATTGTAATTTAAGAATGACACCTACGCTTTTGTGAATATTAAACATCATGGTCTAAATACATACCATCTCCAGCTCAGGATGGACCACGAAGAATCAAAAACTGAGAAAGCTACCATACTCCTTACACATTTTCTCTTAAAAGAACCTCCTAGCAAACCCTAAACTACTGTCCACTTTCAGAGAGAGAATACAGGTTAGGCAGCTCTCTGGTTTATCCTAGCATTCTGATGCAAAGGGCCGCGAAGGTAAAACGTCCTAAAGGAACTTGTTTTGGTCAGGGGTCAATTCTACCAACAGGAAAGCTGCAAAAGTAGCTTTTGGGCTCAGTGATGCAGCAGGAATGCCAGGAGTTGCAACGTCCGTAGCCTCCACAGCACCTGTATCTGCCGACACTGATTCACAGCAGGCACTTCCTAAGAGATTGTCACCTGCTGGGGATGAGGACTGTTCTCGCAGTTTTGTTTCTGAAAGCACAAACCTCCAGCTGGGGTAGATTACAGACCATTTAAACTAACTTTGTATTTAAACCTATATACATATTCTTGCACTGGTGCACATACAACACACTAACGAATACAAAACCATTCACAATGGCAGCGTTGCATCTTACAGGTTTCTTTTCATGGAAAAATCCCCCCAGGGCACCAGCTTAGGATGAAACTTGTAAGATTTCAGAGAGACATCTATTTTAATCTCAAAGAATCATACTTTTGTGCAGCTTTGCTCATTAACAAAAAAAGCTATTACCATTCTTTGAAGCTGTATTGCACCAACAAATCTAGAACTAAAAATAAGTCTAAGTAAGATACCACACATCACTGCTGAGCCCAGTCAGCTTTTCCTTTGTGTATCAGAACGAGCTCCGGGATGTTTACAAGCCACAGGATGTACAAAAAGGTGCACAGTTTTACATCGACAGTGACACTAGTGCATTGTTACTGTACGTGTCAATGGCGTTCAGAGCAGTCGGCTTTTTGAAATAAAGCATGTATTCAGTGGAGTATCATTAAGAGCAATTGAATTGCCCTTCATCTGTTTCTGGGGCTCTGAGGACTAAAAAGCAGTGTCTGGAAGCTTTATGGGCATTAGCTGCCTTTCTGTTTTGTTCTGTTTAGGCAGCCTTGTCTGTGTTTTCATACATTAGACTCAGAGACAAAAGGATTTCCAGCAATAACCTTCTTCTGATGAAACTCATCTTTATCTACTACTTCTTGTTTCTTAGTAAGTGATGAAAAAACCCTTTATGGGCAGAAGATTACTTAAATCAATAGTGACTTCTCCATGTACAGCAGTGCTCAGTTGCCTGTTCATCAAAATGTCTGCTTACCGGCTACACTGACTGTCAGCAGGAACACTCACCTGGCCAAGCACTTGGCTCAGTGCTGTAGTAAACAGGGACCTATTTCTTTATGACACTAAATATTCAAAATATTCATGTTTTCAGGCTTATTGGTATCAGGGGCAAAGCCTGGTTTCTGTATTTGTGATGGCAGCAGTGCTACACTTGAAGACAGCTGGCGGTTCCTAATAACTAGACAGCTTGTTGCCCACATCACAGTAAGTGCCACCTTATTGTCCATCCAAAAAGTGCCTGGTACTTGCTTCCCAGGAACCTTCCCTGAGCTTGCAGGCTGGGCTCAGTCCCAGGTATGTGTCCGTTCAGCTGCCACTGGCCTCCCTGTCCCGACAGCTTGCAAAGCGATCACCACATAACTATGAATCACACACCTCGAACAGTCAGTTCTCTTTGGCATTCCCGTGATCCCGTCTGTGCCTGCTGGCTTCTTTGACCTCTGCTCTCTGGACAGTGTTTTATATCACACTTATTGGATATTTAACTTCTCATTTTTCTTTCACGCTGCTCCAGACAGCCAGTCCAGTTCTCGCTGACTCCATCCTGCCAGCTAATCCCTGCTGGACCAAGCTAAAGATATGCTCCTGACAGACGGTCAGCTGGCAGGAGAGGTATGTGCACATTTTGGTGAACATCTGGAGGGAATACCCCAAGCATAATGATTTTGGCCGGACTATGAGAAGTGCTCATTATTGTATCGCTTGAAGCCAGCTTGTTCAACTGGGCATTTGCAAGGCCAGGTTAGCGTGCCCAGAGCAGTGCAAGCACTGCAAAGAGCTGTCACGGGCACGAAGAGACACTAACCGGAGTTCCATTAATGACCAGTTTTATACCCTTCTCTCAATAGCTGGTACCTGCCAGTTCCCCAAACATCAAAATCTTCCTTACCACAGACTATCTTGTCAGAAAGAAAAAAAATCAGACATCTGCTATGGAGATACTAGTCACTCTTCATGTCATCCCATGGAATAAGCAGGAAGGTAGGGAGCATCTGTGGAGGGCATCTCCTGTGATCCCAGGGAAAAAATGCTGATGCTGAAGGAGGTCAGAAAAAACTATCCCAAGAATTGCATCCTGGGAGACTTTTTGCTATAAAAAAGAAGGGCTATTAGCAGAACTATGAATTGTCCTTGTAAAGAACACGGTTCCTTTAATACACATCAGCAGAAAGCACAACTTTTGGAGAACTGCTGGAGGAAGGGAGGGAAAGTGGCTCGTTTCTATTTTCTCTTCAGTGAGGCTGAGTTACCATGGAAATTGGACCATCCTTGTCTGGTTCCTCACTCCTTTTTGTTAGCGGGTGGCAGCCTTGCCTCTAGCTATCAATCAAACAGGCCTTACTTCATTAGCTTCTTAACTTGCTCCTGGATCCTTTCCCACCCTTGACGGGATGCGGCGTCACACAGCAGGTATTTCAGTCAGGCACTGCAAGCTTTACTCTTCACATCTGCAACCGACTACGCATTGCCACTGATGCATCATGCTGTCAGCGAGCCTGGCAATCTCATTTTTGAGAGAATAAAAGGTGGAGAGAGGGAAGGAGACACTCCCCCAGAGAGCAGATTTAAGAAAAAGCACACCTTAAAGAGAGCTGGCTAACTTTCTATACAAACATTGAGTACAGAGGGATTCTAAAGAAACTTCCCTCTTAATTTAGATATCTATTCCAGGAGTACTATATATGAAGGACAAAGTGGAAAGGGGAACAGAAAATAAGAGGACAAGAATTAGATAGCACAACCGTTCCGTGGCCTGACAGGTTGCACTGGTATGGGGTAGGAGGATATATTTTACCTTTGCAAGTAGCATTTTTGTTGTTGTGCAAGACAGTTTATTTTCTTATATTATTATTTGATAGTTTAGAAAGCATTTATTTCCTCTGAACAGTCAGCAAGTCTGAGTGTACTATTTTTTTCACTTGCATATATTTATAAATGAAACAGAAGTCTGTTTTCATGTAGTCACATTAATAGAACACAATCAAGAAGGCATAAGGGCTGGAAGCAACGTCCCATGAGGAGCAGCTGAGGACTTTGGGCTTGCCTAGTTTGGAGAGAAGGCATCTGAGGGGTGACCTCATTGCTCTCTACAACTTCAGAGGAGGGAAAGGGAAGAGGGAAGTGCTGAGTTCTTCTCCCTGGGATCCAGTGACAGGACATGTGGGAATGCTTGAAAGCTGCGCCAGGGAAGATTTAGACTGGACATGAGGAAGTGATGCTCTCAACAAGGCATACAAAATACTTACCCTGCACAGCAATGAGGATCTAAGCAGGAGCACTGAAGAATTATTTCTGGGACTTTGTTAGAAGACAAATAGAGCTTAGGATTGGAATACAGCCTTCAACAGCATAATCATACAACTGAGGAGTTGGTAGTGCCCCTTCAAGTGCGAAGTACAGAAGACGCACATTCCTGATGATCATGCACACCACATCCATTCTGGGCATGGGTCCCTGAACAACATCAACAGGCCAGTTAGCCACGGCCGCACATCAGGCTCCCGAAAGAAAAGCTGCTGCCTTGAGGTGGTAGCGGCCCATTGTCAAGGACAGCAGAATGAGTCTTACACACAAAGTACGCCAGACGAGAGCTCAGCTACGTTGCCTGAGGTCACCGGACAGCCCCATTCACCAGATACCACACCTCAAGACTCTATCTGTCTGGGAGATGGAAAACCACAAATGCAAACTCAGGAAAACCTTCCTCTCTCTAACAAGTTTTGACCACACTAGAAAATAATACACAGAGCTTGATTCTCCAGAAGCTTTACTCCCTACGATAACTTTCTGGAAACCTACAGGAATTTTGCAAGGCATTTTTGCATGGGATTTGTTTTCCCTGATCTTCTTATAAGCTTATGGTTACCATGCTGCAAACCTCATGGATGGTGTAGCAAGAACACTACCATTTGAAGTGCCAGATTGCTTGGATATTGAATTCAAAGAATTTTTTCTCTCTAGCTATTCACATTTGAAAGCCCTGCCAGACTTGGAGAAATGCCCTAGTTTATAGAATTCCTCTGTCTGGTTAATGGAAAAATACACCCTTTTGCCCCCAGTCCAGTTTGGTGTGTGACAGCATAGACATTTCATCCCAACAGAGCATCAGAGCACAACACTAAATTTTGTACACTCTTAGCATGATTACTTTGCAATTATGGCATATGCATTATGGCAAATCCCAAGTAAATTATGAACTCTGTACATTACAAAGGCACTATGAAACACTGATTGATTTGGACAGTTTGTAGTTAATTAAGTTCATTTCCAATTCCATCTCTTCACACAATTTCAAAGCATTCTGCATTGAAAGCCCATTTTCAATTAGTAAGGAGGATGAAACAAAAAAGAATTAATTATAAAAGTGGCAATCCCCATTTAAATCTTCATAGTGCAGCAATTATTTATGTTAAATGTTGAGAAATTGGAGAGTTGTACTTGTCTAATACAGTTTCTTCCTTGATATATATCTCATCTATATTAAATCCGTACAAAGTAGTGGCGTAGCAGTTTTTAAAATAAGGACTAAATTATTGCTCACAAACTTGTACAGAGCTCCAAGAGGCAGAAAAACGTCTGTGCTTGGCTAGAGCCAAACTGAGCGTCTCTGCTGGATTCTTCTCAGTGCTACTACACTCTTACCCTAACGGAATTCCGTTACTTGGAGTAAAGCAAGCATCCCCATCGAAAAAGTAGTGAAGGAGTACTCGTATCAGTAGAACTTTATACTGGGGAATGACTACCTGAAAGCAGCTACTCAGTTTTATTCTAGTGTTTGCTGCTGTTCGAAATGGTTTAAACCAGTATTGTAAGGTACCACAGGGAAGAATGGGCAGGAAAGCTTTCAGATACCCTTTTCTCAAGTCCTTTCCATGGGTATATGCTCAAATCTTCACATCTGGTCATCATTTTCAGATTTTGGTCATTAAAGAACCTTACACCATCTCTTTACAGAATAGGTCCAAGCACCCCTTACACCAAACTGCTTGCAGAAAGAGGTACAGATACCACCACGCATTTAACTTTCAAACGTGAAGGAAGAAAAAAAAAAAAAGGGTGTTCATCCTTTGAAATGCTGATGTTATTTTCTACAAAACAGACCTTTTTTAGCACATGAATACCTTTCTTCATATGAGCCAAATACCTCCAATGCCAATTAAAAAGAGAGAGGAGGAAAAGACTAAATGTATTTGGTAGTGCCATTTAAAGATGGCATATCTTAATTTGCTGACTGTACTGTCTTCACCTCCATCAAAGACTGTCAACCACAAACATGACACCGAAATGAATGATACGAGGTTCGCTGTAACTGCAGATGCACAGTGCTGTAAAACAACTTTGTTAACTTCATTTGCTAGATTTTAAACTGTCATCTATCGGCCATTTGTCACTGGCATTGAATTCCTGCTCTGGAGCCAGGATGACTGCCTTAACCACCAGCGCGTGCTTCACTGCCTGATTCCCGGCTGGCGCCTTCCCATTCTCTTTTTCATTGCCATTTTGGTAGCAGGCTTTGTAACAACACAGCAACAGGGGAGCAGGAGGAAAAGAATCATGGGCACTAGAAAACAGAGTTAAGGTTTCAGCGAAGTTAGAAGGGTAGACAATAAGGTAGGGAAAAAAATAGTTACAACGGAATGTAGGTCTTTATGAAATGGGAAACATAAGTTGAGAAAAAAGATGAAGCAAAACAAATGCAGATGAACAACCTTGCAGCTGCAAGAATGAATGGAGAGTAAAAAAATAAATAAAAAAATAATCAAAAGGAGACCAGTACAAACCCTTTGTGTTCCTGAGCTGCCTGCAGTATTCTGTGATGTTCTCAGCTCTCACCATGCATTCTAAGGGGAAAGAGTCTGTTCCTCACACCACTGGAGATGTTTTTAAGTGTGGTTTTCAACATATCAGAAGATAATTTATCATAGCCAAGCCTGGGACTCTGTGCAGGGGGTTTCAGGCACGGCTAGAGCTCACAGCCAGATACAGAGAAGCTGTACCCAATGGCACCATGAAAAAGGGTATGAGAGAACCTCGGGAGCCTTATGGGATACACTGCAAAAAGTTTCTTCGCTTTCTTCTCTTCCACTTGTTTTCTTTGTTTGGAATTGTCTCCAATTGAGAAAAACACTTAAGCTGGTATGAAATTTTAAACAAATGTAGAGAACCATGGAAGACGATTTCTACCAGCAGCTTATTAGAAGATACTTAAAAATAAATACTTTACTCAAAGAAAATTACATTTTTGTCATCTGGGTAGAAAATCTCTCATCAGTGGCACAACATATTTTTTCTAAACCTAACTGTACAATCAATAGACCTACAAATATTTTATTGGGTTTTGCTTTTTATTCTAATGAAGGACAAATTATGAGAAACGTGATTTTCTTTTAAACACCCATGCTTACAGCTGCAAACATGCCTAAGTTGTTTGCTGAATCAAGCCATGATGCAGCTGACTCTTACTATCAGCCAGCATGGACAGTCTTCTTATCCACAAAATGCGTGGTTTCAAATTTCTGCAGTGGTTCACTGTGACAGAATTAACAGTTACCGGTGTTACACCTTCCATTTCTAATTCCCATAGCCCTCCCCATGAATAACCTCTGTCATTCCCACATTCTCCCTGGTATCCACAATTTTGCTCAGCTACTGCTGCCCCTGCTTGGGATTATGAATTCCTTCAAATACACCCCAGCAGATAATGCAATATCGCATCCACAGGCAAACAACAGCTATGGCCATGGCAACCACCACATCTGCTTCAGAAGACGAACTACGGATCCTGAATGACGTACAGCCTTGGCAGCGGTGTCTTCACTGTCTACGTGAGTTTCAGAAAAGCTTCATAATTCTCCCTATCAGACACTGAAAAGTCTATCGACCTGAAAGCCAAATGCCATTTTTTTGTAAATGTGTTTTAAGAAAGTTCAGGTTTCTAGTTGAGGAAGAATACACCCCCCTCCCCTATTCTTTAGAAGTGTAATGGCTACCATGCTTTCCACCCAGGAAGACCGGCGCGCCAATAACCAGGGAAGGCAATCCAATGTTGGTCCTGCTACGGTCAAGAAAGGTAGCATTTATCTTACTCAGACACTCAAAGCAAAATTTGTCACTAGCTTCAGAATATATTTTCCTGCATTTCTATAGACTGTTTTTCTTTACTGTAGGGAAAAACCCCTGTAATTTTGATACCCCATTTCTATTCTTTCTGGCATCGGAACACACGGCTGAGCCTGCCAGCCCCAGCGGGCTCTCAGCCCCGTGAGCAGCCTGCCTGGCTAGACCCTAGGTCCTGCGCTGGTTACCTACCAGGAGTACTGGTCTATTCCTCTGAGACAGTGTGCAAGAACTTTTTCTTTTGGAGACATTTAGCCATCAATTCATATATACATAGATAGAGGATTTTCAGGATATATAGATATCTATATTTAGGACATATAGAGAGAGAAAGTATTTACCCTTTATAAAATTCAGGTGCAACCGAAACAGCAATAACAAAAAGATACTGGGGAAGGAAGTCTTGGAATCAAGCTCACACTTGCCTAGTTTTGAGGGGTTTCTGTGTGCATGTACATGCCTGCATGTGGGGGGTATTATTTTGGATTTTTTTTTTCTTAATGAGATTTACATCACTGACATTGAGGTAGCCAATAAGCAGAGAAGCTACTTCTAGGTTGGTTCTCCTTTAGGAAAATCAGAAAAAAGAACAGCTGGCCACATAAAATCTCTTAAAAGATTCAATATTTTTCACATGGAATTCCCTTCCTCACCACCTGACATCCATTTGGAAACTTAATTCGATACAGAATGCAGCAATAAATTTGTAAAGGAGCATCTTTTGGCCATTTCATAGACAAAGTCCATGCTGTAGGACATATACAGGCTTGCCTACGGATTTCTTCAGAAAATGCAGGCAGCTGGATGTTTTTGCTTGGTTGTTTTTAAATGCAGAGTCCCGGATGGCCTGAGACTGCTTTCATGGTGTGCAATACTGCTGCAATGAGAATCACAGCCACTGGAACAACACCGCCCTTGAGGGGAACATAAGAAGGTACTGACTCTGGGGTCTCAGCCACCTTCCTCCTTGATTTGAATTAGCTCAAATCTGATGTGGGAAAGAAAGGAAAAAAAGAAAAAAAGAAAAGAGCACAAATGGTTTTAAGAAGAGTCTTTCTGTTTGGTTAACAAAGAAAGGCTAAGAACACAGTGCTGAATACTGATAAGCTTACCCTCCAAGGCCAAGGTAGTCAGAACACAGCAGTTATCTAAAGACTGAATTAATGGCCCATCAACTTATCATTCTGTGTATTGATTATTTTCAGATGGAAATTCACATCTTATTTCAACAGTGGGATCTCAAACATACACATACCTATATCCAACAACTTTGAGAAAGAAAATAAAAAGAAAACATCACGCTGACATTCTGAACGCTGCAGCTGAAGCACAGGACCAACAAACAGACACACGTCTAAGGATATTAAATCACAGTACTTTAAAATTTTAAATTTAAATTAATATTAAAATAGGTATGTTAAATTACAAAGGTTGAAATTTCTGATTATTCAGATTAGCCATATTGAGAAAGAGTATCTTAGTTCAAACATCTGAGAGAGGGGGCAAATTCACAGAGCTCTCTATAAATATACTGTTATTAATGTCAATATACTACTTTTTCATAAAGGCAAATTTCATTCAGGATGACCAAAGTTTTAAAGTGAATTGGGTTTATTTTCTTTTATTAGAACAGGGTAAATGTATTTTATATGTATATAAATTCCCTTACTAAACAAGGTGTGCCAAACCTGGGCATTTTGTGTTCAGATTAGAGATGTAAATCTATTAACTTTTTGATCAACATAAGCAGGGAAGAAAAAAAATCTTCTGTTATTGTATCTTGAGTTCTAACCAACTGTAAGATTTATTAGCAACAAGGATGTTTAAAACAACACGCAATCTAACTCCACCATTTTTGACTAAGCAGTACATATTAAAAAAAAAAAAACAAACCTTACAATCATGGCTTTGACCACCTGGCAGATGACACAGGAGTTTACAGAGCTGTTTTCACATTGGTGTTAACCCCCTTCCTCTCTATTTCAGTTAGGAAAAACTGAAATTCTTACTACAGACACAAGCACATTCGTCAAGCACTGACCACGCTCCCATGTGAAAGAGTGAAGGCCGTTACACACCCTGCTGTAACAGAGGTGAAAGTCTGTTTCTCTACGAGGCACTGGGCATTACGCTCTTCCAGCAAGTTCCACCATCTTTCCTGAATTCCTGTTTCCCCCCTCCCCCATTTTTCTTCTATGTGCAGATTTTCCTTAATTGTTTCAAAGTTACAAGGAAGATTATTCTCAATACAAGGAAGAATATTCTCAATACAAGAAATTTTTCCTTCTGTATCGCTCACCAGGTATTCTGCAATATAATGCCATGCAGTGCCACTTCAGGGAGGTTCCGTATCTAAATTAGACACTGCAATAAATTACAAAAGCTGGCTTGCAATGGAGCAATCGCCATGAAAGGCTCAGAGAAAGTTAGAACAATAATGTTTCTTTTATGGTGTTTTTGCTATAGCTTTCTGGAGTGTATTTGGAAGAACTCTTTAAGGCTCTGTTTTCCAACTACACAGGCAAAAGTATATTTAAAATAAACCACTCTTTTTGTTTGCTTGTTGTGTCCACGCACACTTGGCTCTCCTGCTTTGCTTCTTCAGCTGAGCAGCAGCTGCTTACTGCGGTGACCCTGCTCTGCGCAGCCACAGCAGTGACGGAGGAAGCAACAAGGAGAGTGCAGACACTGGAAATTCTGTGCCGCTCGGGAGCTGCCGCGGAGCAGGCTCCCATCTGGGTATCGCATACCACTCGGGTCACAGAGCGCTCAAGGCAGCGAGTTAAGATTTAGGCTTTATACCATAATCCTGAGAAAGCCACAGCAGCTGCTCCTAAACACACGCCAATAACGGAACCACTGCGTGATGGCTGCTACCGCCGTTGCCCTGCCCCAGGTAGAGGAAATCCTCCGGTATCTTTGTGATCTGCCCCGACTGCGTGTTACAAAACCGAAGCAGCACAAAGCACCTGTGTAAGACCAGACAACTGGAACCACTGATGCCACTTAGATCAACAGCTGAGCTCCCATTAATGTCAGCAGGAATAAGACTAGGTCTCCTGTTTCTTAACAACCTCTTCAAAATAATGGCAGCAACAAGCGTGAGATTGGGTTGACAATCATTTACATGTGAGTGTGACCTTTTTACTCAGTGGTGACATTTGTATCCTATTAGCAAAATCCTGGATTGTATTTAAGCAATAATTGCATTTTCTATGGAGACAAACGACATGTAAATCAATAAATGACGAGGCTGCAGGCCAAGAACATTATTGATTTTCAGTCATGTTCATCTCCGAGCTTAATGCTGAGAAAATACAGTATATGCTATGATTTTTTACAAGTTATATCTTTTGGGCCAGATAGAAGTTTTCTGAGAATTAAGAAAGGTTTTCTCCAGTTGAGAGAGAGGAGATTAAAGAGGAGTGAGAATTTAACAGCTGTAATCGAAGTTAACTCACAGCACCTTAAAAGCAAATGCTGAATAGATCAATACATGCTTGTACAACACCCCTGTCATCTACTCGGTTGTTATGGCTGATCAAACCATGCACGCATACCATCTGTATTAAACCAGTGGTTAAATGTAATATCACACACTGAAAGAAAGAAAAGTTTTGCAGAAATCTCAGCGAGAACCATTCTTCTTGCTTCTGCCCTTCCAGAGAAAATCAGATTATTCAAAATCCACCACAACAGGACCCTGGCAAGGGGCAGATATGGAGAAGGCTCTTCCTGAAACACAAATAGTGTGTTCCCAAAGGACAACACAAATTAGAAATTGTAATATAAAAGTAAGAAAAGAAGGGACTAATTTCCCTGTTTTCTTTTTGTAAATCAATCAAATTCAAAGGTCAGATTTTCATGGGAATAGGCTGTGAGAAGAACAGATTTCAGAGGAACACAGCTTTAATTTAAGAACCAGGCTGTAGGTTATTAAGGATATTCTACTCTGATACTTACATCAGAACTGTGCTTTTAAACAAATTAGTTTTCAGAAAACACAAACTTAAGGTAGTTCACTATTCCGCACTTCTGTAACTGCAGAGAGAAAACCAAGAAGAATGTGGAAGGGATTCCCTAAGGGGTCAAGAAAGCGACCACGACCTGGTCTCTGCGAGAGGCGCACGGGTGGTCTGAATCTCCTAACACCAGAGCAAAGAGTGAAGAAAGAACCTTCCACACCCAGGCACTCGGCCTCAGGCGTCCACAGAAGACACAAGCAATCTGAGCTCAGCAAAGGTGCCAAGCTTTGCTTGTGAACACGAGGCAAGATGTTGAGCTGCTCCTCAGGGTCACAAGAAATAGTAACGCACTCTCTGGAATACCAGCGCAGTAAAGGCAATGACTTTTTCTCAATCTCCTGCCAAATCATTAATAAGGCCATTCACTGAGAATGTTTTATGAGACTTAGTCAGCCTGATTTGGGATATTTTTCCCATAAATTTCTGTGTGACAGCCATGATTTAAGATTACTCTGTTCTGAAGTTCTTTACTGTGGTCGAGTAAATTATGTGAAAGAAACTCCTAACATTGTAGCCGTAACACCAACAAGCAGGGTTTTCACCTGCCCCTCCGTACGAGGAACAGTCCTGCAGCGTTCTGCCATGCTGACCAAACCTTTCTATACAACATAAAAGGAAGAGACACGGATTTTAATTTCCTCCACAATGGCTAATTTTCCTTCCACTAGAAGTTATTTTGAATATGGATTATACAATCTAAATGCAGTTGTGCAGTATGTAGGACTCCATAATATCCTACAATCGAACCAGTAGGTTAAGACACTTTTCATCTGACTGCACTAAATTATTGATCTACCGGTCCCTTTTTCAGATTTTAAATCACCCAAACAGAAAGGAAAATAAATGCATTAAGACTTTTCCAGCCTCAGTGAAAAAATATATGTAGGTAGTTTCAGTCCCAACAGTAAAAATAATCACATAGAATATCTTACAGTAATCCATCTGATTTTGAATTAACCACTCAAAAAGCAGTTTATTTTTAAAACATATTTTTAGTTTGCTTGGGAGTTGACTATATAAGTCCCATCTATCAATTCCTGCAGTTTGGGTATTACAGTATGAATAATATATGCCTTTGTCGTGTGAATAAGATAACAGCCTTCACTCTTCAGCGCTCTGCATTTCTTGTTCCAAATGTGACATAAAATAAAATTTTCCTTGAGTAGCTGAAAAGGAATTTAGAATAAATGAATTATGAATACAGAGATAGACGCTAGCTTTTTTTTTAAAAAAGAAAAAATAATACTAGGGAAAATGTCAAAAATTATTTATTAAATCCAGTGAGGCACTTGTAAAGGCCTAAAGATTTAGGTGAAGAGTGACGTTTTCTTAAAAACAGATTTGAACACCTGCACTTAACACCTTTTTAAGGTACCACTTGAAAAGTTTCTTAGGCCCTTATGAGCCTCTTCAGTAGCCAACAACCAACATACCCCCTGACCACCTGCAGGCGTGAAGTCAGATGGATTCAGTTCTAGTCACCTTGTCTTATTTTCCAAATTTTTTGCTCTATTTTATTTATTATAGAGGCCCTGGCAATCCTCTCCAAAGCATCAGGAAACTGCATCTGTTAAGAACAGGTTCCAGGGCTGGGCAGAACACTGCTATCATCCAACACACCAGCTCCCGAGTTCCTGTTTGGCGGAGTCATGATTTCTATTTCTGTAACAAATCAAATTACACATTAAAATACCTGGGTCGTTGTTCATAATGCAGCGCTATGGATCTGCCTGGATGCTAACTACCGTACCATATAGCTTTGGCAGCATAAAGAATCGTGGAAAACTACGAACTGACAAGAACCATGACTCAGCGATTCTTTGGCCCAGAGCGCGTGTCTGAAACCTTCCCTGGATCTATTATCGGCCTGGGGCCTCCCTCTCCCCTGTTTCCTCACATTCTTCAAAAGAGTAAAACAAAGCCTTAGCGCTCCCGTTTCTCACTACCCTAGACATAGTACTTTCTTCGCAGGCCAAGAAGGAACTGGAGCTTTGTTTTTACAGGAGAGTCAGGACGCAGCCAGGTACATGTTTGGTTTGGACCAAGAACTGCTTATTTTTCTGACTTTCCAGGTTTTCGCATTCGGGCACACGCAGTTATTTGGACTGTCACAACAAATGTTGACGACAGCTCTGTGTTTGATGTACGGCGAAGGATTCACAGAAAGAACCAGGAGTGGAAGACTCGGACAACTACAGGCAAAATTCAAGGGGTTCATAGCAGGGCTGGAGAGGGAAAAGACGACCAGAGGGGATTAACCTTTTATCATTTCAACTTCACATAGCAACAAATGCAAGGAGCACTGAAAACATTAGAAATGTGAAACAAAATTTTCAAAAGAAAGTATTTGGATTTATGTTTTAAAGAGCATATGTATCTTCATTTTTAAAGGGTTAAAAGAGCAAAATGAGGTATTTCAGAGAACCATATTTTCTAGTAACCCAAAATGATTTTCAAAATTATTTTTCTTTTCCTGAGGCAGAGAAACATGCCATTTAGGATAACTCAACAAAACTTTCTTGCTGCTTTCTCCTCTGGTAAAATCAGCAATCTAATAACCTAATTCATTCACCCAGCTGTAATCGGTATCTCTACAGACCTGCAAACAGCACAGCACTTTCCAAAAACCTTGAGAGCAAGCCTTGGCCTGGTGGCCACGATGAGAAAGTAGCCCATCATTTTAACAGCAATGGGCTTTGGCTTTTAATCTGTTATGGGAAAGAAAGTGTCCTGATTTCAGACAGAGAATTCCATCTTCAGGCCTTGGCTTGACCTTTAAATCACAAGGAACCTGAAGAAATGCCACAGATGGATAACGGTTAATGATGTTCACCAAGGCTCAGTGACACCACACGGAAAGAAACAAAGCCATGCTCCTGCACTCTCCTGTCATCCTCATTAGAAACAGAAAGCCACAAGCACTAAGCAGATGATAACATTTGTTTTAAAGGAAATGTTAATTGAAATTGGCATGCCGCTAGGAAAGGGACCCCAAGAGATCAGTAGAAAGAAATAAAAAAAAAGAAAAAACAGTGAGAGAGTTTTGCCAGATGAGCATTGATTCCCAGCCAACAATGGGAAGGGCTCCATGGCTGCTAATCCATTTTAACTACAGCAAGATTAACTTTGACCTGAATAAAAAGCCATTTCTAAAGTGCAGAAAGCCTATTATCTGCTCTTCTGAGCATATGAATGGGAGGTGAAGAAAATAGTCACATAAAATCTACATTTTCTTAATTATTTTTTTAAACAGATACTGGGACTTGAAAATGTCAAATTAAGAAGAAATAAAAATATTCATTTTAATGCATGACATGCAATGCTTATCACTTAATCATTGCAGAGTGACAGCAGGTTTAATTACAGCCTTCAGTGCCCCAGCAAGATGAGGAAGTCATGAATCCAAACACCCAAGTCCAAATCATAAAAGTTATCTTGCTCCTCCCCTCCCAATGCACACTGGATCCCTTAGAAAATCCAACATATCTTAACAGCCACTTCTAAGCAGAACATCAAACTAAACCAAATAAAGTCTTTCTTAAAAACTGTGTTTATAGCAGTGACCAAAGTTTACTTATGGACAAGCAGCAGCCTGACTCCTCCTCACTCTGCACCAGTTCTTGCTCAGGAAAGCAGGAGCTGTACGGGGCGGAGGGGGCCCTGCAGATGCCGAAGAGCAGCTCTGAACACGGGGCTCAGGCACCACTTCCTGCGGTGACAGAGCAAGCAGAAACGGACAAATCTCAGAAAGCTCGTTGCCATGGCTGCCAAGCCTGAGCACTGGCACGCCTACGACGGAGGAGTGGGGCAGTCTTCCCAGGGACAGAACTCCAGCTGAAGACCTCTTTAAAGCTGTTGGGTTTCCTCCCTGCTATGCTCCATCTCCCAGGTATCCTGCAGGCATGAGTAACCACTAAGCCTTAAGCTGCTCACTTCCCCAGGAGCTTGCTTATTCATAAACACCTAGATGTTTATCCAAGTGCTTAATACACTCCAGAATTTATGAACACCTGAGCGTTTTGAGGAATCGCACTTTAGAACCTGATCAACAAAAACAGTCTTTCACTGACTTTGGCAGTAAGTCCAAATTGAGACAAAAGCGTGAAACACTATTCAAGGTAACCACTTCCATCAGCAACTACTCTCTGACATTTTGGGGAACACAGTAGATATTTTTTGTTTCTCATTACAACTTGGACAATAGTTGCTGGCCTTTGGGAAACAACCTGCTGGGCAGCAGTTACAGAAGTCTGCAGGTCCAGTTTTCTAAATAGATTTATTCACATCTCCTGCCATGAGAAAAGTCAATACAACTACAAATTGAAGATGGTGTCAAAGCCACAGCCCCACGGCAGCCACTCATCATAGGGCTGGGTCCCTTGCTGATACAGCTGGCCTTGGCAGGGGGACAACTCCCTTCCTCTGTGCAGCAGGATTAGCCCTTCCCCCATCACTGCACCGTGTTACTGCGTCCAGAGGCCAACGCCACAGGAATGAGTCGCATCCAAAATTCACCTTGTTCAGTAGGATGCCCTCATTTATTTTAAACTGGCTACCGGTGAGATTTCCCCAAATTTTGTTCTCCTTTGCTCTTCTCCACCATTTGAATGTGAGTGCAAAACACTGGTCTCTTCCCTTCTTGTGCTCTTTTTCCTCTCATGGGGTCTGCTCCTGTTTTGAGATTACAGCTTATTCCAACACTACGTGTGTGTAACTGAAAACCCGCTTCCCTCATTGCAGGAAAAAAGCCTCCTGACAGCTGGCATCTCCTAAGCCATTCCAGTGACGTCCAGTGATCACTAATGAATATGAAAACATTGTCATTGTATAAACACTCCCTCCCTGAAAAAATACATGTAAAAATACGTAAGACCTGAAACAGCTGAAGTCCTGCACGTACAGAAAAATAAGTACTGAATTTATTGATAACATCAAAAATAGTTAAATTACTCTGAGTATCAACATAATATTTTTTTTTTCTTCCTTTTCATTACATTCCAGTTGATTAGTAGTTGCAGTACCCATTGTTAGAGCAGAGATAGGACACACTTTGCTGCAGCTCTTCTCTGACCTGAATGGGATGTCTTATTGCAAATGTGAATACCCAGTATTGTCTCTTTCCACAGTTTTGGTTCAGCAGCAAAATGATGCTTTTAGGGAAAAGGAAAGCCTAAGACTCATACAGAAAAAAATGGATGCATTAGAGTTATGGAAATAATTTATTCATACCCTAGTGTGCAAGAGCTGCTCTCAGCCAGATATATGCACATGACAAAACTCTTTAGGAAATCAGCTTCTATAATAGAACATATTTAGAAAGGTAAAGCTGATAACCTATCTAAAGTACATTCAATGGGCTTCTTCCTTTAAGCTTTTATAATTACAGCTGAGGACATAGGACACTCACCTAATCAACATTACATAGAAAGAAAAAAACAAGGTCTTCAAAAAAGAACTCAAGAGTGGAATTGGCTTAAATTGCACACACCTGCACGGAGCTTCTTTCCCAGACACAGGAAGAGAGGGAGGAACACTGGTAACGGAAAGAAGGATCACCTTTCGCAATATTAGGTCTGTTGACCATTACTTTCAAATACTACTTTTAACTATCTTTTTTTCCTCCCTAATTTAATTTCTCCACATAGCCGTATTTTTCACTGAAATAAAACCTAGCCCATCATCTTCAAAGCTGCATTCCTATAAGCAAGAACCTAAGCTTTGATACAAGCACATAAATGGAAACTCATCCCAGACCAAGAATTAAGAGGCTCCTGATACAGAACAGTTAGAACCTCAGGAAGGGGATGGGTTGAGAATTCAAGAATGCTTACGAGTTGACGTAGTTTCCAAACAGATGTAAACGTAAGGGTTTTCTATTAATCTGTCTTAAGATGGTGGCAGCTCTGCACTTCCCACCTGCGATTGCCTGCAATGCTTTTTATCACTGCCTTACTACCAGCATTCATTTTCCCTGTTTTACAAAGCTCTGAGGGGAAGCAGCAGTTACCCTAGAGCGCAAACCCACTTCATCCACAGAACACAGAGTACAGTTCTGAGTATCTTGTTGAAAGACTGAAATTATTGCAGCTCTGATCACCTTCCAGTATCCGAAAAAATACGGAGTACTTTTCCAGAGCTCAGAACAATATCACGTGGGCAGTTCAAAAAGTCCATTTTAAACTTGTGTTCTGAAATAAGGGGTTAAGAGAAGAACATTTCCATTCCATTTCTGGCACTTTCATTATGCCATCAATTATTATAGTGCCATCTTCTAATAGGAATTTCATGATGTATTCAAATTGGTGAGCAGAGTCATTTAGCAGCCACAACAAATTGAGCTCAGCAGGCTTTATTTCAAGAACTACAATGGTGTCAAGTGGTCAGTCCTTCATTTTTAATTTCTGGATATATGAGATGCAAATTGCATGGTCTCTCGTTCTAACAGCCAGTCATGCCAAATAGTTACAATTACGTTCTAACATACTCTTAGCTATGGGTAAACAACATTATCAAGCTGGAGATGGGGCAGTTTGGATCACAAACGTAAGATTCAATGTATTACAGAAATTTTAAAAATTTTTTATCTTTGTTGACCACAGTCACGTCTTCCTAATCAGAAAATACCAGAGTCTGTACCTCGATCCAACATACAGTTCAATAATTGTATGAATTACTTTTTTTTTCTTTCTACATCTGCAAACTTGAAAAAATATCAAGTCATCTGCTTCACGACAAGCTCTGTGTCTCTAGATTTCAGCCACTTCTTAATGGTGAAACACAACGTCCTGCTACGCAGAGTGCCATCTGCCAAACCGGTACCTGCGGCTCCCTGTACAGCAAGAGGGTGCCCGTGGTCACTGAGAGCACGGAATACGAACCTCCTGGCAAGAGGCAGGGTAACTGGGGCCCGCTACGCTCCACAGGTACGTGGCGACCCTCCCTGTTTGGGTCAGGGGCTGCTGAAGCCTCACTGACAGCTGGTGCCGACCTAATGAAATCGGTGACCGTACTGGCACTCTCTCAGGGCTTTGAGACTTGGAGGACACAACTGGGTCGCTGGCAGCTCCCAACAAGCAATGTGAAAACTTCATTATTCAGTTCTTCAGCCGACAGTGTCTTTTCCAAGGGCCTTATCTAGTGACACCAACACTTTATTTTAAGCTCCTTCAACTATTGACTGTTTTATTTTTATTTGGCACTACCACACAACTTCCTCTGACGTACCAGACTTTGAAGTCCAATCTACAGTTCATACAGCAAAAGTGAAGCTGACACTCTTTCCTCTACTTGGTTGGAAAGAACCCAATCATTATAGATCAAGCTCCTGCTCCTGAAGCTCCTGAACACCGTGCTGGGATTTGCTGTAAGAGACTTCAAAACACGCAAGCTGAACATTTGCTTTCTGAGCTGGCCAGGTCAGTAAAATTTTAATCACAGTACTCGTGCTCAGAAAATTAACATCTAAAAGAAAAGGTTCAACATGTGAACAAACCACATTCATTTAAAAATATCAACAATCATGAATACTAGTAGAAATTGCATTACTTTTTTTCTGTGTTGCATATCCATATTCTGAGCCTGAAATGCATCTTGCCCTACAGCAAGCCATTTTTAAAGTCCTGACGAGCTGTAAACGCTTGTTTCTATTGCCAGTGTGCCAAGCTACTGACCCATAGCACCTTACGGTTGTTCTCATTTTGACAGAATAGCTTGAGGAAGATGCTGCTTTTAAATGCCAGATGTATTTTGCTGTTTGCACATGAGCAGCTCTACTGTGACATGAATTGGGATGATTTGGTGCACGTAAAATCTGGTGGAATGCAAAGGGAAAAGGTCAGCTGGTTTCATAGCGGGATGCTACAGAAGGCAAGAGCGGTTCATCCTCATGCAGACCACTCTACGTCACCTATCTGCAGCCTTATTTACACTTAGTGTCACAGCAGTATTAACTTAAATTAGGTTACACATCACTGGAGAAAATGAAAGAAGTCAGTTAATGAGTTCTGAAATTCCTCTGTAGTGGTTTAATTCTGGAATAATTTGAAAGAATTCTCTCAGAATGTACTACCAAGTAAATTACAACAGAACCAGCTTACCTCTACGTAAGTTATCTTTTCCTTTCATAAACCAGTCCTCAAACTTCAGGCTCTTGTTTCACAGTCTTCTAGTTAACTATGAAATGCTTACTGAACAGCGTCTAACGCATTTCCTTCCTTGCAGAGTGCACAATGCAGCTTCCTACAGCAGACTCTGGTTTAGCATTGGTCTCCTCTCCATATTACAGTAAAGATAAACGTCACAGTTTGGGAGTCCGTCACCCCACCTTTATTCACCCACAACCTACCTTCAACAACTACACTGAGGAAGAAACAGAGGTTTTTCTTCCTCTGGCAGAGCACAGCCTGGCTGAGGGCCACCCACCCAGCCCGCTCTCCGCTGCCGGGACCCCGGCGAAGCGCTGCCTAACGCTGCTCATTCACGCAACATCAACGCGACGCTCGGTCCTGACTTTACGCTGGGTAAATTACAAGTGGTGGACAGAATTTCAGTAGGTTGCCCAGGGGAAGCAGGGTATTTATTGCAACAGTGCTCCAGTGTCTAAATAGTCCTAAACTGGTTGTCACCACAGTGAGATCACGCTGCTGGTTCATTGCTGTTCTAGCAGATGGTGAGGACATGTTAAAGCAGAATGCACGGCCACTTTGCTGTTCTAACAAATTAAAACTGAAGTCTCAGAAAGTTAATTCCGTCAACAGCAAAAACAACAAAAATGTGAAGTTTAGACCTTTGATAAATATAATATACACATATATATATAATTTTATGGGCACTTATGCCATCTTCTGAGAAACAAAGTTGTGAAAGAGTTTTTCTGTGAAGATTTTAGATTTTGTTTTTATACATAATTTAGATATCCAGTCTTAGTTCACTTATCATTTTGACATCAAGTCATTACAGCTGCAAATGTCTTAAAGTTCTGGCATGGCACTCAAAAGCTCCAGAAAAGACTTGCAACAAAAACACAAAATGGATTGTAAACACCTAATCAAGTCTGATAGCCCACCTTGCATGCAAGAGTTGTGTTCGGATGTTACGTTATTACAGCTCTCTGCGGAATACTTTTCTTAGAAATAAGAAGAGATTTCACTCCTTGGCCCAAATTCCCAAAATATCAAAAGACAGCAATGCTAAGTGACATACTTCCAACCTCATCTCTTACTGTCTTCGTATCACAAACAGGTGATCTGCAGCCTTTATTCTACAAATTACTGCTTTAGGGCCACGGCAATGCACTCACTGACTGACGCTAACCAAGGACAATTTCTGACCAATTCAGACTACAGCTATTTTTGCTTACAATTACTACATCTCTCACAACATCTGCACATCACACAGCACCACCTGATCTGTTTTGTTGTCCACAGATTTAGACCGACACTCCTGGTGAAACAGACAATTATTATCCTTGCTTTAAAGATGTTTTTGGTTTTTCTTGAAGGCATGTGGATGCCTGTCTGCTCCACAATACTATAATAAGTGTATCATTAAACAATCCTATTATCACAAGAAAATTTAAAACACCGAATCAAGGCAGGTGTTCCTTAACAAAGATGCTTTTGGAAACGGAATTTATCCCTTGGAGCACTAAGCATATCCATACTTTGAAATACGGGCCGTGGCAGTAGCGGAAGGGCACCCAGGCAGTTCCCAGCCAAACAGGGAAGCAAACCACAGCCTGCGCCCAGGCTGTCGGGCAGCCTCTCTCTTGCCCTGTCCCCACCCATTAAATTCTCAGCCCTTCTTTCCCTTTATCCACTCACCCCTCTTATCCTCTGTCCTCCTCCAAAACTGCCCGCTTCACTCGCAAGTACCTACTGTCCTTGCTAAGCCTTCTAACAAACTGCACACGAACAAATCCTCACCTAACTCCCTATCGTACCGTGTCCTCATCATTTGTCTCTCTGTAGCCCAGAAGTGCCACGGAGCTTGCTCAGCACTCCTTTGTGGTTGTACAGCACCTAGAAAACATCTCGCTGAGCCACTCTGGGGTTTCTTTGGTTTCTATGGAGGTAGAACGAACAGCAAAATGACTGAGGATGAACGAGTCTAATAAGAAAAAATACACACCGATAAAAATTACATCACATTGTCTAGACCCTTTGAACTCAACGCAATAACTGATTTGGGTTATGTTTCTTCATTGGCTTATTTAATGAGGAAGGAAAATCAAAATTTTTCTCCCCGATGCACATGACAACACTCTATCGAATATCGAAGCTGAGACTCTACTGAGGTAGAAAATGGGGATAGGAAAGAAGCTTTAAGATTGCTTATACAGCAAGGGAGGTTTATCAAGATTTAGAGATAAATTGCCTGGAAGTCCGCTGAGGTATGTTATAAAACCATACAAATATCCAATTAGCACATTGAAAACTGTTAATTTTAATTGATACTACTATTCAGGCCCGATTTAAAAACCTGCACAGATTTGCCAGTCTTTCTGGGTTGTAAATAGCTGTCCTGGTTCGACACGTTAGCCTGCTGGCACAGATGCTCTTTCGCTGCTGTTCCTGCTTTGCTCTGCATTCCCTCCCTCTTTTGCAGTTCTGAAACTCTCTTTCACTACGTGGCAGAATTAATCCCAAGCGAACAGATTAAGCTGTGTCACTACAAAGCCAGGTACCTTCCTCCCTGTGATAATACCACTGACCTCACTCCATGCAGCCGAGCTCCATCCACCACCAGCAGCCTACACCCAGAGCAGCAGACACCACTGCACAGCAACTCGTGCTCTAGGATTCAGTGCACAAGGGAGGCAAAAAATCGCGGGGCAGAGGGCTTGAGATACACACACGGGGACTTCCCTCATACACTATCCTGGCTCATATCTTTTGCTGAGAGCACAACAGCCATCGTGTAGAGGTTCATCTGTGCAAAGTGAGTGACCAGGATGATGGCAAGCTGAGAATCTATGGGCACCCACTGCTGAAAGCAGTAACAACACCGTGGTGTTTCTACATTACCTTTCATCCCAGGTAAATCCACTGAGTGGATTTAGCTATAAACAAGCACGAAATGTAGTGAACTGCTGTGCAGCTATTTAACACTGCAGAGCAATACTGCCCTAAAGTTTAGGAGAGCAAATGATAACGAGCATCACATTCAAATGGAACTTTCAGAGTCTTTAACCATAAGAAAAGAACTACCTGGGTTGGCAGGGACCTTCCAAGGCCATCTAGTCCAACATCCCCCCCCATTGCACAGGGACATCTTCAACAGGATCAGGTTGCTCAGAGCCCCGTCCAGCCTGGCCTTGCACGCTTCCAGGGATGGGGCATCAACCACCTCTCGGGGCAACCTGGGCCAGGGCCTCACCACCCTCATTGTAAAAAATTTCTTCCTTCTATCCAGTCTAATCCTACCCTCTTTGAGTTTGAAGCCATCACCCCTTGTCCTATTGCTCCAGGCCCTTGTCAAAAGTCCCTTCTCCAGCTTTCTTGTAGGCCCCTTTAAGTGCTGAAAGGCTGCTCTAAGGTCTCCCCAGACCCTTCCCTTCCCCAGGCTGCCCAGCCCCAGCTCTCCCAGCCTTTCCTCCCAGCAGAGGGGTTCCAGCCCTCGGATCGTTGCTGGGGCCTCCTCTGGCCCCGCTCCCACAGCTCCAGCTCTGTCCTGTGCTG
>Ga0065711_1033354_pt1 | contig 25656 bp, 11 predicted proteins | sample Hoacrofraction12_FD_59098 | JGI IMG/M metagenome (GOLD analysis project Ga0065711, IMG submission 59098) | Hoatzin crop microbial communities from Cojedes, Venezuela - Epithelial fraction 12 v2 (version 2) | ecosystem: Host-associated > Birds > Digestive system > Esophagus > Crop | place...
GCATGGCGGGCCCAGCGCCCCCGCGCCAGCTCCCCTCCGCAGCGGCTGCCGGGCCGCCCCGGGGAGCGGGCGGCTGCCGTGTCTCCTAGCACCAGCATTCCTGTCTCTAGGCTGCGGTGTGAAGGCTGTGCGAGCCTCCCCCTGCAGACGGCGAAACTCGCGTGCGTTGGGCAACTTCCTCGTGACGGAGCTTGATGGGCGAAGCGGGATTTCTTCTGCCCCCCACTCCCTCCCGCAGTGCTGGAGAATAAAGTCTTTGTTTTAGGCTTTGTCGCAGACAGGGTCTGAACCACTGCGGCGGCGCGTGAGTTAAAATTGTGCAGAAGGTAGTTGGGGGCCTGATCGGTGGTGCCTTTCTCCACGTTGCCGTGAGTGAGGGTGTGAAATGTTGTCTACGTTTCAGTGGTTTTTTTGCAGTAAAGCCGTGGGTAATGGAAAGTGGCTTCTACAGCGACTTCTGCCATGAGGCCGTAGCTCCTGAGCACATGGAGCTGATGCTGGTGTACCTGTTACTGTGCCTGGGTGGCGGGCAGGCGGGGTGGGCTTTGCATCGTGCCTGTGGCGTGTGCGTAGGGGAGAATATTGATGGAATGGTTAACTTCATCAAGAAGATCAGGGGTTTTTTTAATTGTAGGTACAGGAAGACTAATAGCTGTATCTGTCTGAAAGCTGTTTGGTGACCTGTGTGAAATGTCAGTAATGTTGTCTGTGAGCCAACAGGATATTTTACCAAAACTGCCTTTGATCATCTTTGTGTTCTGGCAGTGATGATCTCTGTGTCGATGCGTGCTTGTTGTGCCCCTAGCAGGAATTGACTTTATTAAAACTGTGAAATACTATTCCTAGTTTGTTAGCATGGCTTGCTGTCTCAAGTTCTGCATTACTTCTGGAGAAGTAACCATAAAGCTCTCAGATGATTTTTTTTTTTTTTTCCTTCATCTTAATATTTGAATTGCATAGAAGCTCTAATGGAAAATTAGCACAGCATGCTGCAAGGGTTGCATAGCACTTCCCATTGTAAGATCCTGTTTCAGTTGCTAGTAACTTTTTAAGGCTATCTGGTTGGACCGAAACATTCCATGCCTCAGGCTCTCTGTTTTAACTTTATTAAACTTTGGTCAGTTTAGTTGTTTCTTGGCCTCCCTTGCTATGGGGAAAATATCTTGAAATCTGGTCAAAACTGAACAATTCTGATCTTCCCTCCATCGTTTCGAATGTGAACATGTTCCTTTGGAACAGCTGGGTGAAGGGCGGGAAAGTTTGAGTATGTAATAAATCTATCAGATCCAACTTTTTCCACAATTCAAAAGCTTAGCCAAACTTTTCCCAGTTACAAATGTGAAAAATGCAGTTTGTTCATGATCAGAGACTTTGATATTCAGTTGGTGCTTACGGATTCACATGTAAAGAACTTGCTCAGTCTTCTTCGTAGTTTTCATGTGTGATTCTGCACAGATGACAAAACAAGTGATTTTAGGGTTATAGGAAAACAGCTGCCAGCTGCTTTTGCCTCGGGTACTAGAATGGAAACTAGATTTCTGCCTCTCTAGATTGTAATTTTTGACTTCCCAGAGTTTAAATCTGGACGATTGTATACACAGAATTACAACAAAACCACAAAGTTGGAAACCCAAATCATATACAATGTATCATCAAGGAGTTTTCTGTAAAAGCCTCCCCCGCCCTTGTTTTGCAGGCTTTGCATGGTTTAAGTCTGCACATCGCTGGTTCCCCGGGGCTGCTCTGTGACCCATTCTGCGAGATGGATTTGCTTAGGGTATGAATCAAAATTGTCTGGTAAAAGAAAGCGTGGTTATCTGCAAAACTTCTTTACTTGTTTCAGCTATTGTATATGATTATATGGTAAATATAGTAATTGTAATAAAATAAGGAAGATGAGGAGACGTTGGTGTCATTGTTGAGGCAGTTGAATGCAGTATTAGAGCGTGGATTTTTCCTCCTTCTCTACCTCCCTCCCCCTCAAGTTATGCATTTATTCTAGTTTTCTTGGTTAATGGTGTATTAGTCACTTGGACTTTATAAAGGATTGCTAATATGATGTTACTGACACAAACAAAATGATGAAGAAGCTGGGATGAAAGGGAAGCTGTAGCTGAGGTACATCCTGTACGTGCTGCATTTAGGTATCTGAATTTCAGTGCCTGAATCTGGCAGATGCAGTTGTCCTGAATTTCTCTGGTCAGTTTTTCTTCTGTAAAATGGATATGGTATCCTTCTGTCACCCACAGGACTTCTTACGACTTACTTGGATATTGAAATAATGAGCACTAGAAAAGTCAGTGGGGAAAACTAATAATTCTGTATTCAGAGCAGGTTCTTAGCAGTGTGTGGAAAATGAAGTCTAGGGTCACATGCAGAAAAATGAATACAGGAGAAAATATAAACCAGTTTGTGAACAATACCAATTTTGTTTACTTAGTAAGGTGTCTGTCTCTGAAAAAGAAATAGTTTATGATCCTATCATCAAAAGTTCTAATGGGATGAATATGCAAGAACAGGCTAAAATTAATATGATCTAGGAACAATATTAGACTAAAACTGAATGCTGATCACATTATGAATTCTTTTTTTATTGTGAATTCTTTCACATTGCAGGATAGTGTATAGAAAAAAGGCAAGTGAACGGATGATACACTTTGCTACAGCTGATCTCAGTGTAGGAAAATAAAGAGCTGTAATGACGTTATTTTTAAAAATTACTTTTTGTCCTCTATTTTAAAGAGGAAAGAAATGCCGTAAAGTATACTTCCCACCTCCAGGTCAGACTTTCTCTCACAGTGCTGTTTGCCTCAGGCTGCTTGAAAAAATCAGTTGGGAGCATTAACTGCTGCAGAGTATTGTCTTGACCTGTGAAGTGGGTAGCTGTGCCTGTTGTTGCATGCTTGGGATACGTTTATCTTTGAATATAGTTACAAGTGTTGGTTCAGATCCGCAGGAGTGGACTGACACAATTGCTGCTGCTTTTCTTTGTCATAGCAGTGGTAACTGGCTAGTCCTCCTAAATGTGCTTGTTGAGGTGGAACGTCCTTAGCTACAGGGTTTTTGGCTGAGGGACTTGCTAGTACAAAACTTTCAGGTTGCTAAGACTGGGATTTCTGTAGTTTAAGCACTTTAATCAAGCATTTTCTGACACAGAGCTGTTCACTCCTGGTTACTGTGTTTTTGTGACAATTGCCTGCAATACTAAATACAGAATTTTCTAACAGTAATTGTAGAATGATCTTTGAAAGACTGAAGGACTGTTGCTATCTCGGTTAAGGCTCTGTTATTTCTTTGGTTACAGAAGGAATTACATTTTTCAGTGGTTTGCTGGGTTAAAAATAGAATTGTTAAAGAACTGTCCAGAATGACAATGTGTTTATTTCTGTTTTCTATTAAAATACCTGCTTTCACTGTAGAGCTTTGGAATGGCATTTAATAAAATCATGCCGCTTGCCTATGTGCATGTATTTAATAGCCAGTTTCACAGCATCACAGAATGGTAGGAAGATACCTCTGGGGATCATCTAGTCCAACCCCCCTGCCAAAGCAGGGTCACCTAGAGCAGACTGCACAGGACCTTGTCCAGGCAGGTTTTGAATATCTCCAGAGAAGGAGAATCCACAATCCCTCTGGGCAGCCTGTTCCGGTGCTCCATCACCCTCAGAGGGAAGAAGTTCTTCCTCATGTTCAGACGAAACTTCCTATGCTTCAGTTTGTGCCCGTTGCTGCTTGTGCTGTCGCTGGGCACCACTGAAAAGAGTCTGGCCCCATCCTCCTGACACCCACCCTTAAGATATTTCTAGGCATTTATAAGGTCCCCTCTCAGCCTTCTCTTTTTCAGGCTAAACAAGCCCAGTTCCCTCAGCCTTTCCTCGCAGGAGAGATGCTCCAGTCCCCTCACCATCCTCGTAGCCCTCCGCTGGACTCTCTCCAGTAGCTCCTCAACTTTCTTGAACTGGGGAGCCCAGAACGGGACAGAATACTCCAGATGGGGCCTTACTAGGGCAGAGTAGAGGGGGAGGAGAACCCTAGGATGCACCCTAGGATCCCATTGGCCTTCTTGGCAACCAGGGCACACTGCTGGCTCATGGTCAACTTCTTTAGTTTAAAGATTTGTACGTGTCAGAGTTCTTAACGCTCCCAGTCTGAATTAAGGACTTGCTTATTTTGCCTAGCTCTTCTTATGTTGCCTAAATAACATGATAAATGAGCTAGCTTTTTTGATCTGTTGTGTCTATTATGTTTGATCTGTTTCAGGGATCAAACTAGTAACAGCAGCTTCCCACAGGCAAAAATAGACTTCCCACTTGCAAGCGTTTGCCATTTTGGGTTTCTTAGTCACTTGAGACCTGTCCTGTGTAGAACAAGTGTTGTTGTTTTCTGCAGGTCACAGAAGATTTCTCACAAGTATATGGTATTTCATTCTGGAAAGCTTTAGATATATTTTTACATTCCTTTAGGATAGACTACTGGAGTAGGTTGTTTATGGTTATTTAGCTTGCTGCTGGTGAACTGAAGTTCTTGGATACATGGTTTGTCTTCTCTACTTCTGCACAACTTATCCTACAATCCTTCTAATATTGCTGTATTTTGGAGATGACGCTGATGACCAGAAATCTTATAGGCATTACTTTGGAGACTGTCGTGGACTAGTCTTCCTCTGGATTGCTTCTGACGAAAACAGTAATTTTGTTTGGCATGTTGGTGCCTGAGCTTGAGGCAGCCCAGTGCTTTGGTTGCTGTTCAAACCCTATGGCTTCCCCAGCACCTCTGTACTGGTTGTCTGCTTCATCTGACTCTGTTCTTATATGGGGCACTCAAATAGGGAAAAAAAAAGAAGACATGTATGCCTCTGTGCTTCAGAAATGCTCTGAATTTATTCTAGACTGTGACGGACTTTCCCATTGTAAGGTGTGATCTGGAATCCAGTGTGTCTGGAATAGTTTAGACGGTTGTAGAAATGGTGATGCTTGCTTGTTTGGGTTTTAGGAGGTTTTTTGATTTTGTTTTGGGTTTGTTAGTGGGTTGGTTTGAGGTTTTTTTAACAGTAATAGGATTTCTGTAGATCAGATGGTTTCCAGAAGGTATTTTATGTACCTGGGTTTGTTTTGTTTTGTTTTTTTTAAAGGCTTTCTTTCAGCCTCAATGAACAAACATTGGCTGTGACTGTTGTGGATATTGGGTTGCACAAGTTGAAAAGTGGTTTGGTGGTTGTTCTTTTTTTTTTTGTTTGGAGGGGGTTTTTTGGTTTTTGTTTTGTTTTTTTTAAAGTAAAATTCTGTTGACAAACGGATAACTCCATTAGCGGACTCTTATCTTCTAGAGTCTTTTCCTTAATTTGCAGTCAAATGCAGGTGTTAAATACAATCTGTAGCAGCATCCAGCATTTCGTGAAGGAGGAGACTTCCATATTTATGAACACAGAATGCTGGTACAATTAACAGTTAAGTTCTTATAGTGAATTAGTGAAATTGGACTGCAGTCGTCAGGTGGAAGTTAATGACTTTCATTATGTTCACAAATTTGATTAATGTAGATCTTCCTTGTTCTAAAACTTGCTTTGCATGCGTGGAGAGAACTTCTTCGAAGAAAAATGGTTCAGCTGTGTTGGTTACAATGGACAGAAAGCAGAGCTCTCGCTGGGTTGTGAAGGAATGGTCAAGACGGCAAAGTCTCCTTCCCACTTTCCTCCTCCTGGTGAAAGGAACTGGTGATGCTAACAAAATTTATTATCATTTAGATAATAAATACATGTCTGCCTCACTTGCAAGGGCTGAATGTTGCAGGAACTGCTTTCCTTCAGCTAAAGCTCACCATTCCATAGGAAATGCTTTCTTTCAAATGAGATGGAGAGTTTTAGCAATAACTTCATTGGGAATATTTCTCATACTGTCAGCTTTGTATCTATCTGCTGCTGGAATTCCTCAAGCTGAATATAGCATATGTAAGTGCTCTTAACTAGCCTGATCTTACAATTATTTGTTGGAGTGTTTTTTATGATCTAAAGAATTTTATTTAAAATTCTTAGTACTTCCTTCTCTATAACATGTGAGGAAGGTCTGTTCTTAAATGGTGTTTTTAAGATTAGTTGGGTGAAGAGTGTCAATATCTAGTGGACTGCTTAAGGGAAAACATTTTGTGCTAACCTCAGTGTAAGTAATGGAAGATCCAAAACCTTAATCATTCAGACTCTGAAAGGTTGATTTGAGATGAAAAGACTGCTTATCGCTCCATTAAATGCTTTTAAGGAATTTTTGTTGTGAAACTCAAAACATAATTTTTATGGTCTCTGATGATCTCAAGGTGAAAAACAAAACCTAGACTTTTAATGCAATTTGAAATATGTAAAGTGCTCTTGGATGGGATAGGGAACTTGCGAAGATACGGGGTTTTTAACTTACGGAAAAACAGCAGTTTCAACTAGTAAAATTGGCAGATGCAAGAAGGTGTTTATTCAACTGAAATATGTAGTCGCTTTAGCTGTAAGTAGCTTTCAGCATCATTTTTGAGCTGCTCCTAGGCTTCGGAGCCTTCTATGTGATGATCTAGGTCTCTAATCAATGATTTGTGTTTGAAATACAAGCTGCTAGTAGTGTAAAGCTGGGTACCTTGAGTAAGATGTTTCATAGATTTGAGAAGAACGCTATAAAAGAAACTCTGCTGTGATTCATGGTGTGTACCTCTTGTGCTAGTACTTTAACGGGGTTGTGGCTTTAGTGCATTTCTACCCGTGCAAGTGTTGTAACTTTTCTTGCTGTTTGTAGCTGTTCCTTAATGAGGTCAGCAGTCTGCGTAGACGTGAGCTGTAGAACACCGTGTAATAGTTGATAATATCTTTTTTTTTTTTTTCCCTCTACTGACTTTCTGGACCTCAGTACATGGCATGGGAGGGATTGCTCTACACGAGACGTGGAATATGTTCAGCCCATTGCAGATCCCTTCCTTTCTATGCTCTTTCACTGGGCCAAGCTATTTATTGGTTTCAGTTCTGAACTTCCAAACTATTAGTATGTTTATTTCAGCTTGCCTTATCTGCACATACCCAAAGCTGAATTTTCTGTTCTCTTTTTATCTGTGCACTATATACAGTCATGGTATGAAATTTAAGAAAGCCTTAATATATAATTCTTGGTGTTATCAAATCTTAAAAGGTAATGCTGCTGTACTGTTTTATCATTGTAATATCCTTTGATGCTCTTTTCTGGGATTGGTTTAGTGCTAGTTGATTCTTGACCTATCTAGCTGGAACAAAAGAGCAACAGGATGTTATTGCCTAGAGCAATTGTTTACTACAAAGTGCGCTCTCTGTTAGGCTACTCAGGCATTTTTATACTGGCTTCCTCAAAAAAAAGCTTTCTAGTTGTCCACCAGATACTACCGTTTTATGTTAATTTAACCATCCTGTTTTTGCTGTTTCCTTACATTCTGTGTGAATCTTTTCTGTAGAAGGATATTGAAAAAGCAAAACAGAAACTTGAACCAAAGATTAAAATAAGAAAGCCAATAAAATGAATTTTTCAATACTAATCAAATACATACTCTGAAGAGCCCTACTCCTAATTAGAGACCTTTATTTTCAGTTGCTGTACAACTATTTTAATTCATCTGATTTTTATATTTCTCTTACACATGCCAAACTGCTTTTTCTGTATGATAGTTGTTTGTCTGACTGCAATCAGTCACCTGCTGGAGGTCTGGGATGTGTCAGGAATCATTGTTCAACCTGAGAAATGGATTTCAACTCGCTGAAAACTCCTGTAAAATTGTTTGGACTTGAAGTGTTTGTATAAACGTCAGAGAGAGCCTTTAACACCACTGAATTAGATGATAGCATGTTATGTGTTTTGTCTTACTGGTTCAAGCAAAGGAGACCAGTTAGTAGTGTAATGCGTTTCTAGTTAAGTTATTGGATGTTGCAGACATGGCAAAGGTAAATGCCTCTTGCTGGAGTAACATTATAGTGTTTCAATTCACCAAAATGAAACATTTTTAGCTCCCCCCCCGACTCAAGTTTAGACAACAGCTAAAACTTGTAAGGTAACAAGTTAGAACTCTTTGTTGTAATCTTGTTGTGAATTCCATCACGTTTGTGATAAGGACATATTTTATCATTTACAGTCCGTGGAACTGGCAACATACTCCGACTGCATGCACAGACTTGCATATGTACACAAGCATGTGCGCACTCTCACAGACTAGAGTTTGCTTTCGGGTACTCGGATGAGAATCAAAATGTATCGTTCTCTGATTTGTTCAGTGCTTTGTATTATAGTCATCACCATGTCACCATTTCTTAATTTATGCCTTCTTTCTCACCCTTTCTTTCTGCATATGCCTTTTATGCTGTTTTCTGACCTGTCTTGGGCTTCCATTACTAAGGTAGGTGTCACTCTCCCAGTTGTCATTAGCATGATTTTCCTACCGTGTGAATTTGGGAAGGACAGAGGTGAGAATAGAAAGTGTTAATACCTGTCCTTTATAGTCATTGACTATGAACAGCTGTAACCCAGGCAAGACCATTCTGTTCTGATAAAGTTCTGGGCAGATTATAAACTCATTAAAAGCTTGAACTTTCTTTCCAAATGCTGTTTTCTTGCCCAAAATGAACCGTTCAAGAATGTCTTACCTTAATATGTATTGATTGAGTCTAGATAGGTTCATGGTGACTTTTGTGGAAATCAAACACTATGCACTTCTGGAAGTGCTACTTTATTAGTTTGACTCTTGCTTTGCTGTGTAGAGAACACATTTTAAAACTATTTTAATAGGCATAGATAAAAAGGATTTCTGTGTTATGATCAGTTCAAAGTATCACAGGCTGACAGGCATTGCCTTTAAAGCTTTAAGTTGTTGATTGTCTACATATCAGCTGAGAAACCTTCTATTTCATCATCTTGTTAGATACTGTTTAGAAACAGATTCGCTGCTAGAGATTGTGAAAATGGCACCTGCTAACAGACCCAGCTATTTTGACCAATTAATTTTGAATGTGTACTTTAGAATATACTAACACAATTAACAGTAGAGTAATGGTAAAACCTGGAAGTTCATGATAGGATAACTAACTTGCTGATTCAGCTCTATGAAGGATGTTTTGTCTGACTTCATCAGACCAAGAATTTTTGGACAGTTCAGTCTCTGTAATAGGTGGTAGCCTTATCTCCCCCACATACCCTACCCCTCAGCTTTAAAAATATTATGTAACCCCTAAAAATAATTTATCCGTGAATTTGTTAGGAGCAGACTAACTGAGATAAACACTCAGTGTCATTTGGACTTCATTTGTATGCAGTCACTCCCTGGCAGACTCAGTAGTTCAACGAGTACTTCTCTTCTTGCACTGTTTTTACCTGATTGATATTGGAGTATTTGTATTCTCAGAGGCAACAGCTTAACAGTTCACAGTTTTAATGGTGAAATGATCTGCTTGTATTTTGTATATGATGCTCTGTTGTGGGCTGTTACTGTGTTGGGGTTTTTTGTTGTTGTTGTCCTGTCCCACTCGTGTTGTCCCTCATCCCCCCCGTCCCCTCCAAAGTGGCTGGCAGTCAGATGTGGGCATAAGAAGCTGAACGTCCTTGCTCCATGTATACAAACACCCCCTGTGCAACTCTCTGCCTAGTGCTGCTGCCTCTAATGGGCTGTCGAGTGTGTGTGTCTCTCAGAAGTGCGTGTCTGTGTTACAGAGCAGCTGGATACTAGGGCATTAAACCTGTAAGACTCCTGGTGTATTCAAAGCAGCAGTGAATACTCTATCTCTTCAGCTGTACAGATGGAATAAATTCAGACTGACCCCTTCAAGTTAACATCAGGACTGCAAAAGCGTGAGTAGGCATTTATAGCCAGGAAGAGACATTTGGGGAGATAAATTGGTCTGAGAGAGTAGCCTAGACAAGCTGCAGTGCTGCTAGACGTAGCTAGCATGTTCCTGGTGATTGACTAGGTTACTGCCTGTCCCTTACTATGCCACCAGAACCACTGGAAGCACCACAGTGTTGGAAAAGAGTAGCAAGGCGAGCTTGAGAGTGTCAACAGTCAATACAGAAGAGGTGCAGGCTGCAGCCTGCGTGTGTCTCGGACCACGAAAACGCTCCCAGGCTGCAGCTGTCTGTGGATCTACAGAAGCAGTCACTGATCCACCATTTCTTGCGTAAGTGGCTACAAAGGGGGCAAATAAGGATCTCCTGGGCAAGGTGAATGAAGAAGGAAACGTTCCAAATTGCCTTTGAAACCATGAAATTTTGGTTTTGAACTTATTCACTTTAGATGCCAGAATCAAGTACCTGATGCTTTGTCTCTGTGCAGAGCTTGCATTGCCTAATCTTTGGCTGCATGAAATTAGCTTGAAACAGTCCTGGAACTCTTTGGCTGTTCATTGCTTTCTGAGATCAGTGTGTTTGGGGCAGCTTTTGTGAGCTGTAGTGGCAGTTCCTTAGCAATGCTGCCTGTTATCAGTGAGTGGGGAGAAAAGGTCATATGGTCACAATGCAGACGGGTATCCTGTCAGCAGGCCTCTGCCTCTCCAGGATGTGCGGGGTCGGAGCATAATGGGTCCTTCCAGTGTAAGGCATTTCTTGTTGCCTTTGGACTGAGCTGTCTGGATTTCTCCTGATCTGCATTGTGCACTAGTGTGACCAGAGAATGGGGAACCTAATCTCCCATGAGTAAGTATTGGCCCTTGCATGTTAGCGTGGGTTTTTTCCTGAGGTTTCTAGTCTTTATAGCTCAGAAAAGGAAGAAGTGGACCCTTCAGTATCACCTATCAGTTTAAAAAAAATACACAAAAAAGTGTGTGGTGGGTTTGTGTGGGGTGAGAACAGTTAGTGGAGAAAGTGAAAAAGGAGATCTGTGGGGAAGATGTTGTGAACAATTTGGATTTTTTTTTTTTTTAACTTTGTGTGTTAATCTAGAAGGATGTTTCCACATGACAGTTCATAAGCAGATGTCAGCTTGCTTAGTTGTTCTGATGGGCTAACTAAAATCCTGTAGCTGTCCTAGTTTAGCACTGACCCCAAACAAGTAATACTCTCTCTTTCAGCAAGGTATGTTTAGATCAGCCTTCAGTGTGCCAGCCTCAGGTTTGCTGCTTCTAGTTTCCTGAGGTAATGTACAAAGCACCTTGTCTTTTTATAAAATAACATTCAGATCTGTATTATAATACCAGTAAACAAACTGTGTGATCAAGCCAACTTTAAAATCTGAGGAGTGTGGATCCTATTTCTGGGTTCTCCCCCATGTGAACTATGTTGATGCCCTGCTAAGGCTGACTCCGAGATGCCTGTGCCCGAAAGTATCTTTCTAATTGTCTTTACTTTTTTCATGCTTGATTAACTGAGAAAGGCTCATGGTCTAAACAGCTAAATGCAGATGCAAGAAAAGGAATTTGTCTCTCAAGAGAGTGTATCCTACACCAATGTCTGCTCTGGGTCTTTTTCTGAGAAGGAGGTGGTGGGACTGTTTCTTGAGCTGGATTCTGTTATTTGGGTCCCATGGGCTGTGGCTGAGGACCCTCCTCTTGTTGGTAGAGGGTGGTAGTGCACTCGGTGAAGTGCAGAAGTGCTCAGCGACAGCAGAGATGTACAAGTGGTTCTCTTCATCTTGAGTAGTGTCTGAAACTCGCTGATGTTGAATGTCACTGAAGCCAAGTAATTGATAGAAGATGAATTGGGCGCTGCTTTGGAATGTAAGATACAGGTGAATATTTTAGGATATTTGTGATATACAAAAATACCAACAAATAGCTCTTCTTAATTTGATGCTAACATAGTTCTATACTTACTTTTTTAAAAATCTGGTCAATTCTATTGCTGTCATAAAATATATTGGTAACATTATGTGCCTTAAAGGACATATGTGCCTGCTCAGGACTTATAATTTTGAAAGCTTAGGACACTTACTAGTGGTTAGTGGTGGGTGAGGTTGGTTGTTAGATCTTTCTTTTCTGACTGTTAGATTTCCTAGTAGGACACAATTTTCTCTGAGGTGAGGGTGGAAGATAGGCTTATGATTTGGCTGGAATTGTCTTGGCCAGTTGTCTGTTTTGTCAGTAAGTGGATATTGTAGATGTTCATCTCAGTGCCCTGGCAGTCACCTGTAACTATAGAGGGTAAGAGAAATTTGCTTACCCTTTTTTTAATATTATTTTTATTTAGTGGTTTGTTTTCAGCTTTATCTTGTTAGCCAGTAGTCTCTGCCTCAGGATTAGCATGCAGTTCTCTGTTAGCGTTACAAACACCTCCAGTTGGTATTGGTTAGGGAGTCCAGCCCTGTGATTATATAGGAGACCAATGATAAAGCAAACTTTCTGAGTGCTTCCTACCTGTCTGCTTTTGAAAGCACTTTCAATCATGTGTGGAATTCGGGAAGGCCTCAGGGATGACATCTGCTGCTTCGCCCATTGCTCTTGGTATCTGTTTAACTCTTCATCCACCTAGATTGGATCAGCTTTCCTCACAAGCATCTTTGACTAGCCGTTGCCTACGAACAGTCCTTCATCTGAGAAGCTTTTTGCTTTCCAGGGAAACAGTGCGCATTTGTCCTCTTCCTCTGACGTGGTCACAGCCGTCGGGATTTTTTTCCCTGCTTGAATTCAGTAGCTTATCAGATGAGCCATGTAAGACTCTGCATAGCTATATTAATTAACAGGAGGAGTGCAATCACTTATGTCACTCCTGTGAAGCTGTGATTTGAATGATGTGTAACTGAAATAGTTTTTAGTTTTCAAAAAACTCAGAACCTGCTGACATGTCATTTCAAAAATTCCAGTATTTTGACTGTGGTGTCTCTGTGTAGTAAAATAAAAATAAATGCAAGAATACTTTATTCTTGCCTTTTCTGAGCATTCTTTACTGCTTTATTAGTCTGTTCTGATAAATTTGCTACTCTTTTTATTCCCCCCAGGAAACAAATTTGTGGTCAGAGTCTATTTCTCACCCTCTAGTGAATGCCAAGATACCATTAGGTGAAAACTGGTTTGGTCCATATGCGTTTGAGTGTTTAATACAACTCACTTGCACAACTAGTGAGATATAAATGGCAACCCATTCCTTGCATCCTAATAGCTCATGCTGATGTGCACCAAAAATTGTTAACACTGTTCCGAGCGTGTTCTCACAAAGGTCCTTGCCTACTCTGTGGAATAGACGGCTAAGAATTGCCTGCTGAGAAACACGGGAACTGCCTGTGGAAACTGCTCCCAGATACTCTCCTTCCTGTGTGTGCTTGGGAGCAGAAGTCACTGGGCTGCATGAACTGTGGCAATAGCAGCTTGCTCTTACCATTGCCCTAGGAGAAGATCTTCATGCGTGCTGTGCAGTATATGCATACTGCACCCAAACTGATACAAATCCATTGCAAATGTATTGCTGGGGACAGTAGTGATGGCTGCTGCCAGAGCAATTTGGCATTTGGGAAAGAAGGCTGGCAGGAACTGTTGTATGCTTGGTGAAGAATGCTGTCCTGTGGGATTAAGTACCCTAACTCAAAGTAGAAACCCACTCCTTTAGAATGCTAAGAAACAAAATAAGATGAATTCTAAAAAACCCAAACCCTACTGTATTGACTTATGCATTTTTTGTGATTCTGTGTCTACCATCGTATGTGGATACAATGGTGATAAGACTTTAAAAGGGGGAAAAGTAGAACTTAGAGCTGTTTTGGTCAGACAAAGTAGCTGCATTACCTAGTCTGTAGTTTTCAGTGTGAATTCAAGATTATGCCAATAGATGTTTCTAGCTTTACAAATTAGAAGTAGATCTGAAAAGTAAATCTGAATACATCTTGGTATGTTATTTTGTGTTTTAGGAGAACACACGAATTGTCAGGGTGAAGGTTATAGCTGGAATTGGTCTGGCCAAGAAGGATATCTTAGGAGCCAGGTAAGAATATATGTCATTAATGTATTAGGGGACAGATACTTCTTTCTTTTCTTTCCATAGCTGTTTAGATCTTAAAAAATCCTGCTGTGCCTCTTTCCAAGAAAATCAGAACTGTTTTAACTCGTAACATCATAAAATGATTGGAAACTATATAAACATGAAGATACCTGTTTTCTTGCCCAAGAGTCACTTGGACAGATCTTATGCATTGGCAAAACAGTGTGTGGGAAGGTGTAATTCTCTGCATGGTGAAATAGTTCTGCCATGGAGTATAGATACATGTATATATTTTACTTCAGGTAGACTGCAGCTAAAATGACAGTAGTTCAGTTATGATCCAGATTGTCTCATCTGTGCTTTAAAGACTTGGAATGAACACAGCACTAAACACTGGTAGCAACAAGGCTGTTTCAAGTCAAATTATATGCAAAGGAATAGCATCCACGAATTCTGTAATGTGGTAAACGCATGCCAGTGACTGCACGCTCTGGGTATGTACAAATTTAGAAATTAACAATCTACATAAAGGAAGAGACAATCGAAGTGGCTTAACACTTGCCACAGGAAAGATCAGACTTTATAATTTAAATGCTTTGTAGGATCTTGTAGAATTGGCAAGTGGCAGCATGCAGCTTGTACTAAAGCTACTTTTTCTTCTGGCCCATGTACACAGAGTCTAGAAAAGTACTGATGACTTTAGTACTAGTTCTGCTGTCAGCTGTTTTGGCATATGTACAGGAATGCTGTTATTTTAGCATTTAGCAAAATTGGTACGTGTGACATCAGTTAAGGATTAGAAAAATTTCTCTTGTGATATTCATACTTCCCCTAAAGCTCGACAGTCTCTCTTCAATTTTTGTTTTTTTTTCAGGTGCAATTTTACTTTAAACAAAAACAGGGCAGCTTTTCTCATTATAACTTAAATATGTGAAAACTGTGTGCTCTTTTGCCATGTAGCAGACAGTCTTGTTCACCTTTTGTTACTAGTCCATTTGATCAATTGAATGCCTTGACTCTGTTCGTGGAAAGTAGATATTCGTATAATCTGTTTATTGTACCACAGGAAGGAAAAAAAATGTCTGAGGCAGTAGGCCATTTTAGGCAACCATATTAGGACATCTTCATTAACAGAAAAATTCAGGTTAAACTCAAACTCTGTGAAACTGATAGAACGTATTGCATGTTCAAGGAAGTACCTCAAATTTCAGGTGTTTTAAATTGATAAAACAAGAGACTTAATACTTCAGGCTTTTTCAGTCATATCTGATTTTTACATGTGTCTTGTTGAAATGCATGAGGATTTATTATATCTGTTCTGGTGAAATTACAACTGTGAAAGAGAATAAAATTGTAGTGATATACTACAATATATAGTAGAATATAAAATGGCATAGCTAGTATGGTCATGATCAGTAACAATGTTTAGATTAGTTTTATCTCTTAAACTATTTACAGATTTATTGTAAGTACAAATGTGTATGGTGTTCGTAAAGTAATTGTAACTCCTGGTTTCATAGCTTCTGTTAACTTTAGCGTTTTAAAACTCAACTTCTAATAATGCTGACAAAAAAGAATATATAATAGCATGCTTATCTTTTTCTTTCCTCCTCCCAGTGACCCGTATGTGAAAGTGACAGCTTATGATCCAGTGAATGGAGTCCTTACCAGTGTTCAGACAAAAACTATTAGAAAGGTTAGCCATCTTATCTTTGTGGGTGTGGTGGTTTTGTTTGTTTTTTTGATCAGACTCTAGAGGAAAAGTTAATAGTACAGGAAATATGAGAATTAATAAGTCATTTGAGTGAACAGACATGGGGAAAGGAATGTTCCATGACCTACTCTGTTTTTCTGTTCATGGCGTTATTTTGGTATTGTCCCTTCAATAATTTTAGTGAAAGGTAGAGAAACACAAAGGAATATAAGGTGAGTACTGATTCAAAACTACGTATTACATGGAAATATAGGATTGTTCTGATTTTCTGAGATCTTTAATGATATAAGAATCTTTCTTTCTTGCTGTACCACTTTTGTCTTTATGTTTGAAACACAAATGCAATTTGTTGTGTTTCAACATCAAATTGCACAGTTCACATGAATCATCATACCATTCATTTCTCTAGAATACCTGCAAGAAAAGTCAGTGTTAATACTGGTAACTTATGTTAGATCAACTAAAAATGAAAAATTGTATATGTGAGAGGGGAAAATACTCTTCCAAATTGTTATTCTCAGATAGTGGCTATGATTTATGTTATGAGATCACTCATGCATTTTCCCTTCATGTTGATTGTTGTTAATTTAGCTATGATGAGATTTCAAAGTATCTCTAATATTTTTAAAAATAGCCGCAATTGAAATATGTCTTTAGCTGAGCAGGTTACATTGTGTTTGGCCCACCTATGCCTGGTCTGTCTAGATTATGTTGTTGATAGATTTGGCATTTGCTAAGAGTTCATAATTTCAGGATTAACGTAAGCAATGTGCATAGTGAACTGAGGAGAAAGCAGTGATTACTGAAGACATACCATAAATTAATTGATTTGGACTGTATAATGGACCCTTCTCTGCATCCATGGCATTAGCCAAAATCTGAGAGTACTTGCATAAATGTTCTCCATTCTGCACTATATTAAACAGTGTAAGACTCATGTGATTTATACATGCAATAGCAAGGTTAAAGCTTTGTACTTTCTTCTTAAGTGCATTGTTACATGGGATAAAACAGATGTAAAACATCAAAAAAGACACCGATACAGAATTGTCACTGAAACCAATGCTGTCTGACTTCTTTTTTTTTTTTCCTCCCTTCCCTAGTCCTTAAACCCAAAGTGGAACGAAGAATTCTTATTTAGAGTAAGTGTTTTTTACAGCCTTATTACCTATGTTGGATATTACATTAACACATTAGGAAAAATGTTGCCTTACTACCTCAGCTTAAAATCAGAAATACATCTATAATTAATGTTCAAAAAGTCTCACAAACTACTTTCCTTAGAAATACATTTGTTAACATTTTTATTTGTGCCAGAGTTAAATTTTCAGTCTTGATGTTATCTTCTTTATTCCGTGAACATTTAAAAACATGAACATGGATTTAAAAACAGTTTGGGATAGCACCAGTCTTGGCTCATTGGTTCCAACAGACGTGCTGCATAGTGAAATGGCAGCAAGGTGTAGATCTACTGTTTAGTTTGGGACTTCTGTATTTCTTTCCTCCTGCATAAACATGGAGATTTTGCTGAAGACAAATGCTGGAATTTGGCATAAATTTTAACTATTAACTTATTTCTCTTCCCTAGGTTAATCCTCAGAAACACAGACTCCTTTTTGAAGTATTTGATGAAAACCGTTTGGTAGGTCCTTTTGTGTTAATAGTGCAATGTATTAAAGACTTGAATGAAAGTAATTTCATCTGGATTCAACATGGATAAAAAACGCACACCGAACAACCTTAACTTCCATAGTGAAACCTAAAGCTAAAGTCAGACCTAATTCATTTGCTTATCTGACGTCACCACACTTTGTGATGCTTTGAAGCAGTTATGTGGTTATTCTTAACTTCTGATGTGCTTTAACTCAAAAGCGTCATTCTTTTGTGGTGATTTTCAAAGGATATGGCCAAATTCTTCGGTGATATTGAAAGCTCGGCATTGAATGTTTGTTTTTCCCACAGACAAAGTAGTGTTGACAATGTAGGTATCTCTGTACACAGTGTGAGGAGTAGCATGGAAGAAAATGTGTGTGTTTTCTTTGAAAACCTTAAAACATGGATGGTGATTGTCCATTTGTTAAGATTGTGATCTTGTAGATAGGTGTCACTATCTGAATGGCAGATCATAAGTAAGATAGGGATAGCTTGTGCATTTATTTTCTCGGTGAAATCAAAACTCCTCCTCTGAGCATGTTTTCATTTTACGTGTGGAGATGTCTACTTACTTATCTTCCTGTGTGTATGTTTTATTGTAAACGGCTAAGGCTGGTAGCAGTACAGTCACACCATTTGCATCCTAGGGCCACTTCACAGACATTCCTTATCAGGGGAACATATACCTTTTCCTTCTGCAGTAGTTTGAAACTAATAGGAGGGATTAAGTACTTTTTAGTTTGTACTCCAAACACAGTTTCATTCTGATAGCTGTTATAAAGGGTCTCTTTGGGCTTGAATAGTGTGTTGGTTATGAAAAACTGACAGTTTTTTTCCTAATGCTTTCTGCATCTATTCAGTAATCCACTGTATCTTTTATGGAGATGCTGCTCCGCTAAAGTTGCGAAGGGTGAAAATGTATATAAATAAAAGTACAAATGATCTAGAATAATGAGATTTAATAAAGAAGATGTTGGTTTCTTGGTTATAGGCATCACACAGTCCCCAAACCATTTACTTCTTGACTGGTGGTATCGCCTGTCCCAGATATTTAAAATATGGTGTCTCTTTTATTAAAAAACTTCAAAAGGGAATCACCAGCATTTGTGGTTTGCGTGGCAGGTTAAATATGATTTCTCAGGGTGCTCTGATGTTCACCTCCACAGGATGTTATGGGCTACAGTGTATTCTTCATGAGGTCAGAGTACTTTGTCCCTTAGTCATTGAGCCGTTACTGCCACCCGCTGGAAGCCAGGAGGCATGATTAGAAAGTCAGATTCTGGATTTTGGGGGAGAAGGCCAATGCTTTCTCTGTGATTTGCACCAAGAGAATTCCTTAGCATGCTTTCTCTAATCTAGAGTAGATAAGTTGTTTGACCTGGTTGCTTATGGAAGAGGAACCAATAAAACATTTTATTGGCATCAACTTGGAAATGGTGCTTTGTTTCTTGTGTATGATTATATTTAGAAATCAACGCATCACGCCCTCGTCAGTCACTGTATAGTTCTACAATAACCACAATGTTTTCATCTTTTCCCTCTCCTCATTTGGTGAATGGGAAAGGCTGTCTCCCTGTTTGTTCTTAGCTTGTTCTCAGAAAGGCTAGGTTTCTATCCCAGATGTCTTGAGCTGTTTTAAGTAAGTCCAGCTGTTGCCTTAGCTTTGTTTGTTGTTTAGCATTGACAAGCTCCCCCACTTCTATTAATTATCTTCACATGTCAGAAATCATAGATGCCTTGCAGTCTTTCACTAGGATATGCAACTATGACCAGAAGGTGTTTCATCTTCCATTATTTTAGCGGGCTTCGGTGTTAATCAGCCCTTCTTTCTTCTTCCTGTTGGATGACCGTTTAAAATCTAAATGTGAGCGAGCCGATAAAACTGGAATTCTCTTACATTTGTGAGACAGTGCTCCCCACGGATAACTTCCTCTTTATAAAAATTTGTCCCAAGTACTGCTATTCCGTGTAACTTTTGGCAATAAACTGAAGCCTGAAATATCTTCGTTTTGTTTTTAAGAAATGGTGCTTTCTTGAAAACTAGGCTCAAAACTTGTCTTCAATATTAGGCTTAAATTCAAAGTCCTGCTGCGTTGGTTATATCAGCAACAGTTGGGGTTTTAAAATCTTTCTGTAATAGCTTTAAAACTTTTCAGAGATAGCCTCTCTTGGATTTGGTAAGGGAACACTAAATTCAGTTTGTTCAGCTGACTTGTTTCAAACCATTAGTAGAATAAAGTGCTTGAGCAGATTGTGGAGTCCTCAATTATGGTTGTTTTTAAAAATACATAAGAAAAACCTGTCAAGAAGGGCAGTGAGATCACTTAAGAGACGGACCAGTGAAGGGCCTAGATAACTTTTTGCTCACTCTCTGTTTTTGGGGTTTTTTTTTTAATGTATTACTTGAAGTTCAAATATACCTTTTTGAAACTGTGACCGAAAGAATCTTTTATGGTATTTTCTTTTCCTCTTTTGCTCCTGATGATTCCAGTTCTCCTTCAACATACAACATGAGAAGAAGTCCAGTTGGGAAAGCATAGTGAAATAAATGAACTATTGTATTTGTTGGCTTTTTATGAATAAGCTAGTATTCATTTATTGCTGCATTCTAATCATGGAATTCAGGTAACGGAGGTTAAGGAAGCCCTAGAGTATAATTAGAAAACAAATTTGTTGCTTGCAAACAGGGTACTGTGAATTTGATTCTTGGCTCTTTCTTGGGAAGGAGGTATAAATGTTAATTTTACTGCCTTCTAGCTTAAAATACAGTAAAGGTTAAATAAATATGAAGCAGAAAAAAATGTAGTAGTGTGACCTATAAAAGTATAAATGGCCTAGTGTTTTCTTCTGTTTGCACTTTTTCAGCAGCACTAAGTAATTTCGTGTTAGTGTGGTAGCATTTAGTACTGCATCATATATGGTTTCTGTGTTCAAAAGTACATTCATAGCCAAATGTTTGGGTTTTTTTTAAAAAAAAACACAACAAAATCCCCACTTGACAGCAAGATTGAAGACTGTCGATTTTCAAAAGTCCCACTAGGTGCCAGTAAAGGACTTTTTCAGATGATATGAGCCAGTGAAACATTTTGTAGGAATCCTCAGTCCCATTACTCTTGTAAGAGTTGACAGTATATTAACTTCTTGATATGCTGATCATTTTATCTAAAAGCTAAAAATAGAAAAAAATAGTAATTAGCTCTGAATGTATGATACAGTTTGTATATAATTATACAGAATAGCTTTCCTCTGTAATTGTGCTTGGTAATCGTATTTACCCCAGAGCATACTTAGCTCAGTGTTTTAAAGTTTGTGTAGCTGGTTATATATTATTGAGCTCTAATGAATGTCCGTTTATTGTGGGCTTCCAGCAAACAAGATGAGGTAGTTCCGTTTGTTCAAATAGTTTTTTTTCTTTCTAACTTTAACAGCTATAATTTGGAAAGGGTAAAAAATAAAAGGCTAACATGGTCAGCTGAAAATAAATGCCAAATTATTAATCTGAATAACTTGTTGTGGTTCTAATTCAGTTGCACCTCACTGAAAATTATTAATTTGGCAGGAGAGGTTTCTACTACGTGCAAATCTTTAGAAAGTGTGATTGCTTAACAGTGTGTAGATTGCAAGATAATGCCAGGTTTTTTTCAAGTTTTATTTGCATAGTGGATAAATTTTTTGTTTATTTTTTTTGAGGGAGAGGAGGCTTATTTCACTGGTTTGTGCATAATTCAGACCTCAGCAGTTTGCTAGCATGGATACTATTTGGAAATTCAATCCTAGACTTGATACTCAATTATATGGGACTTCATTCCTACCAACTTCCTGTAATTCTAAACCTATGGGTAAAAATATTAGTAGTCATACGCTGCTGAGGAAAGTACGGACACATTGACTCAGCTAGTGCAGCTGCAGTAGGAGTTGCTGTTTTAAACTTGGAAGTACTGGAAGTTTATTGTTGTATTCATTTATGCAAATTACAGAAGGTATAATTGGAACAGGATCAGTAGTGTTTGTCAGTGTGTTGCAGCTGAGGTCGTTGGAACATAAGTGCTTGGTAAATGAATGCTTTCTGACTGCAAGCAATCAGAGACGGTCCAGAAACTGCAGTTCAACGAATGGCTGACTTATTTCAAGAGGTACAGTTTTTTTTTTTTAACACTAGTATCTTGTAGAAATTAGGAGAAAGACTGCAACTTTTATGGGCTTTTACTGTTGTGCTGTACTAGCTCCAGGTTCTGTGCAGCTGCCTGTAGCCTTTCTGCTGAAGGATCTTTGTGGTTTTCATTTGCTAACATGCGTGGAAATGAGAACAAATGGCACGACGGTTAAGATTGCATTTTGCTACCCAAAGAAGCAACACAGATCCCTTATCGGAATCCTCTGAAGATGTTTTGGATAGTAACAATTTTATGTACTTCAAAAAATTGCAGAATTCTGCAGCTAATGTTACACAAATGAAACTGACTCCTAGACAAGTTGCTTATGCACCTGTAATGCAACAAGTAATTAATCAAGAGGAAAATGCAACTATTTCTTCATTGCAAATAAAGAGCACCTCACTGCACATTTCTCTACAGTCTAGAAAGTATAGTGGATGTTTTCAGTCTGGCGATGCTGTAGCTGCTGGTGAAGACACTTCATTCATTGATACTGGTAACGAAGGAAATTGTGCTGCAAGGATTGTGGTTGATCATCGATCTGATGATGGCCTTCTGAGCAATACTGCTCTGTGCAATGGCAGTCTTGGTAGTATTGCAGCCAGTGACAGTGGATCGTTCAGCAGTGCTGGCAGTGACTACGGATCATGTGCAAGTACTACAAGTGGTGGGGGTTCATATAGTAACAGTGTCATCAGTGACAGTGGTAGTGGCACTCTTTTGACAAGTGATGGTACTTTCTATAGTAGTTCTTCATGTAGAAGCACTGCAAAAAAATGTAATCTCTGTAGGAGCAGCTCATCTCAGGAAACTCTGTGTAGAAGTAATAGTACTCTTGACCAAGATGCTTTGTCACTGAGGAAGAAAACTAAAATTCCACTGCGACGTTGTTCATCACTGGTTATTTTCCCTAGGAGTCCTTCCAGTACTCCCCCAGCTTCTCCAGTAAGCTCAGGGCAACTACCACATAGAGGCACCTATCAAACATCCCATAAACTAATTATTTCTCCTAGTGAGCTGGCACAAAAGGAAGATCAAACCGTTTCCAAGGGATTCCTTTCAACAGCAGTCAATGGACTTCGACTGTCTAGAACAGGTTGCTCTTCTGGCGAAGTCAGAGACGTTCGACCGCTTTACTTGAACACATCATTACAGGACAAAAGTCAAATTTTGAATGGTTCCGAGCAGGCAACTTCTGAAGAAGTATCTGATGGCTTCTCATGTGTTTCAGTTCATCTCACCCAAAGAGCATTTGCATCAAGCAGTGAAATGGTTAATGGCTGTTGCAGTCCCAAGTTAAATCTGAACTCCAGTGCAAAATACCCTCACTTAAAACTGGCACGTAGCACATCTGCATGTTTACCCTCAAAAACAGATTCAGAATATCACATTAATATAAATGAACAAGACAGACCAAATGCACAGATGAGCAAAACCCATGTTTTGCAAAGAAGAGTTTCATTGGAAGGATCACATCAAAAAGTTTCTTGCTGTTTATCCAGCCTTAAATACAAGTGTCATAGTGCAAGGATGTCTCAGTTGCACATACAGTTCAAACCTGGGAATGAAGGAAAACCATCTGGTGTTAAGAAAAGATATGGAACCTCTAAAAGGGAAATGTCTAGCACTTCTTTGTGGAGGCCCCATAAGGTGAGTGTTCTGGTTTATAGAAGAATTTGTGAGTATTTTACAGGTGAAATTTAACTGGAGAATAATAAAATTTACAATCAAGACCTAAATGCAACAATTTCAGAATTTCCTAATGGTGTCAACCTGTCACAATTAGGAAATTAATTTTTATATTTTCTGTAACATTTGGTTTTTAGATTTGTGTCTTAGAATATGGTACATACAGTAGCAGAAGTGAAAAGGTCTTACAATGAAATACATGCATTTAATATAGTATAAAAAATAACTTACTGTTTACATGAACTCAAAGGGATTTTCTTGTCTAGTTATCTAGACATGGGAATTATTTAAACTTCAGATGAAGTTTTGTAGTTTTAAATACATAACTTCTCAATAAATTAATAGTAATTACTAAAACTGCATATAAAATAGATAAAAAGGAGTGGATTACTGTAGAGTCTTTTAGCTTTATTTCATATAGGCTTTATTTTACAGAACAGTTTGCTGTATGTAGAATTAAAGATAAGTCATATTTGAGCTGAGAAACTGTGAATACCATTTGTTTCTGTATACACCCTGAACCACAGGAATTTTCAGAGTTTCCTCTCCGTGGTTTTTTTTTTTTTCCCCTCTTCAAACCACTACTTCAGCCTGAGCAGTACATTGTAACTTAATACCTTTCCCAACAACGTTGCTGTTCAAAGTATAGTACTTGGGTCTAGAAGGCTTGTATTAAATACATTTTTTTGCGTAATGAAACTCATGTCCAACTAAACTGCAGAAGTGTGTTTGCTCTTATTAACTCTTCAGGCAATTTATATTGTTACTAAGGCATAGGCCATATGACTTGGATTTTAAGAGTTGTTTAAACAATGTTGTGAAGACTTGAATGATCTGAATATTATATATTTGTTTTAATTGTGAATGGTAGTACAAGTGCAGCAATTAATGTTTAACAAAATTGTTTTAAGATCTCATTCTCTGTGAATTGACACTGCTACCGTTTAACCAACATGCTTGTTTAAGCAAAAGGCTTTATACCAAAGATCTATAGCTATGACAGTCTCTTTCTAAATTAGTAGTATAATTACCTTGGAGGTATTAGCCTGTAATTTTCAGTCTGTTGTTGCTGTTAGAGTAGTGTTTGATGATTCTGCACATTTTGACTTCTTTGGAGTTTTGTATTTCTTTTTGGTTAAAGAGTTTGAAGAAAAACGCATTTTCCTTCTTGTAAAACTGTGATCTATGTTTAAGCTTCATTATAAAACTCAGTGGATCACAGGTAATCACTATGCATATTGTTTGGTGATTCCTCATCCCAAAATCAAGCTGTAAAGTTGATGGTAAATTCCACAGTAAGCACAAACAGATTATGACATATCTTAAGTAGCCTGGATCTAATTATTTTTAAAAAGTATATTGTGAAAAGGAAAGCATGTTGAGTCATGCACTTCAAGTACGTTTCTCATCAACTTGCACTGCTAGCCTTGGTGTTTAATGGCCGTTGACATGCAAGTTATTTTATGTTTTAATACTGAGTGAATTTTAATAAATTCAGTTTAGATAAAATCCAAGTTAAGGATTAGATTGTTGGCAAACATTTCCAGAAAACCTTGTAGGACACTGGACTGACAGGAATTTGTTTCAGTTGTCGGGGGCAGTGTTTACAGTGGATTGACACGAAAATCTAAGGAGACTTAACTTTTTAAAGCACTTGATAGCATATTTCTGTGGTAGTTGAGCATTTTTATTGTATTAATGTGGCAGCATGTTTTAAGCTTCCTGAATTCTTAAGATTTCATCTTCTGACTAGAAGATGAGAGACAAGTTCAAAAAAATAAAAATAAGAGGAAAAAAGAGTCTGAATCCCAAATTATTGCAGTTATCTTGTACTTTTTTATATATTTGCCAATGTTTAGATTTGTGCTATGTCTACAAACAAATTAAAAAGATCTCTGACATCAGAAAACTGGACAGTAAAGGTTTTATAACAGTATACTTGTTTCAGATTCCTTTATGCAACAACAGGCACAGGAGCCTTTCAGTCCTGAAATGGCCCTTTCAGTCTTTATGTAAAATCAGTTTTTATAGCATATTCTGTAAAACATGTTAAAAAAATTTAAAAGCTTCCCCCACCAAACCAAGCAAAAACCATAGCTGACTCTATAGCAGTGCAGCAATTCACTGGAATAAACTAGTTAAATACTACTGTGTTTGCTATTACAGTCTTTGTGAAAAATATGATAGATTCTATGGCAATCATTTAATTATACAGTCCAGTTAATTATCATGGTGTATTGTGACTCATTTAAAAATAAACTCCCAAAATATTTCTCTTGACTCCAGTTAGTCTGGCCTAGTATATTGATATACTGAGTCTGGGTTCAAATTTAACAAGTTGATACTGGAGTAGCATTTAGTAATGTCAGCTATCTGTGCAGAGCAGTCATGAAATCAAATCAGTGCTTTGGTCAGAGACTCCAGAGTCTGAAGCAGCAAAAGGTCTATGCATTCTTTTCTTACGTGCCTAGCTACTAGCCTTCAGCCGCCACCTATCAGATTTCCTGCTTTCTATAATCAACAGCTTGTTAAAGGCTGACTTAAAAAAAAAAAAAAAAAAAAAAAAAAA
>Ga0065711_1033355_pt1 | contig 25655 bp, 11 predicted proteins | sample Hoacrofraction12_FD_59098 | JGI IMG/M metagenome (GOLD analysis project Ga0065711, IMG submission 59098) | Hoatzin crop microbial communities from Cojedes, Venezuela - Epithelial fraction 12 v2 (version 2) | ecosystem: Host-associated > Birds > Digestive system > Esophagus > Crop | place...
AAAAAAAAAAAAAAAAAAAAGACCATTCTTGCATTGTGAGCCTGAAAGGGACCCAGTGCATCGTTTACAATCCATTCACATTACACAGCTGGGCAAAAATATTATTCCTGAGGAAATACAGTAGTTAACTATCTCTCCTCCACACCAGTGCAAGGTCCTTCCAGCACCACTGGAGATGCCAGCAGAGAGCTGCCAGCAGCAGGGCTGGTGCTTGCAGCCCGGTCCACTCAGCCCAGTGCACCACACAGAGCCCCCGAGCCTTGTTACACAGGACGGGTTTGGGGAGATGAGCTCTCACGAATCCGGCCATGACACGGGGAGATGTTTCCCTCCAGCCCTCCGCTCCACCCTGCTGCCACAGGCTGTTGCCTGGGAGCAGAGCGGATCGTGCGCTGTGGCCGTGCCAGCCCAGTGCCAGCCCAAAACGTGGCGTCCTGACCCCAGCTGCAAAGGCGCTGATGTGTGCCTGAGGGAGAAGCGTACTTTAACCCATTTTAGCTGCTTGTCAAGCAAACATGAGTCAGATCCCTAACATACCAACAGATATTAAATGGCAGCCAGAGCCTGCTGGAGACTGGGACTTCTGCTTCTCATCAGAGTGGAGCCAAGTAGAACTGAGTGGTTGCCAAAAGTGAAAGTCCCTGTCCTACCTCCTACGCGGGCTCATTTACTCATATAGCTTGCCAATATGCGAGAGCTAAACCTTCAGAAAATTGAAATCACTTAGGTTTTGTTGTGGTGGTTCTGTTAGTTTTCTGAGCATTCAACTCCCTGAAGATGTCCAAACAAGCGAGGGAAGCAGTGGGAGCATGCAGCCAGGAGAAAAGTCATCCTCTCGATGCTGTCTCCTGATCAGTTTTCTGTTGGTTGGTCACCTCACCCAGCAAAAAGAAGGGTTGCCAATATAGCTGGCCACATAAGTTCTAATGCAGGGGAGACTGGGAAAATTCCAAGTGGGAGCAGGGAACAGAACCACAGTCTTTGGGGAAAAATAGCACTTACACCAGACCATGAGGCTGTGGCCACATAGCGATCCCTAAGGTGACCTTGGTCAGTAGCTCAGCAGGTGATGAAATCCAGGCATTTCCAGAAAGGAGAAAACAAAACAAAAAACATGTTTACTCCTGCTTACTCTGGAGACCCATCCCCTACAGTACTTCCCTTAGGAACCCAGGAGTGGCCAGCACTGTCAACAGTACAGCTCTTCACGTGTCAGCGGCCACTGAAATGGCAGGGGTGAAGCAATGCGAGGCAGCACAGGCTGAGCTGGGAGCCCCACGGCCGAGCTCGAGGTGACAGCCATGCCCGTGGTCTGCTCAGAGGCCAGGCCAGCACAAACCCACCAGGCAATCACACAGTGTTGCAGGCGGCACGTGACCTTTGCAGCACACAAGAGCAGGATAAAACCACTGTAGCTCATTTTCACAGAATCTCACGGTAGCGTTGGTGGAGCTACACCATAGTAGATAAAAGGCTTAGAAAGTTTTCATATCGAAGGTCATAGCAAAAGCTAATCCGAATCAATATCTTTCAGTGATAAGGGACTCTGTTCGGAGGACCGAAGTCTCTTCATTTCCTCTTTGCACCACTGACAGATTCAGCTGGTACTTTGCAGTTGTAGCAGTGGCTTGACAATGATGAAGTGCTCATCCCAAGCTGACATACGGTTGGAATAAGAAAAATATACTGGCAATCACTGCACAATCTAGACTTGTTCGTAATGCAAATAAAGATCCTGTTTTTCTTCTTAATCTATACTAAGACTGTAACTGACACTAAGGAAGTCTAGCAACTAATGAATCTAAACCACAGGGGAGGGAAAAAGACTTTAAACAGAATTTGTATTTTGAAGTCCAAATGATATGGTATCTCTAAAACACAAACAATTTTTCTTTTTTTTTCATTTCTGCTTTGATTTATGTCCAGCCAAACATATTAGGCCCAAGTTTTGGGCCTGGAGAGCTTCTAGGAGTCTGAACCAAGAAGCTGGAGCACCTCACCGGTAGAGGAGCAGCTGAATTGCCCAGGCAGGTCTTGACAACACCAGCCAAAGAGAGGGAGAGGGCAGGACGTCCTTTATTAGCAACTTTGGGGGATGCTAACCTCATTAACCATCAGCATTGCACTGACTGAACCGCAAATGCGCATTCCCTGCACACCCACATGGGTTCTCAGAACTAGCGCATGCTGGGAGCTGGATTGCCACGAAATGCAAGCTGGCCAGGTACAGCGGCAGGAGAGAAACCTTCTGCCTAAGCGCTGCCACCCTCCAGAAGACATAGCTCCCTCTCCAAATTTGAAAGCAGTCTTTCAGTTGTCATAACTTATCAGGAAAAAGACCCCTTATGAGCAAGATAGGTGTTAATTTTCGCTAGGAAGCTTCACCTTTATCTTGGCTGATGCACACAGGGCCACGGTGGACACTGGCAAATGCAGGGAATTTTTGCTCAGGAAGAAGGGAAAAGGTTGTTTTTGTGGAGTAAATCCCACATCCCAGACTGATCTTGTCAGTACCTTGTTGAATGGCTCTAGGGAGTCAGCTAGGTTTTAGAACCAATTTTTTAAAAACCTAAATGTTTGTCTGTTATTAAAGAAGAAGAGTTAAATATTTTCAACCACCTGTAATGGTTTGGTAACTCTCCAGAAACTTCACCCTCATTCCTAGATTGAAAATAAAAAACAGACCCAAAAGATAGCTTTTGCTGCAGCAGAGTACGCTGAGCACTTACTTTCTTACCCCACATTAACCCCAGCCCAGGAGAGTGTTTTCTGATGCTCTCCCATAAAAGGAGTCAAGAAAGTCTCACGCACAGAGAAAAAGAAAAGCACTCTGGGCTCCCCAAAATATTGCACTATTTGCTGCTTGAATGGTAGAAAGCACCTCTAGACAGATCAGCACAAGAAAAGATTATGTTTCTTACAGAGCAGAATGCAATCGTTTTGTATTAAATTAGAGTCCTCTCACTCATCAGCTTTCAATTTGACCCAAAGCACACTTTGGTGTACTGTTTCTCCCTGCATCTTGCATCACCATACCTCTGGTTACTCACACTGAATCAGCTCTTGCATGCTAGTAGGTCTGGGGTGATTTTTTTTTTAATGGTAGTTTGATATGCTGCATCGTATGGGGCTAGAACTGCTGATCCAACACTGGTACCTCCAGAGAAAACAGAGATGGAAAGGACCCTCTCAAGCCCCTGCTTTGGTCCTTTCTGCTGTGCAGCTAAACACAGCACAGGAATATGGACGTGGCCTTGGCAACTATCCGTTCATTATTAACAAATTAACAGCTTTGTAATTCCCCCTTTTCTTTTGTTCTGTGTGCAGACACATGCACACACGCATGCGCGCCTGGCGACTTGGACATTTTTCAGCTTGACAAATCCTTCCTCCTGCTCGCCCCAGTTTTCAACAGCACAATGTGGGTCAACCAGGAAAGCTTCACAAGGCCCATCAAACAGATTTGTTCAACTTGCTTCCAGTTCGGTCCAGACCTTTGTGAGGAAATACAAAACAGCCATGGAAAACAATCTCTTTCTTCCGCAAGACCTCCAGGCTACTATTGTCAAATGAAAACGTGCCCGAAACGTGGGCATTTACAAGCATGTGTGCCCCAGCCTGGAAGGTGCAGAGAGCATGGCTGCTTTCCAGAAAGATCTCCATGTTGGGACAGACTCACTCCCCAACACAGCGAAGTGTCAGCCACATCCTCTCCTCACAGAAGCGACACCGAGCACCTCGATAGGAGAGAAAGGCCAGGCCAAAGTTATCCTGGCCACCCAGCGCCATGCTGCTCGGGGACACTGGTCTGGATTTTCCTGCCACTTCCCGGGCCGGCGCTGCTTCAGAGGCCGCGCGCGGCCATTGTGCAGCCCAGACAGGGCCCCGGCGAGACTCCCCCTGCAAGGCCAGCTGAGGGAAAGGATTGTTTTATTTATGAGGTGGGAGGGAAAAATAAAGCTCCCATGTTGTTTTTCATTCAGGATGAAGAGGAGGAAGAGAGTTCTCCTATTTTTGGTAGCTAAAGCGAGTTCACCGCTCTTCACTTTCCAAGGGAGCAAAAGAAGAATGGCGGCTGGGCACCAGCCGCTCCCGGTGTTGGGGCAGGGCCGGCTCCTGGCGGCGGGCAGCCCTCACCCGAAACAGTGCAGTGAAACGTGGCAGCCGGAGCGAGGGCCCTCACATACCGCAGTGTGCCCTAACCCTCCATCTTGTGAATCTACCCTTCCTTTCTGGGGTTCCTCCTGCAAGTCAATGAGGCGCTTTGTTTCAGGGAAAAAAACGAAATGTTTGCTTGACCCAAAATGAACTTCAAGGTTTTAAATTCACCAATATGCCTTGACAAAAAATATTTCTTTGAGTTAATGCCTCCAATTTATTTTCACATTTATGTGTTGACAGCCAAACAAAAAATAACTGTTCACACAATGAAGTTCTGTCTTCCACTTGTTTTTCACATGAATGAGATGATTACGTACTTCTAGTTACTGGTCCCAGGAAACTTTTCCAGATTTTATTTTAAAATTAAATAGAAATGCTTGGGAGAAGACTGGAGTTAAGATTATGCTAAGCATGCACAAGTTTTACTTAGCAACTCTGTCCCTTGGAGAAGACTTAATACTATGTACTTTATTTGTCTGCTACATTTCACTGGACAGATTCCATAATCCATTACAGTTCAGAAGTGATGTATTTCATCCTGTAATAGTACTTCCCGGTTAATTATTACAATCAAAGGTGTTTGTTTAAAGCCAAGCATATACCAAAAATCATGATACAGAGTCCATTCCCTTAAGAATCATGTCATTTTATTCTGAATTGCCATAAGAGACAATACTATTTTAAAATGCAAACTTGTAGATACAATGGAAAATGAATTCCATTCACATGATGTAATTAACCCCCAGTATAAATAATCTGTGGTGTATATTGTAATATGATAATGTGAAAGTCCAAAAGAACTCATTCCCAGACCACATCAGAAAATCTACTGAGTCAACAACTGCAGCAGACAAGAACAGCACGAGTTAAAGGAGCAGAGCTTTACAGCAGGTTAGTTCAAACTGTGCAGCATTGAAAATGCCACTGACAAGATTAAATATGACCATTCACACTCGGGCGCTACATGAATTCACTCAGAAAATATTTGGTACGTAAGATCTGCGTGTGAAGCGACTACCAATTTCACTTGCTATGTCAAGTTACCACACATGGAAGGCTGTTCCTGCCCCTGTTTTGCATTATCACCACCAGTTTTTAAATCATTTAGAAGGAAAATTATTTACTTAATCCATTTGCTTAAAATCTGTTTAAATTACATTAAGCAAACACATCTGAAGCTCACTTTCTTGCCTAAAGATTCTCTGTGGCCATCGGATGTGGCTACGGAACAGATGTAAGGAACTGAAATGAAACAAGAGCATTATTATAGCAATAAACATGTTGTTTTAACCGTTCTCTCAGATCAAAAAAAACAGCATTTCAGTGGGATATAAGTTGACTTAACTATACATGTAGAAACAGTGCAAAAACCATATGGTAATAATTACTAGAAGTGCATAGTTCACTTTTTCTTGAGAAGAGCCACATGGCTTTTTTTAATCTATTGTATCACATACATGATGTAACAGTACATCAATGCAAATCAAACAAACACAAAGCAGCTTTGCAGCTGAGGTTCCAGACACACAGAATTTGAGCAGCTCCAACTTTTAGGTCCCGTTCCCAGCTCAGCCCTCGACGCTCACATTTTCTCTTTCTAGCCACAATGTTAAAAACACATGGTTTAAATCACAGAGGAAAGGACAGAAACCACCACCACATTTATCATGAATTCCAACACCACAGCAAAACTGAACACAGGAAGAAAGGATCTCGCTTCAGAAGCCGCTCAGAGCAATCACCTTGGGAAGGAGTCACTCATCAGTCCTTAGCGAACACAGGGTTGCCCCTCTTCTACAGTGACACCTTCACCACACAGCTTGATTTAATATCAGCCTGCCACTTGCCCCACAGCTTAAGGCTACGGCAGAGAAACAAAATGAAATGCAGCAGAAGCCCAACTACTACGCAAGGGTATATGGCACCACATGGAAAGAGCAGCCAAGATGAAACCGCTGTAGGTCAGTCCTGTTAGTAATTTCCCAGGTGCCATGCACTTAAAATGCAGTATTGTAATGCTTCAGAAACTCTTTACTTCAACGTTCTTGATTTCTTTTTGAGACATGCAATATCTAAAGGCTGTAAGCAAAGCGTCACAGCCTCGTGGCACAACACATTCATCTGGTGTGAGTTTGTGACACTGGATCAAAACCACTCCAGAGAGGATCCTGATGGGTTAGCTGTGTGCCACAAGTCAGGCTGGACCTCTGAGAGGGCTGCTCAGGGGATGATCCAAGACTTGGTACTGCAGCATCCCAAAGGGGGACGTGGTGTCTGGGATTCTCTGGTGAGGATTACCCTTTGCCAGCAAGACCCTGCTCCACTCCTACCTGCTCCCATGATGATCCCAGCATTGCGCAATTAAAGAAAAACACCTGCTTTGCAGACCAGTTGCTACTTCTGACATACTCTGGTTTCGTTTTTCCTTTCAGGATCTTATTTTCCGGGCACACAGCTGAACGCTGGGCCCTTGGTCAGCCCAACCGCTCCCTGCTCCGCTCTCACCCTGCAATCCAAAACACCAGGTTTGTCCCACCTCGACAACTTTGACTACCAGGAGGCTTCGCACAATTCCTTGCAGCAGGAACCTGCCACCCCAGGCACCAGCACTGGCCCTGTCGCCTCCACCACCATCACCTCCCTCTCTGTGTCTTCCGTGTGCTGCTGTACATCCTCCTCTGTGAAGAGCAAATCCTGCCTGCAGTGCTGAGCGCCTGGGTAGAATGACGGAGCCACCAACGAGGGTCTGATCAGCTGCAGGCTTGGGCCCTTGTTGCACTGCTTAGGATGAAAGTGAAAAGGAGCAGGGTGAGATGTCTACGCTGTTGCACTGGGCAACAGCTGGCTCTGCAAGGAAGGGAGCTACCAAAAAACACCTCCACAGTGCAGTGCTGCTCATATTCCACGGTACACAGGACACTAAGCGGTCACCTCGATGCCATGCAAGCCGGGACACTTCGTGGCTTGCGACAGCCCATGACAGTTGTCACATTAGCTTGCTGTCTTGGCAGTGGCCATTCAAAACGCAACTGCAGACTACACCTGCCTGGCTCAAGCCTGTACCACCAGTTCTATTGCATTGCACAGAATCAATTTTTACACTCCAATTAATCCTAATTAATAGGGGAAGCTGTGGAGCATCATAAAAATTAAAAGGCCTTCTTCACATTTGAGTTTTGGATTTCACAGAATTCACAGATCTAAGTTTCACAGCTATACATTAAGGTCAAACCAGCAAAGGGACCAAATTAATCCAGCTCCTACTTCAACGAACAGAAAAAAAGCTGCCGTCATTCTCTCATCAAACCACTTGATTTTATAAATCACATATAAGTAAGATGAACATTTCTAAATCCGGAAAAACTAATCAAGTCTTTCTTTTTCTGTTAAGCCTACAAAGCTTAGACGTGGCAGGAAAGTGAGATAATTTAAAATTATCGTTTGGGTCAGCGTATCTATTTACAGTGTTCAATGACATGATCATATCATTTTGCACAGCCTTCTTTATATTGGCAAGCTATAAAAGAGCTTCTTCGAATGGAACCATTGTTCTGCTGCACACTCTAAGAATAGCATAGACTATATATAAGGCCTCAGCTCCAGGGCTGCGCGGAGGACCTGCCTTGATAAATTCAGAAGTTTCCTATTGCATCAAAGTTCCTTCCTCCTTTCTCTTCCCAGTCTCTCTTGCCCAAATATACCAGACTGTATTTGGGCCAAGCAGCTCCCCTCCCCGCTTCCTCATAGATTAGGTACTGATCTTTTCTTTCCTAGGACAGATAACTGCATTTTATTATTTCCAGATTTGAAAGGTTGCTCTTTTATTTTAACCATATTCAGCCTAGCCTTCACACAATAACAGCACTAGGTGTTATTTGCAGGTCAGTATTTTCACTTGCTTGCTAAGAGGTGCTGACAGAAGGCTTCCTGGGGCCCCTACCCAGCTCTGGACCTCTCTTCTGTTTGACAGTGGGTGATGGTTTGTCTGTAGCAGAGCAGTGGCGCTTCAGTCCCGAGGCTATCATCATAAAATCATTGTAAAGTCTACTAGAAAACTCAATTTAGAATACATTATACTTTCTCACAGCAGTGAAAATATTGTGCTTAATATATACAGGTCTTTAAAGCAGCTACAAAGTTTTGTTTCACGTATAGGTGGTGAGAGAAGAAAAAAAAAAAGTGCAGCTTCTTATTTTCTGGCTGGTTAAAGAAACTGTAAGAACATCAGTGTTGGTGATATTTGATAATGCATGTATGGAGGGTGGGTAACAAACAAATAAAACATGAACTGGTAGGAAAAAAACAACCCCACGGTTTAAGCCTCGGATTTGGGCAGTTTTAAGCAGCCATGAAATAGAGAGCCCTCCACTAGCGTATTTATGATCAAAGAAAAGGTGGTGGTTTGCCACCAAGTTGAACTTCTCAGAAGAAGTACAGAGATGCAGTGTGATGACAGTCTATGATCCCTTTTGTCTGTTTTAAAATGCCGCCATCACCATTTTGAATGTGCACACTTGAGCCTGCTCTCCACCTCCCTGTTGGGCTAACACCACAGGCAGCAGTAGAACCAAGGTAACAAGACAGATGCTCCCGGTCCAGCATAATTTCACCGAAATGGGATAATCCTAAACAACAGGCTGGTTCCCACTGAGGGAAACTAATTTTTTTTTTTTCAGGGACATGGTCTTCTGGACCAAATCTCCTAGTAGGATTCCCCGAAGGAGCGGCAAGGGGGGAAGAAGGGAGATAACAGAAGAAGCAAAAAGTTATAAAAAGGAGCAGGAACTCCCTTTTCCTCCTGTCAGAGATTTTCAATATCCTCCCAAATCAGGGGCTCAGGGAAGGAAAAGGGAAAAGCATAGTTTACCCAGCTCAGACAGACTCCCAGGGAGTCCCAAGCACATGCTGAACTCCGGAGATAGGAGATGCTTTAGCAAGTCTGCTTTGGTCTCTGCCTCCAGAGGCCTGTGCTTAGACCCTGACAAAGCAACTGCGGGATAAAAACCACCTGTGAAAAGTTTGTCGTATCTGTAAGGGTTTGCTAGTGCTTCTCAAAAACCTCCTAAAAAAATGAAACGTAAAAGGGAGGGCAGTGCAATTCCCAAATAGTACAGGAGACAACATCAGACGGGTGCTCAGCCCCAGGGTCCAGAAGTACCTGAAAGACACCAGTGAAATCAACCCAGGGAGTCACCAAGAGGCCAGATTTCCCCACAGCGAGTGACCGAAAGTTATGTGAGAGTATTTTTTTCAGATTTGTAAATGTTTTTGAAACTACTCAGACTTTCCATGCAGTTTCTTCTAATCTAACTCACTCTGCATCTCAGACACGCAGATTGGGAATGCAGCAGTCTGGCACGGGCTGCTCATGAGAGAGAAGAGGATCCAGCTGCTATTTATACATGCCATACACTACAATCCACCCTCTCTTAGCAGATGACTTCAGTCTGTGACACGGACAAATACTTGAGGGACAGACCCTCATTTTATTTCTGTTTTGGAAATCCCATCAGCATGCTCTCTGAAGAAACAGCTCCTAGAAAAGCTGTGTGTAAGCTTATAGAGCTAGATTTTAAACCATGTTAGTTTTGGCCTGCCTCTGGTCCCTCTGGAGTTATTTTGGCCAGCACTCTCAGTTTCTGAGAATCTCACAGATAATATTGCAACAGGGAAATTTCTTCAAGCCCACACTCTGATGCACTGTGGGGACATTTCTGGCACCTTTAAAGAACCTGACTTCTCTGGAACTGGAGACACCATGAAAAATATACAAAAATATAGGCAGTGTAGCAATATTTCTATAGATCACCCTTGAAGTCCTGCCGAGTTGTATGAAATCTTTACATTGGATCAAAGAGGATCTTCTGCATAAATAAATGGAGTAAACTTGGCTGATAGAGCAGAGACCTTTTAAAAATATAAAGTAATACAAAATGCTTTCACTAATAGCTACAGTGCTTATCACTTTATCTGGGCATTCTCCTTTCATATACTTGACAAGTCTACATTGATGAATAATATCAGAGCATTATTTAAACAAACGTGCTGTCTCTGTCCTCAAGTAGTGCCAGTCTTCTGTGTAGTAGAGAGCACTAAGAAGAAACAAGGTCCAAGAACATCTAAGAAAGTGGAAACGAAAAGGGAAAAGAAAAGAGCACTCAAGATACTGCTTCATCTGAGGTGTCTGAAGCAAGTGATGAAATGCCTAGCAAATGTAAAGAAGTAAAACCTGGCCTTCAGAAAGGAGGTCACCCCAGTTTTAGAGTGCACTGAAGGACTTAGGTTACTTCTCTGAGAAGTGTATTTTGGCTTTACTATTAGCAGCACCTCTGGATCATTTGGCCTTTCCATTTACTTCTGTCAGAATTTAATCACAGTTGCTGTACTAGGCTGTATGCAAAATCTAACAGGCAAACATGTTACCTGTCAAAACTAAAATATAGGTGAGTAGCATCTGTTCCACCTGCGTGAAAGACTCAGCAGAAGGAAACAATTTGCTGAGAGTTCCAAGCCAAATCTGTGGCAGAGCCAAGCTTAGAAGCCAGGCATTCACTGTTTCTAAGGAAAAAAGCTTTTGGGTGGTGGCTACTTGCTGAATTCAAGGAAAGAAGAGAGGGACAAGAAAATCCTTTCCATTAAAACTAAGTGCAATGTATGATTTGACCATCCAACTACAAAAGTATCACCAATGCAAAATGCATCAAGCAGCTTGGCACACTGAAAGGTGATGAGCAATAAACAGTTATGCGAGACATGACTACTCTGTCATCTGGACAGAGCGATAGATTCCATAATTCATTATCATCCCCCAAACAAACTGCAAAGCTGACTTCATTACTTGCACCTGTAATACCATCAGTCTGTATCATGAGTCTACCACCATGAGCATGGCAGCACAAACTGCCCTCCGGATACCTGTACACTGAATTGGCCCCACTCTGTTCCCATGAGCACCCTGTGTAAAACCAGGGGGGCTCCCATTTGTATTCTTAATGTTTCTGGCCAGTTTACTGTAGCTTAAGGATATCTTTAACATCAGTGGCTGAACAGTATAGCATCTGCATTTTCTTCATAATAAGAACCAATTTACACCCTCAGACAGCAGAGATAATTTTGTTTGATAAAGCACCTTATGAAAATAGCTTATCATGTTACAGAGATAAACAAGCAGTGAAATGCCATTAAAAAAAATCACAACACCAAGAACAAGGATGAATTTAAACAAAAATAAGGGAAAAGAAAAAAATCAATTTGAGGCATAAAGCCTTTGTATGAAAGGCTACAACAATACAGCATATAAATCATAAAAAAAAAGGCCCAGTAGAGGCCTGAGAACTCAGGTAGTACATCCTTGTGCTTTAAGGACTGACTACACATCATTTCTGACAGATATTTCTCAAACTTGTTTTTAAAAGCTTCAGCATCAATCTTCACCATCTTCAGGCAACCACTTCCCACATTTCACTATCCGTTCCCTGAGAAAGTATTTCCTAATACCTTTTTCCACTGAAACTCCCTGACTAATCTTTTTTTTCAAAAAACATAAACCCATTAATTCTTGTCCTAGCAATGGTGGATGTATAGCAATACCACATTGCCTCTGGCTCTGCAGTAACCCTTTGCTTGTTTGAAGATTATCACCATGTTTTCCTTCAGTCCTCAGAGAAAAGTGAACAGTTTGTCTTCTGTGTCTTTCCTCATATTTTAAGTATACCTCTGATCATTCCCATGGCCTAGGAAACAGGGATCTCCAAATGATCTCTGTATTTCTTTCTTTCAAATGTTTAACATTACCCACACTGCGCCAGCAGAGTTCAAGGGAAGGATCATCTCGCCTCTGACGTACACCCCTCCTTGGCCCTGCTCCTGTTACAATGCTGCTTCTCCCCCAGCACCCGTCCACAGATTCTTACCGGACACCTTACCTTTTAACTCACCCAACAAGCGAGCCTTTCCAACGAAAACCACCGCCTCCCCCCGCTGCTGATCGCTGCTTCCAAGCAGGGATTAATGGTTGTGGCCATCCTGCGCTACAGCAGTAGCAGAGAGATTTGAAGGCTTTACCAGTGCCGTAGCTCATTCACTGTACCACTGACTCCCCACATGCTGTCAGCGTAGGAGACAGATTTTACGCTTTGATCAGGGAATCTTCATGAGCCAGAATTACCGGATATATAAACACGTGCAGAGTTGTCTGATGGTCTCCTGCTGAAAAGCACTGAGGGTGCAGCCTTCAGCCCACAGCATGGGGCAGCGCGGCTGGCCGGCTGCAGGCAGGGCCAGGGGCCACACCACATACAGACCCCATGGTCCACTGCAGCCGATCCAGCACACGCACATCTCCCGCTTCTCCATGCTTTGTCCATTCAGTTCTTCCTCTCTGACACTCCTTTTGGCTGCCTGGTTAACCAAGGAAAAGTATCACTAACATGCATGCACAGTGTAAGAAGCACCCATGCCACTAAAATTGACCGTCCATACAGAAAAAGAAAGGTGAAAAAGAAAAAAGGAAAGGAAAAAAAGATCTTGCATACACAAGACAAATTGAGAAACCCTCCCTGTAGTTGTGGAGGAACAGCTTATCAGTACTTGGTGTATCACCTGGGTGCGGAGAGCTGATTCTTTTATGCGCATTGAAGGTTTCACTTTTAAAAAGTGGCTAATGACTCTTTACATCTCTCTGCAAGTAGCTGAACTGTGTTTCTGCTTTTGTTAAAAGCAAAGGGACCAGTTCAGAAATTCTGTCCATATTAGAACTCTAGTGAAACCAGAAGACAGAACTGCTCCTACTGTTGTGCAAATCAGGAAACCCGGTCAGTCTTCAGACACGCAAAGCCTGAAAGGAAGCCATCCCATAGGGACAGTAAGGTCTGGGTTTCTGCTGCACCCATTATCTCAGCCAATACACAAAGGTAACCTCACCACACAAGGTTTGAGAATCAAAAGTAAATATATTTGACTGAGAGTATTCCCCTGCCCTTTCATCTAACACTCATCACTGTTAAAACTCTTAACCACCATGACGGAGTCTTTCTTTCCAGAGCCCTTTACAGATATTAGCAATGGTGGTGGAGGTTGCGGTAAGGAAGAAACACAAAGCAGATCTGCAGAAGCGAGGAGAGCTCCCTCTCAGAAGCCTTTCATCTATCATATGATACTTTCTGGTTAAGTGATCACCTCTGATTTGTTGAATCAGAGTCTTAATCATGCACTTGGCATCAAGCAAAGGAACTAGCAGCAATATTAACAGGGTTATCCAGGATTGGGGGTGGAAGTCCCTGTTGTTTAAAGCAAGAGTTAGACAGTATTACCACATGATCCCCTCACTCAGACTCTTTGAAGTGTTATGAAAACATTTTTAAAGCAATATTTGCCACAGGGTAGTCACTCATGTTGTATCTGTCTTACCACTCCTCTTTTCATCTGTGAGCAACTCGTTACCAGTGGATAACACCAATGCTGTAATACCACTTTCCCTTGGGAACAAAATAATAATCATCTGTGTCATTCGAGAAGGATCCTGCTTGGGTCTTTATGTGCAGGAACGCACAGCTATAAAGCATGCCTGACAAAAACGTTTGATTTTTTTCTGTTCTCAGTTCAAGAAATACAGGTAGAATGTGTGATCACTGGTTTCTAGTAAGGGGTTTTGAATACTCTTGTTTGCTCAAAGAGCAAATGCATCCACCCTTTAAGACAGAAAATAACTAAAAAATGCCAGTAAATGCAACAACAGCACTGTTGCTATTAATATATTTCTATTTGTCTGTAGAATATGATAACTATTTCTTTCATTAGGTTCATGACTCAGATCTGTATTTCTTTTCCCTAGAATATGACTTCTTAGGACTCACATCGTACTGTGCCAGCAAATATGCTGAAATATTTGTATGCAATATACTTGTCTGTATTTTAGGGGAATTTCTCAAAGAAATATTTCAGGTTTGGGCTCAGCAGATTATACCATTGGTGGAAAGGAGGAGATAAAATGTGGCTAAGATCTGCAGAGGTAAGTGACGAGCCCCAGTCCTGTTCCAGCTTTGATTCTGTTTCCTTTGCCTGGAACACAAGTGTTTCTCAAACCCCCTAAAGCAGACCTTTGTGTATTGCACTTTTCAGCTGTGGAAGATTTAAGTTAAATTCTCCCCATTCTCCAAAGTTATTACGAAAATCTCCATCAAGAATATTTAGACAGAAGAATAATGCCTTTGCAGAAGTCCAGTCGCACGGCCTCTTGCAGGCTGCAGGCTTCACAGCCACTCTGCGAGGTCCCCATCAGCAGGACAGAACATGACTCGGGTCCCACCACGATAGAGCACCCTCCATTGCTCCACATCTGCTTTTTTAGGAAGGCAATCTCTGATCTTACAGATCTTACAATTGCTCTGTTTTTGTTTTCTTTGCTTTTGTGATCAATGAACTTCACAGAAATATAAAGGTAACCTCCAAATACTAACACTGCCTAAGTTTATATTCAAAGTGGTTGTGCTCTCCCACAAGAAAATGGGACTTTTCACACTGTCCCCTGTCCTGGCTCCATTTCCGAAAATGCACACAAAGCAGCATCCAAATGAGTGTCCAGCACGTCCAAGCCCTGCCTCCAGACAAAAGATGAATGATGGTCACCCCCCGAGTCAACTTACGGAGAATAATGGCAGAGTGGAACAACCTGAACCGAAGGTATTTTTAAACTTCATCATCAGGGGAGTTAAAGTATCATGCGTAATGCTAGCTGTTGTCAAGATTAACTATAGTATCGTGGGAAAAAAGGGCTAAAGTCACATAATAATTACGGGCACTTTGATGTTTATTAAGAACAGCTACTCTTGTAAAATTATAATGCTGCATTCACAGATTAGACCTTAAATTCCATCAGCACTTTTGTCATAATATTTAGTGAGATTAGTCATTTTGTTAATAAAACATACCACTGGATTATGCTTTTTAAAAATACTTTATGTACAAATATTTTAACTTACAAGTATATGACTGAGTTGATGTTACACGTAAGGGTTAAACCTACCCATAATGATGACCCTCAGTTGTGTACAGGGGTGCACATATACACACATTTTAGATTTTGACAAATAAGTGTAATTCTACTTTTATGTAAGGTTCTACATTTACAGGAGGTGAAAATCCCACTTTACTTGGAAATGACAGCAAGTATCAAAAAATAATTTTGTCCATCATGGCTGGACTGGGCAAATTTGCAGAGAGTGGATTATATTGTCTGCATATGACGGAGAAAACAAAGAGGGAGGTGCATGAAGAAGAAGTATCCTTCCATAAATTCTCACCAGTACAAAGATACATGTAGAGAAGGGAGCAAAAATAACTATTCCTTTAGTCTGCTTCTCCTGGACCAGAAGCTACAGTGACTAGGTAACTTAGTAGTGCTCAGTACATACTAACCCCTGCTGCTGTCACCATAGATGTGTGTTTTCCAAGCCTTTGAATATTCATTACACAACATCTTGGAGAGGCATCAGTTGTTGTTCTTATTATTCTTTTCCGGATGAAGACTGAAGCAGAGTGAAAGAAAGGGCCTAATCTGAATGAATAAATAAATAAATAGGCACTTACAGCAATTTAGGAGAAATTTGGGTATGCAAGTTTGAGCAAGTTATCCGTAAGATCTCCACCCAGCTGCCTAAGCTGTGGGGTGTCCAAGTTCTCATCAGTCACACAAGAGCTCTTGTGCATTTTCTAAGCACCTCCAAACTCTGCTTGTAGACTGGGTTAAGCCTAGCCCAAAACACGGCAGTTACGAGCACAGAATGGGACACCAAGCTCAACCACCCTCCCCATTCTTGGCAGGTACGGACCCAGCACTTTCACCTATCACCTTCTGCCTTAAAAATTGGACTACTGTGAAGAGAAAGGCGGAGACAAATTCTCACTTTGGAGCTGGGATGGTGTACAGAAAGGAGGAATACAATATTCAGAGCAAGAGTAATGCCAAAGAAGAGGATAGCAGTCCAATACTGAGTCCTGGGTTTGTGCTCCTGTTCTAGTTAATACAAGAGGCATAAATTATAAATTTAAGAAGTTCTGTCTGAGATGAACAGTTAGCTCCACTACTCTGGACTGTTCTCCAGAGCTAGCTTTTTTAAGCTGAGTTTAGGTACCTACATCAATTTCTGCTTGCCACAGAATGATAACATTTAGAAAAGGAATGGATAGGAATGCATGGCTAAGGGTAGCTCTGATGAAGCAGATGGAACAGAACAGCAGGGTGGCTAACATTCGTGCAATTCCCCATCTGAAGTTCACAGTTGTTGAGAAAATCATATTCTGCGAGGTAGCCAGAGATGCAGAGTAGTGCAGGATTACAATTACTTTTACTGCTTTGTACACAACGCAGACAACGAAAAGTGAACACTTTCTAATTGTTAGAGGCAAAACTTCTCAATCTTCTGAAAAATAGTATTAGAAAGTGACAAAAAGAGGATTTTAGTTCTGGCTTTCACACTTGTTCACTATTAATTAGTGGCATCTTTATTGGTCACTTTAGTAGAGCAGGAAGTCAGGCATCAAATCTGACTACATATCCAGCCTGGAACTAATTCCTTTGCAAGTCACAGCGGACAGACCAATGGGGCAACACAAAACAAATTGTCTGTCATATCTCACCCTTCACAGTTGAAATTTTATTGTTTAGAGCTGCCAGTTTTTAAGCACCACATTCAGGTTACATCTTCACTTTAGAAAAAATCCCAGTTCCAAAGGTCATCCAGCTGCAACAGTTACACTGACAGATGAGCACTGTTTACATTCCTCCAGCAGAATGAGATAATACAAGAATGTTAAAAATTCAGTCAAATCTGCTGAACAAAATTCTCTTCTTTACAAAACCTCTGAATTCTGAGCAATGGGATTCTCCACAACTGTAGAGTGCCATTTTCCTAGTTCTGCACTTTCAAGTGATCTATTGGCTGGTCTTGCACAACTATAAACACAGCGGTACGTTTTTTAAATGACATCCTTTTAGCTGGACACTTTGCTAATCTCCTATTCAGTTTCCTGGGCAGCAACCCTGAAGAATAATAGTTGAGTTGGAAAAGCACTCCATTTTGACATGAAAGACTTGTGATTCTTTTCCAATTGAATGAAGAGAGAGAGTACAGTATTCTTCTCACAATACAGTGCGCTGCTTTGAAAAAATACATGCACACACCATTTTCCCCTTTATCCTCATCTCTTCAGCCTGTACTTCAAAGGAATGTTCATATTATTATACAATGTGTTGATATTCTGGTTTAAATGATAAATGTTTGGGAACAAAGAGTGCCAGCAAGAATGATACTCCAAAAGACACTTCATTTCAATCTGTGATACAGCTTCAATACAAGCATTTCTATATGAGGTATTTCTTTGTTTTTCTTTCTTTTTTTTATGAGAAAATATTAAAAGCTGGCAAAACAGAACAAGAGTGAACAATTATCTATTTAGATTAATAAAATCTTACATAAGAGGCAAATCCTGCCCTTTCTGCTTTGACTTCAATGGAAGTCAGTCTAGCATTGGATGTGCATCCTATGCTCTGGGCACAAGAGTGCAAAAATTGAAATACACAATCCAAAACAATATTAAGGATTGCCTATCCCACATCAGAGATATCTACCAGCCTACACAAGAACAATTAAACCTAAATTCCTAAATGGAGATCAGATGGCAGAGGAGATTACAAATGTAATATGGGTCATTTCATCTCTAGTTTATTGTTTTACATACAGTCCGAGTGAGTATGGAACAAAAAAGTCATTAGCAGCAGACATCTGCTAGTAGGCAAATGAGATGATCTCAATCTAGCTTTTTCTGGACACAGATAAAGTGGGACAAAGGAGACGTGAGCAAGAGAAGTGACAGGGGAAGCACCAGAAAACGTATACAACTAGAAACTTTCCGGGCTCCCTGAGAGTAGCCTAGCACTGCCCCATTTCTTGGTCCTTAGTGGCTCCACCAGAAGCTGACAGGCAAAACACCACAGGAATGACAGCAGCACTTTACTGGGAATTTCAGTCTCTGATACTTTCATTATTTTTTACAAGCAAGTCTATCTTTAGAAAAGGATTTGAAAGTTACACCACAGATAGCTTTCCTGTATTAGAAGGAAGTTAGAAGTTACTGCTTAAGTGCAGATGTTGTTTCACGAGAAGACAGGCTTTCAGACACTTCGTCAGGACTGTCATCACATATCATGGCACTGATTTACATTTGAATGGGGAAAGGAAGGATTTTGCTCTCTAAATCTGGGCTCTACCATAAATAGGCATGACTTAGGTGGGAGACAGATTTCAACTTTCATTGCTAGACCAGCGAGTTACAGGCAAGAACGAAGGCATGTGACATGCTGGGGAAGACAGGCACTCCTCAAGCAAGTCAGAATTAATAAGTGCTTCTTAAGAGACCCTCTTTCCTGTGAATGTGGATGAACATTTTCGGGCTTCGCTGACAACGAAGTAATTCCCACACATACAGGAGGGTATGGTAATACACAACTAAAAGCAACAGATCTCACTGACAGCTAATACCATGAATCCTAAAAACAAGAAAAGTCTACGGAGGAATGAGATGCTCCGTATTATAAGCTCATTTTCTTTTCTTTCACTTACATTTTTTAAACATTCATGAAATGATGACTAGGCTACTAGATTACCTTTATATCTCAGAGATTAGGCAAAGAGCACGGTCTACAGTTAATCTGCAAAGTATTCTTTTTGCCTTTTCTCAGATAATAGCATCCAGTTAATCGAAGCCAGACAGCATGGCTGTAAAGTCTAGGCAGAACCAAACTTAGGAACAGCAAGAATAGCAAAGAGTTAACATTGGCCAATAGCAACTTCTTGTTACCATTTTAGGAATAATTATTTGAACTAGAAATTCAGGCGATTTCTGAAATGTGAAAACATCTGTCCAAGAACCTCAGCATAAATTAAGTCATCCCAACTTATACAAAGAATGAATAAAATTACTCCACAAACAAGCCAAACACTCTTTATTGGTTACAAATATTCAGTTAGTTCTGTTCCAATTCTTAAACAAGGAAAATAGATCCAGAGCTTGAACAAGAAGTTACAAATATGTTTCAGGTTCCTTAAAATATTGCTAAAGAGAGGATGCAGGAACATCATGACTTAATAGTTAGAGTTCATTGTTCAGTTTAATTAGAATTTAGGTTGATGGAGTGGATACAGGTAAGTAACCCTTGAACTAAATGAGATAATCAAAAGTCACACCTAACAGATTTTTATTGCTATGTTCTTTGTCCTTCCAGTTTAATGAACAGTTGGTCATGTTCCACAGAGGTGCAGAGGTTCTTCAGGGACATAGCACAGCATACTGACACTTCTTATTAAATAATGCTATTAAATTCTGGGGATATTTTTAAAGTAATAAAATACACCATTTTTTTATACCCGGAACAAGTTAGAAGAATAAACTATTCCTCCATTACAGCCCAAGGGAAAGCATCAGACATAATACATGTTGTGGTGGGCACTGTTACATTTTGTTACAAGCTAAATCAAGTTTAAAACCACCATTTAGACAATGGCTCAGTTGTCTTAGTATTAATCAACTTCTTTCCTTGTAAAACAGATCTTATTCCATTTTCTATTTGTTTGTTCCTTTGCTGTGATAGTAAACATTCCAGCCTCAGTTCAGAGCACTCCTCTTAGTAATGTTATGAACTATAAACAAAGTTGATGTTAAACAAAATTTGTCAGATAGGAAGACTTGGTTGTTACAACAGGCCTTCCCTACCATATGCTTTGCTTGTTTGCATCAAAAGGAGTAGGTTCTCTTCGGTCCTTAATTTCTTTTTGCTGAACCGCAACACTCCTTAACATAGCATTGCAAGATTTTTAAGGGTGAAACAGCAAAACATGGGGATTGATGGGAAGACTGACTGCCCAACTCAAATTCAATTTTCATTTATTTCTCTAATTATCCTCAGCTGAAATGCATCAGTCACTATTTTCAGCTGGTTTGGGCTGTTGTGTTAGAAGCTGATCTAGTAAAGAAAGAGCAGAAATGAGGAGAGTGAGGAGACCAGACCCACTGCCTGCTCCACAGGAAAGCACTTGCAAAGCCATTTCTGGATTTTAACCTTTTTCCGGCCTTCTGATCACCAGCTTTTTCTGCACAAACTACCGGTACATCCTCTTTCTTGCAGACATCTGCCGGGCATAATCACAAGGCGGGTTAGAGAGGCTGGGATGCCACCACCCCTGGAGGAGAAGTTTGAGGAGCAGCCAGAGCAGGTGTGGGAACTTGAGGACCGTAAGCTCCTTTATGCCAGCACCAGTGCTTGTGGCGGGCCAGACGTGGCCCGGTGGAAGGAAAACCCAAGAGACGATCAGTACAGAAAAGCAGAAAACAAGAGCCAAAGGGGGGGGAATGCAGGACCATGGCTCTTGGCAAACGCAGCCTTCATTCTGCCTTAAACCTCATCCTTGGGTGGAATAGGCCAAGAATGCGTCTGGGACATAACCACAAGCAGGAGAGAGCACAGCCTTAGCTGGAACGCAGCAGTCATTTGCCGTGTACCTCCACAACTGGGTTGCAGAGACTGCACCATCTCTGGCTGCCAGACTTGGTCGGCCCAGCGGGACCCAGGGTGTGGAGGGTGGCTGGGCAACGGCCAGCAAGCCACATATGCTGCCCACACTCCTGGGTGGAAGTCGATCTGACTAGAGTTTAAGTTATTTATACAAACAAAGAGCTTGTCTCATCGATGCTATATTTTATAACCAGCTATGCCGCTTCTGTCGGCCAGTAACATCTCACACAGCGCTGGACGGGCGCTGCTCCCAAATAACTCGACTCCGGTTTCACATTCCTCACCTCCACGTTCATGCTGCCCAGCAGTTTATTTTACAGATTCCCTGGCCTCAAGAGGCTGCTATCATGTTCCTCCGCCACAGCCCTGCCTCCCTGTCGTCTCTTAATAAGGCCTTTGTCGGCTGCCACGTGGGGCTCAGCGCCGGCACCTGGGAGCAGCTCCTGCCTGCCTCCCCAGACCCTCCTCCGAGAGCCATCAGCCCTGATCTGCTCCACACAGGGCCCTGAGCTAGAAAAACATAACACAAGTCATCGCACAAAGCCAGAGAAGCAAAGCCCCGACTCCTTTCTTCACCTGCGGTGTGTTTTTGCCTCAGTCTTGCACATTCCCAAGAGGAAATTAATCCTCCAGAACAACACAGCTCATTCCTTCAGGCCAGTCTGGCTGGGGCAGAATTCCTGTGCTTTAATCCTGGACCATCTGCCCACTTCTGTTAAAAAGATACAGCATTTTGGTTAATCTCACAAAACTGCAAATCCAAGAGTACACTGAATTAATCCCGTAAAATGGTTTACCACAATCAAACTACATAACAGGCACAAAGTGAAAGTGACAGTTATTTCTTAAGACCTTTCCCAATTGCATCTTAATTACAAGGCAGGTAAATGAGACAGGCAGCTCTGCCAACAGGCATTTCCAAAAGATGAGACTTTCTACCCAGCAATTACCGTAAGGAGGCCCTAATCCTCCGTTAGCGTTACCACGGGCTCCTGGGATGCGAATCAGTAACAGGAGCCCTGCGTTGATCCAGGGCCGAATTCTGAGCTGCCCCCAGAGCTGGATGAATTTTGCCAGTGTGGCTCACACAACGTGCCATTGCCGCTCATTCAAAATGCCCAGTGAGGGTGCACGGCTGCCCGGTTTGTTAATTACTGCTTGCAAAATCAGGTCACACGTCAGGACACAAATCTCTGGAGGAGTGAAAGCAACAGCCAAGTACAATGGGGTTGAACCCATTGTGAACAGAGACCTAATAGGTAAATATTTGTGTACCTGTACCTTTCTTAAAGGCTGTGCTCAGCTCGCTCTTCAAAGAGCGGGTTGAAAGAGCACTGCCTACCCTCTGTTTATTCCCGTTAGAGACTACTATCACCCCTTTGGGCCAAAGTCTTCAGCTAATGTTCAGATTATTTTTGTTGAGGAAACTGAAGATTGAATTGTGTATAAACAGGGTAGCAACCCTGTTAATTTACTGAAAATGGGCATTAAATTGTATTTCTCTTAATACAATCATCAAACAGTAAGAAGGAATTTCTTTGCTCTTTATTCCAAGCCTTTTATTCACCAGCCAGCACTTCACCCAAAAAGCATGACCTTTTTTCTTGGTTTTTTTTTTCTCCTCTCAGGGTCCCATTACTGAAGTTCATTTGACCATTCTGGGCTTTCTCCAGTGGTCTCTGCCTGCTTTTGTGGCAACCCAGCTGCACTGCCTACACGCTGTTATCCAGCCCACATCCAGACATACCCTGTTCCTTACTTCTAGCCCCTTCTGAAACCCTTGCAGTGATATGTCCCAGATGACCTTCGATGTATCGTGTCGTGGCCATCAGCCTCTACCTTTTCAGGTTTTTTACATTTGTTCTAAGGCAAAGGTGGCTTTTACAATCATCAGCTTCCAGGAGACTTCAGACAGCTTCCACTCCAGTGATATGCTCATTTCTGCAAGGACTCTGGAGTATTCTGTACACCCCAGGTCACTGCAACAGTCAGACTGAGTCAGACTCCCCACACAGCACAACTGGTGAACCCCATAGTCCCCATATGACAAACATCCGTTTCCACCATCTTCACTCTGAAGCCCGATTTCCAGAGATGTAAATAAGGCACAGAAGGAGCAAAGGAAAAAGTTGTGTGGTTGCCCATTCCTGTCTGCTGGGTGTCACAGCACAGAGAGAAGCTCCTACCCATGCCCGCACATGCTGCGTGACAGCCCCACAATACGAGTGGTGGCTGTGGCCAGCTGAAGCCAGGGACAGACAGTACAACTCCTAGTTTCTGTGCGTGGTTTCATCTTCCCTCCTGCTACAGGGAAAAGAGAAGCCACAGCGCTTGCAGAGCATGCTCCTGCCCCTGCAACAATGTGGAGGAAGGGGACTCTTGGGTACTTCGGTCCCTTGGCTTCCCAAAGATCCCTAGAATGGCCTCTCCATGGCATCATCAGTCACCTACTGATATTAGACAATATCGACATCTTAAAGACTGCTCCAGACTGTAAAGACTACATTATCAAGAAAATAAGGGATAAGAAACCAAATTTCTTTTAGAACAGCTACACTATGCTTCAAGGGGCTTTAATCAAACACATATGGCATGGAGTTTCATTGTAGATCTTTACCACCAGTAAGAAAGCCTGAGAGGTGAGAGTTAACGCTGGTTTTCTTGCATCCTGAAGAGAGATATTCATTCAACTTCACCCCTCAGAAGCTACACCAATAAATTATGCTTCTTACGCATTCTGCACAAAACCCTCCTCTCGGTAGAATTAAAATGACACATTTTGTATCCAGAAGGGAAAGGAAAATGAAAACACTGGATTTGTCAATACTCAACCAGATCTCTACTCCAGCTAGTTCATTATCCCCAAGTATATCCCACCAATAAATATGTTCAGGAAAAAGGACACACAGGACTGATGTAAAGATTCTGCTTCACACTGAAGTTATCTAACCATTAAGAACTGCAGGTTAGTTCACAGCCTGAGGGTTTTCTTAGCACTCGTTGCTACCATTCCTGAGGACACTGCTGTATGGCAGCTGCCTACCTGAACTTTTACGTGAATTGTTGAATCCTGCTATCCATTATTTTCTAAAGCACATAGTGGCAATGAGCTCCACTCTTTAATCACATACTGTAAGAAAAAGTTGCTGCTTGACTACCCATCCTGAATTCAGCTACCTGGAAACTACGTAACTTATGATTAAAGGAAGTGCAAGCATTCCTGCTCAGCCTTGCTCAACATATTTCTTCTTTTAGGGCAACGTATAGGCAGATTTCCATCAATTAGAGCTGTTCATTACAGATATATTTCACTGCTGCATTTCTTTCATTTTACACTTTGTTTTGTGCTTTCTCAAGCTGCAGCATATCTGTTCAGACGTCAAAGTATGCAGTGTGGTTGGAAAGTATATCTAATGCAGGCAGAATTTCAGGCATATTCCCGAGAAACTGTGAAACAAAGCACAGCACCTTGATGGCTTCTGTTATTGTTTGGACTTGATTTGAAAATGAAGTTAATAACCTTTTGATCATATACACTGTAAAACATTATTGTACAGCCATAAATAGTATTTCCTGCCTTAAGAAAAATCACGGGCTATTTTCCAGTTGTATTGTAGCCCAATGGGCATGGCATCAAACGACGAGATCAATAGTGCAGAAAAAACTTTTTTTTTTTTTTAAATAAGTTAAATCACTTGACAAATTTGAATGGGAATCCTAACAAATCTAAGGTAAAATTTTAATACAGAAGGAGTGGCCGACACACTGCACAAGAATTTGTCCCTTTAACAGATGTACTATCAAATATCTGAAATATCCCAACTTTGACAGAAAAGAATGGGCTAAATACTCATCTCAGTTACTTACTAGCTTCAGTTCCCATGGGGTGGAATTTGGTGGGGCGAATTTAACAGGAAACAATGGACCAAACAATCTCATTGCCTGTAAAAATTAAACACTGTATTTTCATAATTTGGGAATTATGTAAGGAATATCTCAGAGGCACGCAGTTACAAGAGCTCCACACTCAGCAAGCACACTTTGAAGGTTAAGGCCAAATTATAATTGCCTCCAGAACTTGGGAAGTATAGAGATCTCAAATAATCACAATCCCCAGAGCACATTAGTTGGTTTGGAAGTTGTTTAATGCACTTTTGGAGAGATGATGTGGGGGTAGAAGGACCAGGGGAGGCAGGAGGCTGTCACGCAGCCAAGTTTAATCATTCTTGCTCTGTGTGCACATGCTTGTCCTTAACTAGCTAAGCACATTGTTCCCCTGAAAGTCCCAAAGTGTATGTGTAGGCAAGGTGTACCCATGCCACTCCCATGCACAAGGTTTAACATACCCCATCGAGGTATTGATTTCAGGAGCAGAAATCAAGTCTTAACATCACTGTATTGGCTGCTTTTCCATCAGTAAAAATAAGTACACTTTGGTCACGCAGGACAGCAGGAGTCACAACACACCCTTCTGTGTGTGTATTGGCTAACAGATACCTCAGCGCAGAGTGTTGTATCCTATTTTTAAACTAGTTTCTTTTAAATTTAATAAAATATACATATCTGAAAAAAAATATTAAAACACCCATCCAGCTGAGAGGGTAGATCTCATGGCTGGTGAAGACTGGGAACAGAAGACAGACAGAAAAATTCTTAAGAGCCCAGCCTTAATCTTTGTCTTGCTTGTTAATTCTTCACAGACTATGCAGACATCAGGCCTGTGGCTTTCTGGCCAACCTGTGGTCTGCTTCATGTTTCCCCTATGTTCAGAGCTAGGTTGTTCTTGATTGGAAAGAGATAGAATCACAGAATAGTAGGGGTTGGAAGGGACCTCTGTGGGTCATCTAGTCCAACCCTCCTGCCGAAGCAGGGTCACCTACAGCAAGCTGCACAGGACCTTGTCCAGGCGGGGCTTGAATATCTCCAG
>Ga0065711_1003951_pt1 | contig 25654 bp, 16 predicted proteins | sample Hoacrofraction12_FD_59098 | JGI IMG/M metagenome (GOLD analysis project Ga0065711, IMG submission 59098) | Hoatzin crop microbial communities from Cojedes, Venezuela - Epithelial fraction 12 v2 (version 2) | ecosystem: Host-associated > Birds > Digestive system > Esophagus > Crop | place...
AAAAAAAACCCCCCAGTTTAAAAAAAAAAAAAAAAAAAAAAAAAAAAAAAAGATGACTACTGAGGATGAATTACCATGGATAGATTAAAGCCTTCTCCCACAATTTTTTTTAAATGCAAGTGTGACCTGCATAGAAACTTGGTCTTAGAAACCATCAGGACAAGAACACATACATGCATTCTTGGGAAAACTGGATCAGAAAAGGTTTCCTGAAACGAGACCTTCAAGCATGGCTAACATGTTCTTCTGCTACAGCGTTACAGTGCTAGAAGAGCACTAACCCTCTTCAGCTGTCTTAATGCACTGTGGGCATCAGTGCAATTTAACAACGTTGTTGTTTTGTTCCTTAAATACATCTTACATTCAGTTTCTTAAAGACACTATGGGGCAAGTTTATTCTTCAACATAACTTCAGAGAAACATGCTCATTAGAAAGGGGACCTGTGCTCCAGCTCCTGTGTCATCCAGTACCTGCATGCATGACGCTCGTGAGTGTGTATTCAGAGCCGGGCACTCACTCTCAACCCTGCTTTGCTCTTCAAATTTATAAAACCCCTGCAGAAATAAAAAGGAAAAAAAGAAAGAAAAAAAAAAAAAAAAAGAAAAAGCAAAGCATGGATCTGAGTTCATGGCACAGTCTCAGTCCCAAAAAAAGCATGAATGAAACAGTGTCATGCACACATGTGCCTGATGACACAGCAAAGTGAAGCTGTAAATATCTTGCAGGGAAAAAAAGATTGGGGTACAGCTGGGATGATAGGATGGGACCATTTGATTTTGATTTCTTTTGAAGCTATGGAGCACAAGTAATTTCTCTTGCATGCGCAAAACATGTTCTGCAATAACCATTTCTCAAACTTGCATAATGCTTTCCTCACAGAGTGCATCTGTATTAAAAAACTGACAAAGGCTTGAGGGGGGAGGATGGGTGGGACACAGGGAGCTCTACGATTGTCTCCCATTTGTCAAGTTACAAAATTACGGACGTGATCCTCACGCTTGTTAACATCTTTCAAATCACCTTCCTTCGGCACCTGAGCACACACGTACCATCCAACCAAGTTCTTGCCAGCAAAGATTAAGACAAGGTTGCAAAGGACCTCTAGGCACAGGCTAGTGAAGTTTTGTATCTGCAGCAGTGAGCTCATCATGAAACAGCAATAAGTAACATTTTAGGGTATATTAGCTGGGATAATCTGGCCTTCCAGCTAAGCAAGAAACTTATTCAAATTCTACTGTAAAAATATCTAAATATCTCAAAAAGCTTTGTGTTTTTCAGTTGTTTTTGCTATGCTCTTTGCTCTTTCTACACTGAATGAGCCATAAATAACATTATTCCAGAAAGCTACAGCTTACAAAACTGCTTTGTACTCTCCAAAGGTCAATTATTCACTGCGTGCATGAAGCAAGGGCAGGAAAACAAAAAAACACAACGTAGTTTTAATAAGCGTAAACTAGCTAAAATAGTTCAAAAAGAGGAAGTCAGAGGAACACTGCTTTTTTCGCCAAAATGTTCTATGCAAACACATATTCATCGGGCAGACACAGAAGTAGTAAGTTGCATTTTCAGAGTGAACAGTTCAGAAAAGGAGATAAACGTAACATCTTCACAACGAGCAAACACGGTTTAAAGCAGAAAGCGAGCAGACCGCAGTTCCGTTCTGCTGAAGAACACGCACAGCGAGAGCGTACCTACCTCTTTTTCACAGTTGGAGTTGAGGGTAAGCATAGCCATTGGGCTGTTGGGCGCGCTGCTCCCAGTTCCAGGCGGCATGACATGATCACCGGGCTGGTTTGGACACGGCAAGCTCAGGGCTTGGTTGGCATGTTTATTTGCTAGAGTGGTAGAGAGGTACTGCTTTACCTGCTGCCGCTGGGCTTGCTGAATATGGTACTTGGTCGGGTTCTCAAGGTGAGTCTGCACCTGTGGGACACAATTGAAGAAGTGCTTTATTGTTTTACAACATCATTACACGTGCTACCGATTTGAGCTGTACATTTGTGATACATATACCAGCTAAGCATTTGATTCAAGGTACAAACCTGTGCAGCTCCAGGGAAGTCAAGAGCGCTTCACTACTTCACACATAGTGGCAAGAAATCAGTTTACGACCTAGTGTTTCAATAACTGACTTATTAACGGTAAACCAAGAAGTTCCACTTATTTTTCTGCAGCACGGGATTTCTCACTTAAGACCAATGCTCTGGTTTTCCAGTTTGTATATACAGATACTTCAAAGCAGATGGTTCTCTGTTCAGACCTTCAGCTATGCGACATTGATTTTCACTAAAATATGGAGAAACAAGTCGCCCTGTGGGACTTCTTTTGCTGGTTAGCAGCTCCCAATTAAAACCAAACAGCATGGATTGCTATCCTTTATCAGATGTCAGGTACCAGAGAGATCAAAAAGGTTTGTTTTGGGGTTTTTGGATTTTTTAAAAAAGTAACACACTGGTTAAAAAAAAAAAAAAAAAAAAAAAAGAGGAATACAGCATTTTTTTTTTGCCTACAAGTTATTTGTATCTCAGATCTATGGCCTAAACCATATACAAATAAGACAGCTTGTTTATAAACACATTATGCAAATAAGATGCAAGAAAAGAAGTGTTTCCGTTCAGATCAATCACTGTCCCCAGCAACAGCTATTTTTGTATTTATGATAAGCTTTTCAGTACTTAGAATTTTTTAACATACTGAATACGAAAAACCTCATACTGAACTATTCTCGCGCTCCCTCGATAAGCAAGAGAAGGCAGGCAATTTTCTTCCACGCAAAATTTTCACCATATCCTGGAAACTCTTTGTCACCTTTCTTTGATCATTATTGTTTTCATCAGAAGGTAGAAAACAAACAGAAATGTAATAATACTCTCAGAAGTTTTTTTTATTTCGTAACAGCTAAAGTCACTTTAAAGGAAGTGTTTTAAGTCACCAAGTATGTCCCCTGCTTATTTTTGTGGAAGAAATTAAATAAGGCGTACTAGCTACCAGCGCAAAAGAATTTTCTGCATACTGTAAGCTTTCTTAGCAACAGGTTTTTAAATAAGTCTGCAATAACCACTCACCTGATAATGATTATACTCAAGCATTTCCAGCATACTACTTCTAGGTTGCAAGAGAAGCGACTGCAACGTCCTCTGCTCTCCGCTACTCCGGTTGGAGGGACTCGCACATGGAAGCACCATAAACGAGCTCCCCCCAAAACAGCAGAAGAAACTCGAGTGCCACTGCTCAGACTTAAAGTAACCTACGCTAATTAGCCATGCATGTAGAGAAACCAACAGTTCACACAGGGGCTCTTCTTGCGAGCTATACAAGTTTAGCCCTCGGTATTGGTATTATTTTTTTTCCCCTGGCTTTGACGTCATGCTTTTTCATAAACATGAAAGGACCTTTCAAGTGATGGGCTATCAAAGTCATATTGACAGTTCGCTCAAGGCTAATTCGCTATTCATCTTTCATTCCAGTCGTACTAATGGACAATGGTATTTTTCTTCAGCAGTAAGGTNAAAAGTTTTTTAAGTACAGAGTAAGAAATAAGTCGGCAAACGCCCTGCGAGCCTCACGCCTGTCCCCCAGCAGCGGGGTGCACCGGAAAAACCCTGCGGGGCTCCGCGTCCCCTCCTCGGCTCCCACCGCAGCAGACCACCGCCCTGCTCCACGCAGCCGCCCGTCCACCCAGGACCTGCAGCCAAGCACAAGGGATTTGAAAAAGCTCCACCACGTCCTCAGCCTCCCTGGTGCTGTAGAGCCCATTAGTTCTGTCTCGGTCTACAGCTGGAAGAAGTTTTCCCATTCGGGAACGGTTGACAGCGGGCTAAGGCACGTCCCAAACGCTCTCCTCTGCACTTGTACACAGGCACGGTACTGCGCACAGTCCCTACACCTGCCAGAACTTACTGCCTTCCTTCTAACCAACTCCTTTGCAACAGCTTGTACTCAAGCACAGGCATCAAATGCTGCTCAGCTTGCATGATTTTCCACAGCCTCTGCCGCACAGGGCAGCACGCTTAAGACAGCATTTCTAGAGAGTTTAATCTGATTTGTTGCACTGAACTGAAGACAACACAACGCAGAAGTCTGCTGTGATAAGTTCAACACTTGCTTTGCCAGTCCCAAACTGTGTTAACAATTTTCTTATCACCAGTGGTAAGAGTTATGCTACCCAGCGAAGTCTATTTTTCACTTAAATTTTCATCTTCAGTAGATAAAGTTATCAGTAAATGATTTATTTTCCTAACACTTATCCTTGAATATGTCATTTTAAAAACAAGCCCGGCTTGTCTGACAGAATTTGCACATTCCTTTTCCTCCACAGGCATCGGATACCACGGCTGTTCTCCCTCGACCCTGCCAGGGCGATGGGACCGACGGGACGGAGCGAAGCCTCTCCTCTCCGCACCCACCTCCTGCCCACCCTCCACGCTCCCAGGAGAGGGACCAGCAAAATTCCAAGATCCACATCTCAACTGTGCATCACCAAATATTATATTCTTTTTAATATCTACCAATACACTGAACTGACTCTACTACATGCCAACTTTTGCAACAAACACTGCCTACTTGACACAGGATTCTTGTTGGCAAAACACATACTTCTTGCACAAGAACACACTTTCCCTAAGATTCTGTTGTATTATCCTACTTTAGAATAGTTTCTGCTATTTTGTTACTCCATAATTTTATTTTTTTTTTTAAATGGGCTGTGCTACCCTTGGTATGCCAGCGAAGGCTAAAGAAAAAAAGTTGTGAACCTTATACAATGGAGCTGCACTCCTTCTCACACTTAAGTTGGAGATTTCTACTTACTACAGCAGTGTAAATATTCTCTGAGAACTTTAATCTTGCCGAGAAGAGCATCGTCTTTGGTACAGGGCAACAGATTCCAGCTGCAGTTCAGAAGCTACTGTCTGCTTTTTTCTTTTCTTTCTTTTTTTGCCAGGGGGAGGGGAATCTTTCTTTCTCTGCCCACCCTTACAGTGAATGCAACCGCCTATTTGTGTGCAGCATAACCTGCAAAGGCAAATTGCAACGTAGCCAGTTTAATTCCTGACACACCACACGGTCACTTTGGCTCACAGAGAGAGGTGTATCCTTCGGGAAGCATTCTGAACAGAGCTATCCAGTAGACCACGTTTTCATGTAGAGTCAACTCTTGCCACACATGGGCAACAACTGACTCTGCGGAAATTCATTTACTGTCAGGTATTCTGGCTTCAACTCAGCGGCAACGGAGAAGATGCTCTATTGCCTTTGCAGAAAAAAATCTATGAGAAGAACGATAGTCATTATACACTAGACATGCACAGTTCTCCAAGGACGTGTCACCTTCTCACACAAGTCCGGTAGTGAACCGAAGAACACAGAACTGCCTTTTCTGTCATTAAATCGCTCCAAAACAAGACAAAGGAGAGATTCAGGGACTGAACGTTTGCTTTTAATCCACAGCTGGTCAAGCATACTTTCACATTTGAATACAAGAACGCACAATTATCCTCCGAATGGAGAAGAAAGCGACCTAACTCTGCCCACCGTCACTTACCGCCCTCCTGAGCTGCCTTATGAGCTCCATCGATGAAATCTCGTGAGGACTACCTTTATGAACTCAATGCTTTTGTTGAGATTGACTCATTAAAGGCAAGAAGGAGCTGAGCACCTTAACCTTTGGCCTAAAGTATCCTTTTCTGTAGTCTCCACATCAAAGACAGCCCAAATGTGCCTCACTGGGCAGATGTCCCAAGATGTATCAGTCATGGTCAGCCTACAGATGAGCCATAAAGCAGTCTTACTTATCAACAAAATAGCTGACAAGCAAAGAGCTGCAAAACAAACCGTAAAACTAAATTCCACTACCCCCAGTTTGAAACCATGAATAAAAGCTTTGACTTATTTGATATCTAATTTTGGTCCTCAGCCCCTTCTTGCCTTTAGGGTGAAGAACAGTTCTTGTTGTTCTTCCAAATTCATGAGACACAGAGTGCAAGAAGATGACAATTTATTGGTTTGGATACACTCCTTAAGAAATGCGTCTGAATGGGGACATGCAAGAAAAATGGAACAACTTGAAACTGTCCTCGGGACCTCCAACCCTCCGTCTCCAGGAATCTCAACCCAAGCTTTGCTGTAACATTACTAAACTGAAGAGAACATTGTTTTTTGGACATTTTGGTACTGGCAAGGAAGAAGTAATGGAAAGAAGTAATAGAAGTATCATCTGCAGATCTTTGGAAGTTATTTAACACAAGAGGGCAAAATCATCTAAATTTGTCACACCATAGTAACAGTAGAATTTGGCTACAGGGAACTACAGATTGAGGATGGCCAAGTGGCAGCCTACAGCCTGGATTCAGCCCAGAAACACCTGGAAGAAGAGTGTACTTTCAATGCGTATTCAGGTCCATTTTCAACTTGCACAGTTATCAAGGTACTGCTCACACGGGTAGCAGAACAACACTGCTTTAAAAGTAGAGGCCCAGAACTGGTTTCATGCTACAACAGCCTCCAGCGCCAGCTCAGCAGCATCTCCACGGGCTGGCTCCATGCCCTATCACTGCACCAGGTACTCCTGCACTACGAGTCTCATGGGTCTGTGAGTCAAGCTCCATCCATTCCTGCCACGCTGACACTCAGCTAGTATGTTTTTTCTTGAGCTGAAGGACTGAGAAAAGCAGTATGAAGAAATCAGCTTGACTGTACCCATGTGTAACCACACAACTCAGGCCCTACTAGGCTGAGCTGGGCTGAATAAGTTCTGCATGGGGCCACATTAATTACTCCGCACTTGTCGCTCGCTCTTCAGGGTATCCTGCAGAACAATGTTATCTCAAGCAGGGGATAGGCTTTCTCACTCCTTCACTGATCTCAACATCTGACTGCTAATTCCAGTGCATACGTCCAGTTCAAGTTATCCGAGCTGGGGAAAAACAGTTCCTGAGAAAGTGCCTATTTTCTTCCACATCAAAGAACATAGACAGAGCAGATTTTTCCCAGCCTGCTGTTTGCTTCAATCAAGCAAACATTTTATCAATGGTTTTCACTAGCTTTAAGCATGCACACCATATCAGTGGGCATTCTACGTATACTTCAGACTACATTCTTCAAAATCCTTGTATTATCTTACACACCAGAGACAGGACTCCTGAGTAGACCCACATACCTCCTTCAACTTGAAAAACTAAAAATATTTCCCGTTAAGGTGATCAGGGGCACAGGAATTTAAATACAAAGCATTGCCCCATGCTTAAAACACAAAGCATACGGCTCAAATAGTTCCTCTGTATGAAGCCAACACCAGCCACTGAAACAATACTTCTGATACTTGCTCCTCCTGTCAAGTCTTGCTGGGAATCTCTCAGATTGAATAACTTGCTAATGACGGCAAGAACTTGGAGCAGTCCTACATGGCAACAGAGCAATGCACTCCCACTCCCCGTGGACACGCAAGGACCAAACCCCTTTTGTAGAGGAACACAGGAGAGTTCCCTCTTGGGCAGGCACAGGGCAAGGAAGCCTGTCCGCTTGGCCAATGCGTTTTGCAGAGTGTAACCCAGAAAGTTAATGGCTGATGAGTAAAATAATGGGGAACTTATACCAGAATAATAACAATAATAATAATATAAAAATCAGTAATTAGCTGTGATTTTACTACCAATCATCCTCTAGGAAAACTCCAAGTTCATTAACTGCTGCAGGATCAAGCTGCAACCCACTGTTACTTCTGGATGAAGGTAACTAGTCCAAGTCAGCTGGCCTGTGTTACTTATACACTCATGGCTTTGTCCATGCAAGGGTTTGACTTGTGTGAACTGGGTAACTGCAGGAAGCAAGCACAAACCCAGTATATCTTGCATTGAGAGTATTTCCTCGAGGTGGAATGCTGTTTATTGACTTTGCCATCTCAATTACTACTTAAAATCCCATTGTCTTACTTGTCACATCTCCAAGTACCACTGCTTTCAAACTTCATTTACCATCTAGTGAGAAATAAGAAAAAAAATTATCTGTTTCAGTGTGATCACAGAAGAGTTTTGTACGAACTGCCTTAGGTGTGGCATTATGGAAAGAAAAATAATAATACTGAAGTTATACAACTATGAAGCACTAATAGTTGTTTTACTCACTTGTGATCCTTCCTGTAACTACTGAAAAATTTCACATGCAATGTCATCACCAAAACTTCTGCATCTATCCATACTACTACCGGTTTACTCACGTTCCCACGACATTCGCATGACATGAAGAAAAGGCAACCAGGCCGAGCACTATCAGGAACAAACCATAAATGAATTTGAGGAGAACAAAGCCAGTTCTGAACTAGCCACACTTGAAGCGCAGATGTTGGAGCAGGACTTGTCCATCCCGAGGACAGCGATCGCGTCCCGGCTCCTGACCCCAGGCCTCCTCTGCTGCCTCTTGATCTCCCCCTCTTCTCACGGCAGATATTGCAGCCCCATCTCGCTCAGCCCCTCTGGCAAAGGCCACCGCGACTTCAGAGCCCTGGCCATCTCTGCCAGGGACTCGCCGTGGGTCGTGCTCGGCCTCTGCCACGCTCAGGTGGGAGCCATTTGTGGTGCCAGAACAGCTTCCCCGGCTGCCTTCCTCCTCCTGTTTGAGCTTACAGGACACAGCACCCGTTTCCTAGCAAAAAGCAAATTGCTAAGAACCAGGACACGGAGTTCAGCAGTGGTGACCCCACGCCTGCGCACACCAGGCTGAAGATGCCCCAGATCCTCTGTTGGTGCAACACAAGCGACGAGAGGCCATGGCGATGCCCGCTGCGCTGGGCTGCCTCGCCGCTCCGGCCCCCGAGCTGGGACGGAGCACGTTCCCATTCCCCAAACCACACGGCAGGAGAGCCATCTCACGAAGAACATCACCGAACCTTCCTGTGAAAGTAAAGCCATAATACTTCATGCTTCACTTCAGCCGAGATAAGTTTGGGCACAGGGACCTGCCACAGATTCAGAGGACAGATAAACAAGGGGGGGGGAGGAAAACTTTTGCCCCCACCCCCACTGTTCGTTTTTTTTTTTTTTTTTAATTAAAAAGACCATTTGTTTCAAGTAAGTTGCCTTAGGACTTACAGTTTATAATTACAAATAAAATACTTTTTCGGTCAGTTTTCTTGGTTCAATAGAACTTTTTGTTGCTCAGATAGCTAAATGTCATGGGATTTTTAAGAAAGGTTAAAATTCTGTGTCATTTAACAATTAATGGTACCCAAAGAAAAACGATACAAAACCACATCCACTGCAGTGTTTTGCAAGGGCTACAGGCTTCAGCTGGGTCCACTACACTGGAAAGCCTGTTCAACACACCAGCCCAGGGCTTCAAAGCTGCTTTGTAGAGCTGCTTCAAACCATCAGTTTCAAGGACAAAAAACCCAACAGCAGCAGCAGCAACAAATTGTTTTATAGGACTTCGAATAAAACCAGAAAGCTGTATGAACAGGTGCCTACCCTTTCAGGCTAGGGGAGGGGGAAAAAAAAAAAATCTGAGGAGAATGACATATGAGAAAGATAATGAGTGCCTCTTGCATTAAGAGTGGTTTATTCTCCTTAAGTTTTCTAATCCAGGTTTAAGATTCTGCAAGCCATATCCACCACAGCTTGACCAACTAAGCCTGAAAATCCTAAAGACCATAAAAAAAACCCAACAAAACCTTCACTTATTTCATTAAAACATTGATCACAGGTTTCACTGCAATGCCAGGAAGAGCCCTTCTACCATCCAACTCGGAGCGATCCAAACAGCCAGCCGGACAGCGGTTTGACTCTTTCTCAAAGACATTTTCCCACATGCAGCATTCAAACATCAAGCAACGGCGTCACATTTTTCCCCCTAAGGACAACAGTGGCCTGACGTGGCTTTGCATGAGAAGTTCAGTCCTCTTGCTTTCTGAAGCCTGCCTAGTCCTCCAAGATGGAGCAGCTACCTCATCTGAAGTGTAATCAAAATTAAGTTGATTGGGTTGCGAGAGATCATTCCCCCTAGGGCCACTGTGAAATTAGTAATATATAAATCTAATCAATAACTTGACTGACTGCCATTCTCCCCTTCCCTCCATCTTTTCCGGATGATATTTCCTCCACTTTCTTTTAATCCATAACCCAGGAAGAGTGGCCAGAAGAACACTGACCAGAAAGCCCAAAAACAGGAAAAATGTTGAGCTGCTTGCATTGACCAGGCAATGCCAGGCAGGATGAGCTGATGCCAGCATTTTACCACAGGACATAGCTAAAGCAAGGAAACGACACCCGCTAGCACAACAAAACGCCCTAGTTACTTAACTCGTCCAAAAAACCCTCTGAACTTGAAAACCATGGCAGGTAAGAGAAAGTTATTTAAGATCTGGCATCATGATTGCTGTCTAACCGGATCCAACAGTCATCTTCCAGCACAAATAGTTATGAAAAAGAAAAGGCACATTGTACAGAGTGAACATCATTTATACAACTAGGGGTTGTTTTGCCCATCACCAAAAATTCCTCTGTGTAACGTGACTTCTTATTCAAGGGAAAGACATGAAGCAGACAAAAAGAACAAAGTTTTTGTGGATTAGCATTTAAAAACTGCACTTTAGTTGTAGAAGCACATGACAACAGCATCTAAGGAAACTGGAGAGAGGTTAGCCAAATTTGCTTAAGGCGACAGGAATTGATGTAATACGCAGGTTAGTGGCGTGCTAGCTGCCATTCCACAAGTGTGGCTTTCAGACAAGATTCAGTCCTTTGAACTCTTGCATTTTTTTTTTGTCAGGAACCCAGCATTTCAGCTGTTTACTTCCTAACACACATGCCATAAATTTTTATTTTATACAGTTACTGAGAGGATACCAAAAAGCATTGCAACATTTTAGGACAGACAAGTAATTGACTCCATAAAATGTCAGACACAAATCTTTCGCTACGATTTCACCTACCCTGGGGGCTTCAGAGCGTAAATATTTTATGACTAAAAGGCAAAAATATCAGCCACACAACAGCATCTGACAGGCAACTTTGAATTACGGTACCGCCATGGTGAAAAGCTTAATTCAAGCACTTCATATTTACACCCACTTCTGCCACCCTCCTCTCTCATGAGGAAGCTCGGCAGCGCTTTCATCGGCCCTAGAGGGTTTGGGACTGCTCACAGTAGGGCACGAAGACTCCTCTTACATGAACTGTCAAAGACACACATAAAGTTGCTTCCAAAAAGCTCTCTTGCAGGACCTGGTGTAGAGATGTGAACTCAAAGAGGAAGCAGAGTCGTAGGACTACAGGTATTGCAGCTGCCCAAGAGCCCAACGCCGGTACAGACGGTCCGAAGCCATCTCTGCTCCCAGCTTTCCCTTCCAAAGCCTTTCATAGCCCAAGCACAACCATCCACCCTTCCTACAGCCCAAGCAACACCAACACGAGATTTACCAGGCCACCCCAACACAGTTCACTATTGACCCGAAAGAGTCACATTAGAGGTTAAAGTATTTGCCCAACCTTATCTTCCCCCCAGGTCTGCCAAGCACAGGGTTAGTCAGTGCCAGCTTTGACTTGCGGTCACATACTTCGAGCCTGAGCAAGACTATCAGTTACATTTCACAGGGGTTACTGATCCAGCCACTGTTCCAGCCCTCAGTAACCCCTGCTAGACCCACACGACAGAGTATTTCTCTTCCAGGTCTCCGGTTCACCATGAGCCCACTGGAAAAACTGGTGTCTTTGATGACTTTACTGCACCTCCCATGGCAGGGAAGAGGTGCAGAATACTGATCCTTCTCCCCAGTGGGGCCTTGACAGGTCAGACTACGACTTAAATCACATCAACCTTTGCATGTGCAAAGGATTTAGAGATTCTGGGTATACTTCTAGAGCCCACACCCAAGAGAGCATGCACTCTGCTATACAAAAAAAAAGGAGAAACATGAGTTTCTCCTCCAGTCCTGCAATGCCCTGAGGATGCAGTTTCCACAGATGAGAAGAGGCATCCTTCTCCACACCCGGTTCTGCTCAGGTTGCTGCTCATCGTTGCTCATTGGTCAAACATGAAGAATGCAAGTGGGACTGGGTAAAAGTGATGGCATCTTTCATGGAAGATGAACAAAGGAGAAAAAAGAACTGAGTTTTATACAAGCTGTTGAGTAAGATGTTACCAGAGCTAAGCTTAAACCGAGACAGCACACGCTGATTTTAAAATAAAAATCCTTATCACCAGCTTCCTAGAGACATGGAGGTACCCACACACAGAACGGGACAGGATGTTTGCTTGTCCAGACTTTAATAAATAAAATACAAAAAGCTTCAAGTCTCCATGCCAAAAGCAGATTTAATGCAGTAAACCTACTTTGCCCTTGCATGGACTTGTCTGAATGTGTGTCATGCAACACTGAATTCTCAGAGGTGAAATTTTAGCTAAAAAATACTTTTTATTTACAGTTTGGGCAAAATAGCCTATGAAAGTAAAAAAACCCCTACCCGTCACCTTCATAAATTTTAAAAATGCATACCCTCAACATTGGTCTCATTTGTCATTATGAGGTTTGTGAAAAGTTGATCAGTTTTATAGCATGCAAGACACAGTTCTGAGCCAAGATAACTTCAAATGCTGAGGAATACAATCTTCAGCACTATGGGGCTGAGCAAGAAGCGAGTTTGATTTAAAAGTCCTTCAAACCCACAGCGCTAGCTTGTGAGAAAGAGCTGGTGTTCAGAGTATTGCCTGTGGGCTACTGAAGTATTTATCCACAAAATTTCAACATTCAGCACTGAAACATAAGATAGAGAGATCTAAAGATGGCACCAGATTGATACATATCCACCACCCAAAAGCCACAAACAGAAACAGTTGTATCCTCCTCTTTCTAAAATAAAAGCTATTCATAAACTCCAGTGCAGCTGTTGGATTATTACATTCAAAAAACACCCCACTTTGGAGGCACACAGCCCATCAGAAGGACATCTACACTTGTTGCATGCTGGTCTAAACAGGATTGAGGTGAAAGACTGCTCCGCCGACTGCTCAGACAACGCCACGGGGACGGCGAGGTTGGCAGCGGGCTCTCAAGGTCACCTACGAAGCACAAATCGAGAACGTGCCACCGGTCACCGCCCAGCTGCGACAACAGAAAACACACACACCAAACCCAAACGGTGCCAGGCAGCGCGTGCTGCGACAGCTTGGCCTGTGCATCTGCCGAAACTTTTCTCCTAGTGAAACTTTTAAAGCAGCGTCCAAAAACAAGAGCGAAAACACTGTCGAAAGGACCGTTTATTTTAACAAACCGCTTGGCAACGCACCGTCCACGCAGCACAAAGGGCACTTGTTCTCGCCCACGCCTGTTTCGAGGCTCTCTGCTTCACGACAAACACCCAGCACCATGAGAAGAAGTTAGCAAGAGAATGAAGATTCTGTTAATTCAAAACGTTTTTACGCTGTTAACATGCCCTAAGCTTCCACACGTCACAGTTAATAAAGAATTAGACAGATTTAGCTGGGTTCTGCACCCCTTTGCCTACAGCTGATGATGTCTCATGTCAGTCTCAATATGGAAGGCTTGAATAAGCAGAAGAATAAAGCAGTCTGGATACATCCATTTTATTCACACTACTAATATGATCATTAGACACAGCCTAAAATAATAATAAATCGCTGACTTCATTTAAGTGAAGGAAATGCAAGCTGGCTTACCACCGAACTGCTTGATTTTTATCCTTCTGCTCAACGAGCTGTGATGTTATTTATGACTGTATTAAAACCTACTGAGTTGTAATAAAACAGTTTCAGTACCCCAGAGTGCTTGATCATCATGTTCTCTAATGTAAGATAATCCAAGTCACCTTCATGCAAACTCAACTGGCTACAATGTGAAGCATTCTGCTAAATACCAGAATTGGGATTTGGGGGGGGGCCTTTGGCAGGCCACAAAGGTGGGTACGCTCCTCGCACAGGGTGGCAAGCCACCGCTCCGGAGGAGAATTAACCCAGGCGGCCAAATCGATGCCACGGAGCATCAAAACCGAAAGCCAGCACTGTCAGGGTTACTTTTGAACGGTGCTGGCTCTTCCTCAGGACTAGAGTGCTGATGTCCCACACTTCCATTAAGCAACATTACATCTTTTATTTCCTGACATCTCACTCGCAAAGTAGGTGCTACAGCAGACATCACAGCAGCCACAAGAGATTACAGGTAACAACGGTGAGAAATTAAGTATGCTTATTCCACTCTAATTTTAAACCCAGAAACCACAATGAAACTCAGTGTTTTAGTTATTTCTTAGCTAAAGGAATGCTGCCATAATACTTCTGTAACACAAAGACATATTTAAGGCAAATAGCCATTAGGCTGCATGACCTCACCCCTACACCCCACGTTCTTATTCCCACAAGAGTCAGACAGTAGCTATCGTCTGGCTCCGAGAAAAAACAAGACTACCATCGGTTCCTTTATTAAACAAGGATGCCAGCAATTCAGCCCTTTTAAGATCTCGGGCCTTACATACATAGAGACGTAGCATCATGATCTATTTTACGCTCACAAAAACAACGTCCAGCCACTCGGCCATTTTGGTAACCTTCCCCACACCTGCCCCTCCATGTCTTCCAGAGACGAGCTGTTGAAAACCCTTCTCCTCATGTTATTTCACATATGGCAGGCAAATAATTAGTTATGCTGTGAAACGAGAGGCTCCTTGTCCATGTAAGTGACCCTTGACCAGGCCAGAGGATGGGGCACTTGCAGCACCACCACCTGAACCAGCGACATCTTTCGACAAAAGATGAGTTCGCTGTCAGTAGCCCTGCTGATATTGCAGTCACAACAAGAAAACAGCGGTCAGGATCATTACTTGAACAGATATTGCATGAGCATGTTCCTTACTGTGAAAACTAGGTTGTGTAAAAAGCTGGTCAGCACCCCTGCCACGATGCTCTCCTCGCACATGCACACACCCCAGCACAGCAGCCCTTGCAGTGTGTGGGCACATCCAAGACCTCCAGCCTGCGAGGGACTGCAAGCTCTTGGTCCACTACTGCGCAGAAACCTACCAAGCTCAAGGTCAGGGCTCTTTCTGCAGGACTGGAATCACATTTTATTACCTGACACCAGACACATTCCACCTTCCCAAATGCCTTAGAGAAAAAAAAACAACTTTTCAATGGTTTCATCTGAACTTCAAAAAAGCACAAGCCAACAACTCACCAGGAGAGGCACATTCACAAAACACAAAGAGTGCGTGTGATCACTCCAGCTCTCCAAAGGTTAGTTGCAAATAAGAATCACCAAGAAAATCAGAAGTGATAGAATTTCCAGAAGATCAAAACATCTTTTGAGAAAGAAATTTTGGGCCTCCAGGCTTGGTCTCAGAAGAATCCTATTTTAAACCGCACTTGACCCACACTAATGTAACCCTTCAAACGCTATTAGAGAACAGACGTGCGTTCACAAGGGGAAACAGGCATCGTATCTTCCAGTAAAGTCATATTTATTTATGTAAAAAATCACGCACCTCCTCTTAACACTGAAAAAAAACCAAACAACATGACATGTATTTGAGAACACACCTCTCATCACTGATCGGGAACATACACAAAGTTTTAGCTACCCAAGAAACAGCAAGGGAACATCACCCAATTCAAGGCAAGCAGGTGCCAGAGTTAGAGGGATGTAATCAGAGATTAGATGTGGATTGGCTAGATCTGAAGTCAGCCCTCCCCACCTTCCTGACCCTTTTTTACACCGCAAGTATAATCCCATTTCAGCATATCACCACTTAACACGATAGAATAAATATTTTTAGAGATCTCAGTGCTTCAAAAATGAAAATAAGTTCACACCGATGTAGTTCGTTTTAAAGGAAATAAAGTTTGAACAGAGGAAAAGTAAAAGTTCAGAGTTTTTTAACATTTGCTAGGAGCCAGAGGAGATGCCAGTACATCCACGACAGCACCCAGTTGGGTTTGACAGTCGCAGATGCAGCTGTGGCGGGTCCCAAGGACACCACAGCAAGCTGAGTGCCCTCAGGGGAACGGCTCCGGACACGATTTGCACTTCAAGGCGTTGAGGTCAGACCGGCTCCAGTCTGCTCCCACAGACCGAGTAGTGGCTGGAGAACACACGGTCTTCGTGTTTAATTCCCTCTGCCAAGAATCTAATTAGTACTCATCAACAGGACTGGGTAAAAATGAGATAACACGTCGTAATTAAGTGGAGACCATTGGGAATTTACTTCAAAAATCGCACTGCTGCTCTACGCCACAGGCAGAGCTGGCCCGAGAAGGTGTGGGTGCCGATGTCCAGCTGCTTGTTCTCGCCCTGCCACGTCAGCTCGCTGCTCTTACCCCTCGGTTATGCAGGTAGAGCTGTTTGCAGGGCTACACTGACCAAGGCAAGCAAAACCACTAAGGTAATTAAAAAAAAAGTCATCTTTCCAAAACCAGGCCTTTTTTTAAGTCTCGAACTGCCTCAGTAGTCCCACGTAATTTTTAGCACGGCCCCACAAATGCACATATTGGCACAACTATGGGGCAGCAGCTATCAGGGCTGCAGAAGACATCATCAGCCACCTTTGCTGCCATGGTCAACGTAGCATAGAACTGTACCCAAAAAATAAAAATGGGCACAAATGAGGAATTGACTGAGCAACAGCCAAAGATGCTTCCGCCTTACCCCATCTGGTGGCCTATTGCTTATCTACAGCTGACAGCAACAGTTATTTAGGCACGTTATCTGGAATTGCAGCTACTAGAGAAGAAGATGTAAAGTTGGATTAACTGGGTTCCTTTAATAGTTATCTGCCATTATTCCCTGGGTCCTGCAGCAGTCGGCACACTCTGCGCTCCGCATCCAAAGCGGAGCCTCTGAACACCGTGTGCCCGCATCACACAGAGCCATCAAGAACTGACTCAGGCCTCACAGCCTTTAACCAACGCAGATAAATAGAATTAATAAATTTTCTTGGGAAAAGTGCAAGCTCAGAGAAAAAGATTTGGTAAGGATAAGTCCTGGGAACAGGCAGAAGCTGTGGCTGGAAGCTTTCTCCTCGTTACTTACATTAAAGATCACAGGCAAGGGCGGGAGGCAGCTCTGAACCACGACCCACGTAGGAAGCGGCACTTCGCACGGAGCAGCCACTTACCAAGCAGAAGGCACCACTTTTCTTCCCTCAAAAAGCCAATGTACATTAGAAAAGGATAAACTCTTTTGAAAAGCCACAGTAGCATGATTAAATACTATTTTCCCTTTTACACAGCAAACCATACAGGGCTGCACCCTTAAGGAATATATGAACTTTCCTGTGAATGGAGCCCATTAACTGCCGTGCAATGAATGGTGCCTGTGGTCCAGGATTCGTTTCCTTTTAGAAAGCAAAGAGGATAGAAAGCTTACGATTGCTACACACCAGTGCTGACTCATTCAAGGCCATTTTACTCCTTCCCTGAACAAACTGTTTCTTTGAGGCCCAGGCTATCGTGGTATTTCAGCAGAGTATAGTTTCGGTGGGAGTCAGGAAGCAGAATTTCAAAATCGCCAAGTCAATAGTGTAGTAAAATAGCATTAGACTGCTCAAAGGAAGACTTTTCAATTAGTAAGTTATGATCATAGAGATGATTGCCTATTTTTTTAAAAACACTGTCTCACTTCCCAGAATTTTCTCATTAACAAGAACTGACTTTCAAGCATTGTTTAACAAGGCAGGAATTAACTTTAAAGCAGTTCCCGAAAAGCGAGCCCAGCACTACATTACTTCAGCAGAACAGCCCTACTTGGCAAGAGGCCGGAGCAGCACGAAGGCAGCTCTGTGCCCCCAGCAAAGGCAAGCTGTCTCGCCAAAAGCAGGTTTATCAGGCAGCTGCTACCAGGACAGCGATGCTGGTTAAGGGCAACGGCTCTCTGGATCACCGACACTGGTAAACTGGAATAAGTCTTTCCTGAGAACATCATCCCCCCCTCAGACAAGGGCTCCCAAAACCCAGAAGAAACAAAAACCCCACATGACTAAATAAAAAACACAAGCAGCGAGAAATCAGAGCCTTGGACCGCTAGGAGAAATCTTCTCAAAGACAAGGTTTAGCTGGCTGCCTACAGGTCCTTGGCAGGACCTCTGTAAAGCCCTGTGAGAGGCAGACAGGCAGTTTGCTACACCACAGTCTTGAAATGGGTTCATTTCAAGGAAGGGAGCATTTTTTTTAAAAAGAGAATTTCTATTAGTTGCCTGATTGTATTTTCCTATGAAAACAACAGAAAGTTTTAACTCACAGCCAGCCATTAAGTCCATAAACTGAATTTTGATGGTTTCAACCAGGAATTTCCTGGTGATTTTTAGGAAGCAAGCCTGAAATCCAAGCTCTGATTCACCTCCCTTGACATACAAACTGCCTCTCAAATCTGAAAATTATTTTTGCTTCCAGGTCAGAATAACCTCTGGTTCGCTACCACTCCCAGAATACTTTAATACAGCAGTTCACTGGCAAGGCTGTTCACTGTAACCAGGAAAGAAAAAGAAACACCGGCGTTGGATAAGGAGGGAAAGAGACTCTGAAGCTCACTCTTCAGGTTTTCTGGAGCTTGCAGCAATGAACCCTTAGACCTTTTCGATGTGCTTAGGTGCTTGACTGCCGCCGAGACTCCACGCTCAGCTCCGGCGACGGCTCCCAGCACTGCCGTACACCCAGCAGCCGCAGCACTCACGGCCTGTGACACTTTCTGTAGCTAGATACAAGGAGTACATTGCTCCGAGACAGAAAAACAGCTCTTTGAACACAGTGGTTTCTTTAAACATACAAGACACGTTCCTGCTGATGCTGGTGTGTTCATTTGGAGACAAGACAGAGATTCCAGCCAAGTCAGTTACAAAACCACCGTTTTCAGAAGCCAGGGCTTCAGGCAGGTGGGCTGTCTGAAAACAGCTCATGGCTTCTGGGTTGTGTAAGCCACATTCCTTCAGAAATACAGTAATATTTACTACTATTTTCCAGAAAGCCATCAAATACTTAAAATTATTTTTCTTTCACTAGCTCACACTGCCTCCAAACACCAGGATCTGTAACACAAAGCAGGAAGGGGGACAGCATTTAACACACTACAGCTGTGTCTCATTTAGCTTTGAGGATCAGGAAAGTTCAACGGAAAACGTGCTCCATTTTCATCACTTCAGCTTTTTTAGCTCTCTGGTCTTCCTTGCTGAACAGGTTTATTAATTCTACTGGACACCAGTACCAGGTTTATTTAAAAGAGGCAGCCTGCCTTTCACAGACTTTCTAGCAGGGATTCCTTTTTGCATGTAATAACTATTACATAAAGCATTTCACTGGTTAATGGCTTCAGGGTCCCTCTGGGACACGAGCTGGTGAAAATAAAATACAACAACACAAGCAAACAACACAATTCGAATAACGGGTCCAAACAGTTTTTAACACCTGAGTATTAGCCCTCATCAGAGAAAGGAACAGTTTGGAAAGCCAACTTCGCCAGCAGCTGAGCGCTTTCGCAAGCGGCACACACGCTCCTGGAAGCCCGAATGCCATCTGCTGAGAGCTTACGAAAGTGCAGCGCAATGAGGGACATCCCTGAACGAGTGCTCGGGGCTCCCCAGCATCTCGTGTGCTGGCTTAATTACTGGAATATTGATGTTCAAATGCACGCTGCTTGTGATCAAGTTCAAAAAGCGAAAAAAAAACCACACCAAAATCTATTTGAATTGTATAAATTACCCAAGAATTTTCAAAGAACTAGCTGGAACCTCAACTACTGATATTGAGTCAGTCGAGGACACTAAGTCACAGAGATCCGTAACAAAATATTGTTCCAGTATGTTAGAGAGATAGGAATATGATGTGGCAACCCCAAACTATTAATTTGGCGTGTACACTCTAACTTTGCAAGAATACTGCTATTAAATAGAGTTATGTTTGTTGGTTTTTTGTTTGGTTGGTGCATTTTTTGGGGTGGGTTTTTTTGGGGTTTGTTTGGGGTTTTTTTTTGTTTTTATAAAGAAATATATTCAATTTTCTGCTCCACATCATTACAAGCTGGAAAAAATGTACCTAAGATCTAAGTCAATCTAAACTATAAAAGTTTATTAACAATTCTCAAAATAATAAAGAAGTGGGTAAGTGGCATCCAGTGGAAGTCTTTCTAGTGCCAGCCTGCAGGGTTGAGCTGTCACCCCAATATCCCGGCGCACTCTCTGCAAGTGTTTGGAGGCAGCAAGACATTTTGGCGGTTGGCAACAAAAAAATTGCTGAGAAATAAAGATTGGCGGAGTAATACTTCCACAAAGGCCATCACTTTGTGTATGGTTTTGTTTTTTGTTTTTTTTTTAAATATACCAACCTGCCAAGCATTTCTAGAAAAGCAGACATGCAGCTTTCCTGGGTCACAGCAGCAAGGAATAAACACAAGCTCCCCCAGAACATGCGCTGTCCCAGGGGATGTATGGAAGATGAGTGAGGAGGATGTTTTTTCTTATTTGCGCTGAAACACTATATCCAATTCTGCCCCAGATGATACTGATGAGTTAGAAGAGGTTCAGAAAAAGTCTTCCAAAAGATTCAAGACCTGGCGAGCCTACCATAAGCAGAAAGCTAGTGCAGCCTGCTTTTCCTCTAGCCCACTACACTTTCAGAAGTGTTGCAATCCAAGTCTGACGATAATTATTAAAGGCAGATTTACACTAATCATAATTTAAAGAATGGTCAGACAGACTGACCTAACCAGATCCACCGGCCAGCAACCACTGAGGTAACAAATTCAAACTGGATGCTGCCATACAGAGACATTCTCCCAGAAAAGTGCAAAGGCAGCAGCGTATTGATCCAGTTCTAGCCCGATCCTCCCATTTAATTTCTGAGTAATGCTATTCATACCTATCAAGAAAAACAAAGAATGTGGCATGAATATTTTCCTAAGCAAATACAAACCAGATGAGTTCTGTCTTCAACTCAGGGACAATTTCCACTATAAGCACTAAAGAGATGCATACCTAAAATGAATCATTTTGCTCAAAGAACAAGACATGAAGTTAGCACTCATTTCCGAGAGATAAAGGGTTAAAGCAGTTACCCATTGCCTCAGCTGGATGACTACTACTATTGTAAAGTCCATACTCAGTTGAATTCCATCAGGCCATGCTTTCTTAACACAATCCGACATGTACCTCTTCAAGATCCTGGATTTTTTTCCTCCTCTCTGCCTCTCAGTAGTAGACACCAGAAATAAATACACCCCAAAAGCCAAATGTAATCCAAACAAAGTAATATTTAACTATCAAGTTGGGGAGATCGACGACAGGGCTGAATAATTTATTTTTTTCAAAATAAAACACATTTGCGAGATCCTTTACAGACAACACAATACTGTTTTTTGTTTCAAGTTCGTAACTTGGCTCTTAAAGTAGTTGATAATGAACCAGCAGGCATTATTTTAAATCTACCAGTTTTATTAAATGAGCCAGAAAGGAAAGAGGCAGGGCTAATTACCAACATTCCTTGATGAATTACCTAGCGGTGTGTGGTAAATCTCTGGGCGTCTTTGTCTTTATCCCCAAATTTATCCCTTACTTATTTCTCAAGAGGTTAAAGGACATGGGGCTAATTAAGGAACCAATCCAATGACAGACAGAATCATTCAAGGTAAGGCTGGTTTTTACTCTTTCAAGCTTTTGCATCTCTGCCTGGTACTTCTTAATCTAATTTAAAAAAAAAAATAAAAATTACTGCTGTGGAGGGGGAGGAAAAGTGCTAATCTTGTCACGGTCAGGCAGGTTGAAATTGCCATGCAGTGCTGGGCAAAATGCTACATATTTGTAATTTAGCCAATAAGAAATTCCTTAAGCCTCTCTTGAATGGCAGGAATGTCTCCAGCTTGTCACTTTGCATTCATTCACTACACAGGTTCAGCGTCTCGAAGAATAATGCTGCCAAACTAGCCGAAGAACTGAAATATTTGCGAGTGCACATAATGCCAAAAGATTACTTTAAGCAGATCTAAATTTTCACATTGAAAACTGAACGCCTATCAGAGGTGGGAGGAGAGGCCCCCCAGCCCTCCACCCGACCCCCGGCTCTCCAGCACCGCGCCGGGCTCCGGGCGCTGCTTTCTGCCATACGAAGCCGTGGACTCGACAAACACAACTGCAGTGCCCAGCACTCACCCTCTTCACACGTCCCTGGCTCAACCACGAAAGCGCAATAAGGTGTTTTTTAAATTAATGTTGACTGAAAAAGGACTTAATACTGTTAAAACGTGTTACCTGGTGGGCTGCGGAGCCTCATCAGTGCTTTTAATACCCACAACTATGGGCGCCTACAAATCTTTGGGAAGATGAACTCATCTTCTGCAGCTCCGAAACAGCCACGGACAGACACGTGGTGAACCACCATTTTCCCAAGGTCTGGTAACTCAGCCATCAGATAATATGGCTAGACCAAGAGAAAAAAAAAAACAAAAAAAAAAACCACACACAACATAAAAAAGTGCTTTGAAGCTGTAACAGAACAAACTTTGCAAGCTCTCCTTAACTTTGTGGATGTTACCACGCCAGCAGGAAGACAGCGAGTCCTCAAGACCACCAGCTACATTACAAACCACCAAAAACCCTGGCTGCACAAACCTTCTAAACGGCAATCAGAGCTCCGACCTCCCATACCATTTTGTGCAATTATATCCTTATTCCTCTTTGTCAAAAACGTTACTTTGAACTACGAGACACCTACTGTCTATTTGCAGGGCAAGAGCACTACGAGGAGGAGCAGTTCTTCCACCACCTTCCCGCTCAGCTCACAGCACCACTTGCCCAGCAACCACCCTCGCCCCCAGCAGCACAATCCAGCAGCAGCATGGTTTGTCCCACACCTTTGGGCACTGTGTTTTGTGCCACAGTGATCACGGCTGAAGAGCCAAGATGGAAAGATGAGACATCTTCATCAGCACCGGCGTTTCTCTCAAGAGCTAGGCTACACACTTATTTGCATCCCTAGGAAAAGGACATTTGGGACGAAAGGTGAAAGCAGTGGTTTGCACTATTGGTCAAGCAGTCAGATACTTGTACACCAAAGCACGTTGCCCCCTGGAATTCCATGCATTTTTAATGTCTAATAACCTAGGTGTTGAGCAAGAGTTTACATTTTAGCTCTATTACCAACCACAAATATCTAGCACTAGTGCTTGTTTTGGAATAGCTTTCAACCCACTAAGCAAGCAAAAGACTTAGGGCCTAAGAGATACTTTTACTTACGTGAAGACTTAGCAGACAAGGCAGGTTTTAGTTGTTCCGTAGTTCAATGCAAGTTTTTCTTTTTGAAGAATCTTCTGTAGGCTGAAGTTACGTATACCAGAGTCACCGAGCGTAAGCAACCTTAGTTTGAATGTTCTCTCTGTAGCTCACCACGACTCGGTCTGGCAAATCACTTGTCTAAGTCCTCAATTGCAAACACATGCCACGCTTACTCAACACTCCGGCACACATTACTATCTACCATTGTCAGGTTAGATTAAATTAACTTTTAATCAGATAAATGTGTCCACAAACACACATTTGCTGCAGCAGATGCTACCACACATTTATCTTGACATCCCATTGTTCCTGTTCTTCAGAACCGTGAGATAAGTCCCCCATACAATGAAGTTTTATGGTAATTATTACACCAAGAACACTACTGCTAACTGCACAGCCTCCCCTTCTCAGCAGGGCTGCGTTACCACCGCAGGTCACACTCTGTAATAAGCACACTGGAAAAGGACAAGGAAGAGATATTTTTCTGATATGTGTCCATAGTCATTAACATCACTCAGAAGGCACGCTTGGCATTTCAAAAACGAAGAAATACAGGGTATCTGATGCAAAGAGCTTATCGTGGTGGCACATTTAAAGTCTGAATGAACAACGACGCGAGGGTGAAGGCAAGAGGCCAGCCTGGTCGCCTGCATCATCCCGAGCAGCGCGCTGCACTCCTGTCAACATGGAAAAGGCTGCTCCGAGGGGAAAGATGAGCGTGAGCCACGGCAGGGGCTGGCACGGCGTGAAGGCACAGATGAACAGAACCGCTCTGGTATCAGCAATGACCAGCCCACAACACGAGATGGGCAACGGCTCTTGCAATAATAAAGCAAGGAGGGAGGAAACCCGGTAAACAGCACCTGGTTCTAGGCTTTGAGAAGAGGTTTTGGCTTGTTTAGGAGCCCAGGTGAAAGATGAAAGCAACAAGACATAGCCATAAAGAGCTGGAATTCTAGCACCAAAAGAGCAGTTAACATCTACCATGGCAGTGCAGCAGGGGAAATCCTGAGCAGGGTCCTTAGCGGCAGACAAATTTTTAAATATCCAGCATATTACAATCATTATTGTATGCAAATATACTATTAACAATCTGTTAACAACTAACACTCAATTTTTTTTTGTAGCCTATGTTTCCATACCTATGTTTCTATATACATGTTGCATTTTGGGGTGAAACGCCCCGTTCGCAAGGGCAGGCGCTCTGCGGGAGCGCAGATTCTATGGCCAGAGAGGAGAGCTCTCAAACTGCAGTCACCAAAGCAGGACCTGCTCGTCCAGATCCCCTGGAGCAAGGGAACTGCTTGGTCACCCTCCAGACACGAGGATAAAGGGCACATTAGCATCATGAAAGGGTTATAGCATCTGCTGGTCGGGAGACCTGCTTCTACGTTTTTACCTGCAAAGCATTTAGGCAGTGTCTGGAAGACACCAGCACCACTGCGGGAACACGCCAGCTCACGCAGCAAACCCCCGCTGCGGGTTCCCACCCCAGCCCTCGAGGCCGTACGCCGCAGCAGCACCCAGCGTGGCACTCCCAGGCAAGCATCTCCCACCTCAGCGCCGGTGCCAAGGAGAAGTCACATTCGTAAATCCCCAATGGCAGACAAAGAGGGAGGAAGAGACATGAGAAGCCCAGCAGATTTCTTATCGCGCTGTTCGCTTGGTGTGACAACGCTCAGGAGGAAGGGGAGGTAAACCAGCTGCATCCTCGGGAGCGCTGGCACGCAGCAGTGGGGACAAACTGGGACAAGAACCACACCATTTCACCACAACCCATCCAGTTCAGGCTTCCATCGACCCTTGTGCCATGGGCTAGTGCATCGCATTAAAAATGCGCCAACTGAGGAATGCCAACAAATTAACATGGCGGGGGCAGAGGGAAGAAATCTTCATCCTCAGTTTTCCACCCTCCATCTGCCTAGTGAGACATGCAGAGGGCTGGATGTCAGCTGCCCACCGGTCATGTTTTCAGTCCTGCAAGAACTGGTACTGTTTTCAAAGGAACCAATTTGCAATTCTGTGGGTCAGTTCTGGCCCTGAGCCTCCTCTCCTGACTCCTGAGGATGCTCCAGTGCTTCTCCTCCCATTGAGGACACAAGCCTGCTCACACTAGGTGGAGTCTCGGCAATGCCACACTGTGCTCTGGGCAGGCAGGTCCAAAGTACTCAAGACCTGTTCTGAACAGTAAACTCTATCCAGAAATCAGGCAAGACAATACAACCCGTACAGCACAGCTACAATTTAACCTTCCTCATGTGTCAATGAGCAAATAGGTGAGTCCCCACTCCTCCCCCACCCCACTCCTCTGAATTTCTGCACTAAGTTTACTTTCTGGACCACTGCAAATTCTGTAAAAAAGACTACTTTGAGACAAGTGCATCTAAAAAAAAAAAAAAAAAAA
>Ga0065711_1006150_pt1 | contig 25654 bp, 12 predicted proteins | sample Hoacrofraction12_FD_59098 | JGI IMG/M metagenome (GOLD analysis project Ga0065711, IMG submission 59098) | Hoatzin crop microbial communities from Cojedes, Venezuela - Epithelial fraction 12 v2 (version 2) | ecosystem: Host-associated > Birds > Digestive system > Esophagus > Crop | place...
AAAAAAAAAAAAAAAAAAAAAAAAAAAAAAAAGAGACACTCATATTTCACTTCGAAGGGGACTTGAGAAGGAAAGTCAACCTGTTTAGCAGCCACCTTCAAAAATGTTAGCATGAAAATATTTAATACTCACTGAAAAAGAATCAGAAAAAAATTAATAAAAGGACAAGTCATACTGAGCACTTCACACTGTATTAACAAAGCAAGTCAAGGATATCTTTCACAAAAAACCCTTTACCTGAAAGCACTCCAGAAAACTGCACTTTACGGAATAGATCACTGCCCATAACACCGCTGCCTCTGTATCAGACAGTGCAATCATTAAAGAGTAGGCAGTCACCCTGGTCAAGGAGGTTTTGAGGAAGAAATACAAGACACTCCTGTGTTCAACACCCTCACAAACAACGTTAGTAACATCAGCCTCTTTGCAAAGATGATCTACTGCCAAGTATAAAGCACAAACTCATCACTGCCAAACCTTTGGCATGTCTTTTGTGGGAATCCTAGGATCTTCACTGGATACTTTCAATGGATCGCTGCTTGAAGTTTTTCAAATGTGAAGAGAATTATTTTGATCCAGGCTGGTACGTAGCTGTGAGGCCGAAGGGGTACTCACAATACTTTCCTATCACATGATGCACACAGTATGCTCCACACTTCAATAAATCCATTCTTTCTCTCTTCTTATCCCCTTGCCAGGTGTAAACCCACACCAGGTTTAATTTCAGCACATCAGAAATCTGTTCTCACTCTACTGAAATCTGCAACGTGCTGTGAAAACAAAAGGGGAGAGACTAGAACAAGTCAGTAGCTGGAATTTGCAGCAAGATGCCATCAAAAAGACATACCTTCAATACCTGTCAATGTTTACTCACCAGCAAAACACATCACAACTAAAGAAAAACGAGTGATAACAGCAAACTTGAAGACACGCTTTTTGATCTTCCTCCATCAACTTAAAAGATAGCAAATAAGTGGTGTTAAGTGCTTGGTAGGATATTACAAGACTTAATTCCTCAGAAACTACAAAACTATTTGCAAGTGCTTACAGTCAGGTCCAGTTGCTTCTGCAAATTTATCCACTAAGGACATATGTATCTTCCCATACTTCCTTATGTTGACATGAAGCATCTGACTCTCTCCACATCTACTTTACAGATGTATACAAATGCAGATGATGCACTCAGAAGTGGAATTCACAAGCTGAGCATGAAAAAACTCCAAACATTATGTTTTGCCTATAAACTTCAGTTTAGCATGCATAAACTTCACTGGCAATAGAAGTATGTTGTCAGCAAGACAACACCAGTGGAATTAAAGTAGGCTTGGCTTAACACTCACTGCACTGAAACAGAAGGCAGAACCAATTTGTGCTTAGAACAGAACATCAAAGTCAGGACTCCTCCAGCCACCCAAACAATCTGTGGCAACAAGCCTACTCAACCTCTTCACTACACTTTATCCATTGTTACGATGAAACCAGGGCTCTAGTTTTCAAAAGGAAGGTCCCATACTGAACTCAAGTATGTAGGGCGTAAAAAGATTGCCCATTAACAGCACCAAACAGGTAAGGAAAGTACACCGAGGACAAGTAAGTTTACTTGCTATCTGTTAAATAAACACCTTCAATGTCACAAAAAAAATATACAAAAGTTGTTTGCAGCTACACGTTCATAGGCGTATCTCAAATCCGCATGAATGCTAGTCTTCGGTTTGATTTGCTTTCCTACGCACTACTGTAAGGGTACCTTGCCAGAACAGAAGAAAAGCATCCCAGTGCACATTCAGGCTGGCTTTGGGAAGCGGGAATAAGACAAGCTCTCTCCTGCTCTGCCGTGAAGCCTCTGACAGCACCTAAGCCATCTGTCACAAGTAAAGGACATCTGCCAGTGATCTGACAACTTAAATCCCCTTGAACAGTTTTAATCCCTATCCTCCCCTATCCTCATTTAAACTGCCTGATGATTATATTGCTTATGTAACTTTAGAAGTTATGAGGGTTATTTAAAAAGGCAGATTGACAGCCCCACTGCAATACTGCTCAAAAATGTTTCTTCACTGAAGCAGCAGGTGAATTATTGATTATTCAAGGAACTGCTCACTGCTCAGATTGGACTTCCCCCCATTCAGCTTTCCAACCGTGATCACGGTACGCAATATATTCAATATCCAGCATTATCAAGATTCAAAATGGATCAGGCTTAGTCAAAAGAGCAGAAACTCCTTTAGTTACTTGCAATTCAACACTAAATACTACTGAAGCAAGTCAGAGTTAATGCGAAAACCCCTTTAGGAGCACTAAAAAGCATAGCTTCTTCCAATTTAAACAGAAAAACTACAGTGGCGGAGAACACAGACTACTACTGGATGCCCGTCTGTCACTCCTTAATTTGTTACAGCAAAAGCTGCCTTTATTGAACTGGAGAGCAATTGACACATTATGATCTCCACCATAAATACAACAATATGCATAGAATAGAACATCTTTTTCTAAACATCCTATGGGGTTAGTTTAAGCAATTGGCAAATTCCCTGTAGTACGTGGCTGCATTTCAGCACTTAGCCATACAAGTGCCTGAATTAAATATAATATTCTAAATCATTCCCTCATAAACAACCATTTACTTCTTCCTTGCAACACCATGTGCAGAAAGTGATCCAAGGCGAACTGGCTTACTTTAATCCTACAGCCTTCATGGCTGAATTCTGTATTTGGGGGACTGGTCATTTCACTGGAGCCCTCCCATTTGCCCATCTCCAGTGCAGCTGCTTGAGCACACACCAGAAATACATCCATCTCCTAGGTCTGTGGGCTCTCAGCACAGTTAGTGTGGTGGAAGAGAAACAGGCTATGGGCCATTAACAGTACAGAGTGAACATAGCTCCAAACTAGTACAAGTTTAAACAGAAAAAGGAGGACGAAGAGAGGAGAAAGAAATACTTATTTAGATTACTAAACTGGGTGCACGTCAAGAGAAGTATTCCCCAGCAACAAGGTCAAATGGAGATTATATGTTGTTGTTCTTCAAACTAAAGCTACCCAACCAGATTGCTTCCTTACAGAAGCAGCACAGGTAAATGTATCCTATTCTTAATACCTTCGAGGGATGCATTGCTATAATACCGACAACATTATTTTTGCCTTCACAGAAAGAAAAGACTAAAAGATTTACACACAATAGCACAGAAAACCTACAACAGGTATTAGGACAGAATTTAGATTTAATGATCCCAGTCTCTGCTTTATCAATACACTTGTAATTACTTCCCAACAGGAGTCAAACAGGAGTGTTTATATTAAACAGCTGTACCTAAGGGAAATTAAACAGGGGGTAGGGGTGAAGGAGGAGGTAACAAGCTCGTGTGTCCCATCACACTACTCCGCTCTCCTGACAACAAGGCCAAGCTGACATTCTGCCTAGAAAAATACAGAGATCATGCTTGAACTCTGACAGCAGCAAGACTGAGCCTGATTCATTCACTTATGAATTCAAGCATTTAACTCCAAGAAGTGCATGTGCTGCTCTAGACAAGAACAGAGGAGTGATGGAGTTGAGCCATTTTTATCCTCTGGTGAATAATATTTATGATCCTTTTCAAGGCAATGGAGTCATCACATAGCTACTTTTCTCCCTAACTTTGGTTAACGCAGACTCCGATACTCATGGCTATTCACGGCAGAAGGGTTAAGTACAGGACCCCCACATTCCCTCTTTTTACTATAATGACCACATGAGTAAATGTTTATCTTTACTGAACGGTTTCTTCATCCTGCTTGCCCTCAAGCCCCCAAGATAACTTACAGTAGAAGATCAACTCAGACTGACTCATCCACCCCTAGAGCAAGATGAATACTCCAAATTTAGGATTGTTGTGTTTATCACAGGCTCCTCTCCAGTTCCTCCCATCCCAGTGATTTTAATCAAACTATGAAAACCATTAATGTGCAATGAATTAGAGCACGCATTTACACAGAACTCTCTAATAATTAACATTCTCTGGAACGGAAACATTTTCCCTAATTATGTGTTCCTCATACTCTCACAAGAGCTTAGCTATTATCTCCGAGCACTTAAACAGAAAGTTAATACGGTCCAGAATAAAAGTCTGAAATACAAAGAGCTGTCATCTTCAGGTCACTGAACAGTGACTCTCTTCTAATCATTCCATCTTACCCACAGGTTATTACTCTCTTTCTGATCTTCCAAAAGAGCAGAAGACACTCCCACACAAAAAAATACTCCACAGCAGTGCAACTGAACAAAAGCAGGCAGCCATCCCCATCAGACCGACCCCCTGGAAACACCAAGTCCAGAGGGAACCTACTCTCTGACAGAAGAAAGTTGACCAGTTACTGTTTCCACGTCAGCTCCACAGCCAGGTTCTTCATCACTTTAACTTCCATGCAGATTAAAGCCAGGTATACATTTGTACATCTCAGCAAGCAGAATGAGCAGAGAAACGGAAGGGCTTGCTGCACAGTTCCTAAACAAGTCTACAGGATCTTCAATTTGTTGAAGTAACTTGCATAGTTAGCAAAGAAAAGTAAAAAGGTAAGACCAGCAGACTTTGCGGGATCTTTTAGTTTCTTCTGCACCAGAAGAAGCTCATGTTTCAGATTTCAGTATGGCAGCGAGCACAGTTCTTTATAGACCTTCCAAGGCTTTCAAACAGCAGTCAGTGCTGACCACTGACTTGTAGCTTTCAGTCTTCAGCAGATACCTCCTTTGGCACAGTGCTTTGAGTCACAGGGCAGTGGCATTCCTAACTTGAAATCGCGCCTAGCAATTTATCAGCTCTACTCAAACACCAGCATGCTAACACGACCACTTGCCTTCCCACTTCTTAGTGGAACGCACTGCTTCTGAAGCTGTGGTCCCACATTTAGGCAAATTATTTGGAAGTTCAGCATCAGAAAATAATCTCTCCTATGAAGACAGCCTGAAAAAGTTGGGGCTGTTCAGCCTGGAGAAGAGAAAGCTCCAGGGAGGCCTTCTTGCAATCTTCCAGTACTTAAAGGGGGCCTACAGGAAAGATGGGGAGGGTGTTTTTACAAGGGCATGTAGTGATAGGACAAGGGGTAATGGCTTTAAACTGAAAGAGGGTAGATTTAGATCAGATATAAGAAAGAAATCCTTTACTGTGAGGGTGGTGAGGCACTGGCACAGGTTGCCGAGAGAAGGTGTGATTGCCCCCTCCCTGGGAGTGTTCAAGGTCAGGCTGGATGTGGGTCTGGGCAACCTGCCCTAGTGGAAGGTGTCCCTGCCCAGGGCACGGGGCTTGGAACTAGATGGTCTTTCAGGCCCCTTCCAGCCCAAACCATTCTAAGATTCTATGATCTTCACAGGCTGTGTGACAGACCTCATCAATTCTGAAACAGCTCTGGCTTTCATGTCCTGACTAGTGCCAACAGTTTGGCTTAGACCCTTACAGAGTATCACAGTGCTGCTTCCCAAGAGAGACACTGCTGCATGAAACTTTGCTTTGACTGCAACCAGGTTAGTGTCTGATGTATAATCCTTCTCCCGATGTTCCCTGGCTACAAATGCATGCTTTTTGAATTTAACATCAAGATTTAATTTGATGGAAGAACACAAGAGTACTGGTGGCAAAAAGATAAGCAATATAAATACACATAAAAAAAATAAACTGAGCATCTTGATGGGGGTAGCAGCAAAAATAGCAAGAAAGAACAGAAAACTAAAGATATAATTTCTATATTGAAACCTGCTGAAAGCAAAGCAAATCCTACTGATTTTATACCCTCCATACTCAATAACATTCAACACACTCCTTAACAAAAGACAGAACCTGTGTATATAGAAAAGAACACAACTTCTTCATGAACCACATATGTAATATTCCTCACTATACACCGGCTACTCTACAACAAAGGGCAATGTAAGTCACCCCACAGATCACCTTACAGACACCTACAGAGAACAGAAAAGATAACTGTTTTAGCATCTCAGAAGAGAGTATTTTATCTTGTTTTGCTCAGTCTCTCTATCTTTGAGGAAAGATTAATCTGCAGCACCCTTATGATACAATTAGGCATATTATCTTCCTCTTGGACAGATTCAGACCACGCTTTGAAAAGACAGTAAATCAATTTACACCGTAACTAGCATGACATGAATAAAAGTACAAGTGCCTGACACAGCGAAGAACCTCAGATCAATTGGCCAGTTATGTGTAAAAGCTTGGATTTTAAAAAATGGAAGAAGGTCTAACTTTACCTTGGTAAACTTTATGATCAATAGAGTATCATCTGTCCTCCCACAGACAACACTGCCTCATCTGACCAAACTGAAAAGATTTGTTGTCTGCATCAAGCCTGCACTATCTGGTCATTTGATATTAGTCACCCTGAAAACACAGCCTAAATTATTCTCAACAGGGCACAGATGTAAAAAGAGTAAATAGAGAGTAAGTAATCTCAGTCTTACTTCTCATGTCCCAAGCTACCATCATTATCAAATCTTTACATCAAACTCCTCCTCCGTGTATAATTGCAGAAAATCTTGGATTTATAGATCTCATGCTCAAATTACTACCCGCCATCATTCTGGAAGATAAAAACCACTTGATTTTTATGGTTTTTAAAGTCAGCTTAGTTAGAACAGAGATATCTGAAATGCTTTCTAAAGAAACAGGACTGTTGTGGCTTGCAAGATCAGCTCTGGCTGCTGATCTGACCCACCACAGGAACCAAACCCATCTTTTACGAGGGCAGGCAGGCAGAGCTGACTGTGAAGTTAAATGATATCAATCACAGCCAGGGAGATGTTTATATTCCTCTGTCTACAACAACTGTTAATGCTGAAACTCTTCCTCCACCAGTCTCGTCTCACTGCTTACTCCTGATAAGATAGGGTAAGAGAAATGTACTCATGGCCAACATCCACCTAGCAATAAGACTTCCAAGCTGAATCTAATCTTCTCTCTTCAACAGGAAGAAGTCTGAGCACTCATCTTGAATGGCCTATTGATAGGGAGGAAAGAAAAGAAATACAGTCTCATATGGACAGATAAAACCCTTAGGGTGGGAGGAGTATTACTAATAAGTTTTATTTTATTCAAGGGTCTTTCCTATGGGTTCAACACAAATTTGCCTTTATTTCACAATCTGCTGAGACAATTACATTCTGTCTGCAAAACACAAGAGAACATGAAAATTTAGAATACTCTAGCAACGCAGGGCCTAATCAGTCAACCATAAATCCAGCCTTTAAATATTCATGTGAGATGAAACCAAACTGCTACATACAGATCTGTATATAGTTACTTACTGCTATTATGCCCAGGTTTTAGCTACTTGTTTTCTCAGCAAACACAGCCCTCTTTGTCTAACGTTTTCGTTGGCAACAGGATACTTCCGACAGCATCACCCAGTATAAATCATAAGCTTGTGTAAACTGGTAAGGACAAGTGGCAGAACTGGACAGTAAATCTTGTACAAAGTGAATGCCAAGATTAAAGAAGAATATATCATTCAATTAAATGACAGGAAGGGCAAGCAAAGGTATAAACCCAACAAAGCCTGAACTGAAGCTATATTTGAGATTTTGCGGCATCGCTGCAGAACCGTTAGAAATCCTGTCAGTCCGGTTCAGCGTTTGAGACGAGCTGGTAAAGAAACATTTGTCCAACCAATACCTAGCAAGCTGCAGGCCCAGAACAAAAGTGAGCTGAATGTCCAAAATTAATCAAATTTAAAGGAACAACCTACACCAGAAGTGATGAACAGAAATTCCACTTAACAAGCTACTGTGAGGCGTTTTTTGGTTTGTTTTTCTAATAATCAGAAGGGGATAGGTGTCAGGTTCCTCACATGATACATGATCCATGTCAGTAAAAACCTACCTAGCACAATTAAGTTTCCTAATCACAGAATCTGAACATTTACTTTGAGAGATCAAAGGCTTTTAATTGCTCTTTGAGACTTGTTTCTGCAAGGACTTTTTTTGCACTATGCAAATGCAAGGGGTCATAAAAGGCTGCTGTCAACCACACGTTCTTGTTTAAAAACATATATTGAATTACATGTACTTAAGGCCCTTCAGAATTGACAGTCAGCTGTGCAAACTCTGGGATGTTCACCCTTAGTAGCCGGGCAGATTCTTTTAAGTCCTACACCCAACAGACAGAAAATCCCATAGTAGTTCTGCACGGAGAAGGCAACTGAATTCACTGTTTATTTCCCCACATGCAAGTGCTACTTCTAGCTGTTCTGTTGTGCCATACAATGACTTAAAGGGGGCTCAAATGAGAAGTAATCACAAGGGGTGGCCGCAGTTAACTGTGAGTCTGTGTCAGAGTTAATTCTTTGCAAAAAAAAAAAATTCCTATAATGTCAGTTGCTCTAGGAGCATTTCACTATGGCAGTAGTTGAAGTATGCCATAACTTACAGGCATGAAAAAGCACAGAAGTACTTTGGAGTTGGTAGCTGGTACTGGACACACCATCCCTCACTACATCTCAATATACAAAAACAGCGATGCCCAAATATGCAATAATATAAAAACATGGCGGGGGTGGAGAGCAAGGGAAAAGCGGTAACTGAAAATGCCAGACTCATCCCTCAGCAGGATGCTAAGGAGGTATCATCTTGCCCCTTCTTCAATGAATAGTCACTCAGCACTTAGAAGAATATTTAGAATTTCTTCAGTCTTCTGTCCCACCTGTCATGGTTTAACCTGGCAGCTGCCAACTAAGCACTAGACAGCCGCTCGCTCACCCCTCCCCTTCCCCCCCAGCGGGATGGGGAAGAGAATGGACAAAAGGGAAAACTCATGGGTCGTGATAAAGGCAGTTTAGTAAGACAAAGCTAAATACTAGCAATACTACTACTCACAGTAATACTAATAATAATAAATATGCAAAACAAACAGTACCAAATACCTTCTTTTTCTCACTGCCCAATGACCAGTTGCTTAGCCAGTCCCCAAGCAGCGACCATGGAACACTGAACTCGCGGATTACACGAATTTCATGGCACTCCCAAAAAAAGAGTGAACTCACAGAAAAGTCTGAACTCTCAGAAAAAGAGGAATCATGGAAAATATAAGATTCCTGCCCCCTGGCTAACCCTCATTCATAGAATGAGCATAACATCTATGGTATGGAATACTTCCATTGAGCAGCTTGGCTGCCTGTCTGGCTGTGCTCCCTCCCAGCTCCTGCACACCTGCTCACTGGTCAAATATGCGAAACTGGAAAAAGTCCTTGATATCTTAGCAATAACTAAAAACATCAGTGTATTATCAACATTCTTCTCATAGTAAATCAAAAACACGGGAGCTACTGGGAGGAAAGTTAACTCTATCCCAGCCAAAACCAGGACACCACCACACAGATCACACGGTGACTCAGCCTCTGCAAATCAATGCAGTTTAAGCAAGAGTTACACATTGTGGAAAAAAAACAAAAACACAACAATAAACAGAAATTGTCAAGTGATAGGCAGAAGAATGTTTCACCCAGTGAAGCGAAAAAAAGCCCCCACGACACAAAACAAAAACCCAACGTCTGCACCTCCAGAGACCTTTGAGTCCAAATATAGAAGATGATGACAGCATGGAATGATACTATCGGTCAGTGGCAGCACTATGTCAAAACTTACTATAGCTGCTTTTAGTACATAACTATGATTACCTGAAGGTGCATCTCCTCAACAGCTTAAGCTGATCTAAATCAGAGCTAACAGCCCCATCTTTCTCCTACACCAGCTATGAATTCCTGTATTTCCTCTTACTATTCAGTTGCATGAACTCCACCACAGATGGGCAGCAAGCTTTAAAAAAGTTAACCTAAAAAAGCCTTTAGTTCTCAGTGCTGTCTGAATCAACCCACCACCAAGTTTCAGGTGCATCTGCCATCACAGAGGAGAGGGAGAGGAACACACATGCCCAAAAAGGAGTGACAGCCCAAACACCTTACGCTGCCGTGGAAACGCACCCCAAGGTTAAGAACAAGACAAGGACTCTAGCCTTTTCTCAGGCTAAACCAGATTAACTTAAAACCAAATCACTCCCGCCATTTTTAGCTCCAGCAGACATCACTTCAGTCTAATAAAGCTGCTTGTCCTTAACCACTATGCCACAATTCCTTTTTTCAGCGGCGAAAGAAAGTTTTCAAGAGCAGTAACTGTCTTGGCAGCTGCACAGCAAAGCCTTCGCCAGTGACAGAACCAGACGTGCCATGCTGTGTCCCAGCACCATGTAGGTGGTGACGGCTGGTATCCCACACCGACATCTTACTGGTGAACAACCGTTTGACAGTTGTGCTAGAGACAGAATGTGCAGGCCTCTGAAAGCGAACTGGCTATGTAAGTATGGTGGAGAAAGCAAAACAAGAAAGTTATGATAATGATATCCTCCTGATGATATCAGGAGAGTAATTTACGCATTTAGGATCTGACTGCAAGTTGGTACAGCACATCAGGAGGGAAAGTAAGCTGCAGTACTGGCAACACAGGGAGAACTCGGGCTGCGCGACTACATGGAAAAGGCCACACCTCGGAAAGAGCTTGCAAAACACAGCTGGGATGTGTGACTCCGCAGAGGGGCCAAGTTCAAGAAAGGCCAGGATGCAGACCAGAGTAACAAAACAAAACAGCAGACTTAAGACTAAAGAAAAAACTCATAACCTCTCATTCAGCAACACTGAGCTAATTTCCAAGTGTGAGGAGACTGATGACAGATAACCACGATTTTAATCTAGAGAGAGAGAGAGACACAGATCTGCAGACTTCCCTACCCTGGGAAGGCAACTCGGTTCCTGCTTTGAAGTATCGCCCTAAGAACAAAAAACAAGGAGACCAGAAACTTCTCTCCTGAGGGTCCTGAAAAAAAAAAGATCTGGAAGAGAAACAGGAATGTTTTTCCAAACAATACATTGAAGCAACAGTTAAAATTAGCAGAATTAGCAGAAGACAGAGTCAAGGAAAGCAGACAGTTTAAGAAGAGGAGAGTGACTGTACTAAGTGCTGGTGACAGCACATGGCCAGTGAATCACAGAACAGTTTGGGTGGGAAAGGACCTTTAAAGGCTATCTAGTCCAACCCCCCTGCAGTGAGCAGGGACATTTTCAACTAGATCAGGTTGCTCAGAGCCCCATCCAGCCTGGCCTTGAATGTTTCCAGGTATGGGGCACCTACCACCTCTCTAAGCAATCTGTTTCAATGTTTCACCACCCTCATCGTAAAGAATTTCTTCCTTAAATCCAGTCTAAATCTACCCTCTTTTTCATTTAAAACCATTACCCCTTGTCCCATCACAACAAGCCCCGCTAAAAAGTTTGTCCCTATCTTTCCTGTAAGCCCCCTTTAAGTACTGAAAGGCTGCAATAAGATGGGATACGATTCCTAAACAGAAGCATTGTCTGGAAATAGATGACAACCTCTTCATATAGGAATACAAATCCAACAAAGAGGTAAGAGACTGAAAAGAGGGCATACATGAAGACCACGTGAGTTAGCTGACAAAATATGGTGCAACGTGAACTTAGAACATCCCTGAATCTTCAAGGAGAAAGGCAGCTCATTCCTCTCCAGCTGTAATGATAACACAGAAATGGACACATGCACATTTCGAAAAAACAATTTCAACATAACAAGCCAAACTAGAGCACTGATTTCAAAGGATCACCATGTTTGCTTATAATTAGCTAATTTTCATCCACCCTGTACTGAAAATATGACAAGACATGGGCAGGCACAGCGACACTTGTTAGACTGTCCAGGACCTCACACCACTCTCACAGTATTCTGGAGATCACTGCTAATATACTGGTCTAATTCAACAGTGAGACATCACAGGACACAAGGCTCTTCAAATGTCATGCCCTAGGTCTATTTGAAGAGATTTTGCCATTACTATAGACTTGAGAGGTTTCTTTTGTAATAGACAGTGTGCATTTGCTCTTTTCCCATAGCTCTGGTCACATGTCCTCCACTAGGCAAGCCTCAAAGAGTTAAGTGGGGGTAGAAGATGGGGTCAGGAATGACAGATGTATACAACAACTGGTTATTTATTTGAAGCTGGGAATTTTCCATAATCACTACCAGAGACCTAGAAAATAATCACTTCAAGTGAAAAATAACAGCTTTTATAACCACCCACCTAAAGCACGATTTTCTCCCATTCAAACCAAGCTCTTTGATGTGCTTTATACAGTAATAATAGAAATTTATACAGAAGATAAAGCGACTCAGTATTTGCTGCGCAGATTAGAGTTCTGCTGCTTTCTGTAAGCAAATCAATAACAGGAAAACAAATGGCATTTGCATTTTGTCAATGGGAAACACGCTGTTAGGAAGATACACGGCAGGGATTATATTGAAGCAAAGAGGCTCATTCTTTTCACAGGAGTTTAGTTTCACCTTATCTGTTTCACTTATTCATTGTACCAGAAGCCCTAGCCAAGCACAGTGATGTCTTTCCACTATAGAGGAACATGGGAAGTGCCCCACACAGATGGGACGTTCATGCAGCATGCGTAGAGGGGCTGTGCAATCCTTCTGCAAGGCACTGGTGACCAATTTTTTCCAGCAAACACTGTCACAGCAAGATACACCCCGCTACAAACCGCTTTTGAGCTAGCGGTAAAATCGGGTTTGTTTGCAATACAGGCAATCCTGGATTTTGGCTCTTTGAACAGCTGCTGTGTTTAACAGCAGAGTGAAGACTGAAGAATACTGGAATGAAGACAGACAGAGGAAGATTTAGCAAATAAAGCTCTTGATGTGCGCATGAGAAGAATGCGCTTTTCCTGAGGAGCAGTGGAGGTAACTGTGATCGATGTCCCTGGAAAGGACCACACAAGGAACAGTCCAGGATTTAGCCTATGTGGTGTACCGGCTTTCTTCCTTTCCCCATTTTTGCTGCTGCTTTGATTCCTGCCAGTTCTGCTTCCTTCATTTCCTAAAATCCTCTGAACAGTTTCCAAAAAAGCAAAGTAGCACCTGCTTTTTAGAAGCCTATCCTGGCCTCGAAAGAAAAAACAAAATAAAAATTATGCCATCCTACTCAAAGGGCCCACTAGACAAGAAGTCTCGAAGAGAAGCTTCCCAGTACACTCTGGGTAAGAAAGAAGCAGCATTTCTATACTTCAGCCCCTAATCCAAATATTGAGTGTCTCACTTGAGCCACTTGTAGCTTCCAAACCTGGACGTGTTCTGCTCAGATAGGTCACCCTCAGGACAAACTCTAAGTTAACAAAATTTAGTAAGTTTCTGGTTAATTACAAAACCATTCATGCCTATTAAGGTTTCATTCAACATTTTTTGCGTCAAGTATTCTTCCACTGAGCCAAATCAAAACTCAGGAGATCTCTAAACCCTTACTATAATCCCATGCATCATTTTGCTGGTTAAACAAACTCCGAAAGCTCCACGTTCCTCCTGGCATCCATCATATTTATGTATGCTACAAAGCGTGCTCTCTGAAGAAGCTGGGGCAAAGACACATCCAGACAGCGAGCACCCAACTGGCAAATGCTGGGAGGGCTGCGGAGCAAACCGATGAGCTGGGGAAATCACCTACAGAGTTACACAGATGGAGACGAGAAGGAACAGACAAGATCTCAGGAATTTCATCAAAAGACATAGCTTCTACATATTCAGTAATAAAAGTTTTTGTTCTCAAAGTGCACATCTACTTGGTTCCAAGGCAGGATATGTTTGTTTTCACACAAAACCCAAACTGAAACTTAGGATGCACTGTTGGTAGATTTGCCAATCTTTTTTTCAAGGTTCTAGGGAAGCAAGCATTACCAGTTGCAGTAGCACCTGAGACTGACCACAATGGAGGTTCTCAAGAGCCTTGATGAATACACTAATGAATCTGCAGTTTCAGCATGTTGCCATTACGGGTTAATTTTAATTTTGCGTCTCATTGGCCTAGGTGGCTATTTCCATAAATACCACCCCGGGCAGATATAATTGCAAAGCAGGTATATTTGGCTCCAGCACTCTGCCAATTTAGTGGCAACTAATGTCTGAAAATTGCAGGGTGTAAATTTAGCACAGTGGGTCTCACGCATTGTGCCTTTTTACTGGTAGAGACTGCATTTGATTAATCAGAATTAAAAGAAAGATATTACACTTTATGAAAGCTTGTCTATTTTTCCACTAATCTCTGGAAAAAAGAAACAAGAAAAATCAAACTGTATTGACTGGATAATGACAAAGGCAGCACAGCTCAAAACTGTGCATTTCTGAGTTTCAATATTCAAATTTCTTTCAGGTTGATGAGCAGAGAATTGCTAGTGCCAAGCAGTGCCAAGACTTCTGCCAAGCAGCTATCAAATCTTTGCAAGATAAGGCAGGCAGGAAGAGATGGATTTGGAATACAAGGACAACCTGAACATCTCTCAGTAACAACCATGTTCAAATTTCTTTTACAGCCCCCAGAAATTATCAACTGGCTAGCTCGAACTATGCCTCTCCGCTACCACTCACTTACACATTTGCACCTTCCTTTCTGTCCTTCCCACACACTACAACTAGTACGTAAGACAAGGAAAACTGTACATAATAGATATTTTTCAAGGATGCTCTGGTAGGTAATATATATACTAGACTGACAGCCACTGCCATCAAAAGCAGACCTCTAGTGTAACACATACGGGCCCTAATCAAGGTTTCTCCTCCACGTAACACAAGTGTGCAACCAAGCAATGCAGTCTCCAGCCTTTGCATTACCATGAGCCATCACGCCTGTGCATCACTGCTGTTCTGATAACTCTAATTCTTACTTGACAGAACAGTATCTGAAACCACTTGCAGCCCATACTGGTTGCTGCTCACGTGCGTTTAGATTTTCCAGCGAAGTACCTAAGACGATTTACTCCAGACTAACTAAGATTTTCAGTCTCTCAGCACCGGAGATATCGTCACTTTAAACACATGGGCCCATATTTAAGAGAATGGGAACCTCGCTGCACACCCAAAACTCATTTTTCTCCTTGGAAAACCTGAACCGAAAACACTTGGGAATCATAAAGCGCCTTAAAAAGGCACCTGAGATTCTTCAAAGACTCATTTCTTTCATTTTGACTCCCAGATATTGCAATAATTTCTACTTTTCTTAATAAACAAGCTGCCACATTCTGTTCAGATCTTCTCTTAGAGAGTTGCAGAGTCACAGCTCCCACCTTCCTAGTCAGAAAGCCCAGTAAACTGCAATCTTCCATATACTGAGGTTTTCTCTCTCCTCTGAATCCACATCATGCAGACCAGAGAAATAGGGCTCACAGGTGAGGTACAAAGCTCTCTGAGGTAACACACCCTGCTATAACTTCGGAAAATTAGTTAAACACGTCAGAAAGAGATCACACACTTCAGACAAGATGAAAAGCAAATGGAAAAAAAAAATTTAAAAGAGCACAGATTTTCCTCCTACAAGAGAAGTAGGAAGGGGCTTTCATTTAGCACAGCTCTCTTCCTTAAATTTTCCCTTCGCTTATACTTCCCAATACTGGCAAGTCACTAAAGTATATGGAGATCAATATTTTTAGCACAAAAAAAAAAATCACTCTTAGAAAGGCAAAAATATTTGGCCAAGAAGATGAATCCTGCGCTTAGATGATACGGACCATGAATTCGGGACCTTTTTTAATCTTGTTTTTATTATGAACAAAAAACATCACCATCCTTCAAGATGCTTCCAAAAAAGGGCAATTTCCACTTTACAAACATTAATGCTTAGTGACACCCTGTCACCGCAATTTAACAGGACAGCTATACCGTCCTGATAGCAGGAGATGTTGCACATCAGCAGAAGACAATAAGCCATACTGTCTAGGACACAGGATAAGCGTCATCATAACAGACAGGTGATGTCAATGGATAACCTGTGACCTCATATATTACACAACGCATCAGGCTGTTCTATTTTCAGAGACCCCTGCAAGTGCCTCCCAGACCAATTCATTCCAGACAGGCCTTCGTTTGCCGGTATGTAAGAGGATACTCATCATTCATTGTAACGTAAAAGTAAATTCCTTGCATTCAAGAACCAGAAAAACTGAGTTTTGTGAAAGACATCGACAACTCAGCCACATTCTCCACTTCAAGTCTGGAAGAAAGCCTGTCTGCATCTCACTGTGCTTCATGTGGAACGAGATTCCTGTGACCCTGGCAACTAGCACAGAGGAAGGAGGGTAGCCGACAGTCAGGAGCAGCTTCCTTCAGCAATACTTCATTAATAATTTAACCGTTAATGGCCATGTAACTCGAGTGGTTGCAGGATAAATGAACTGCATGCTTGTCCATTATTATTGAAAGCACTTCAATTGTCTTTGCTTTCTACTTCAGCAACAGAGCTTCTCTTTTGTTCAAGGGTTAGTCCCTTTTAAAAAGGAAAAAGGTGTGAAGCTCAATTAATAAATACAATTCATTTAACTTACATTTTTTAATCACTCAAAAAGGGCTGAATGTGATTACTATAGGTCTTTCCCATTTTCCTAACCTCCTATGCAACTAATTTTCACATAGTCTCTATTGTGTTTGAATATAACATACAAAGGAAAGATTCATGCACCCTTTGCTTCGCTGCAAGTTATGTATATGGATATCTCCGATTCAGGAAGTTAATAGAAAAATAGTATTACTTTTGACCACGTACACTGACCCATATTCTGTGAACTAGCTGAAAGTATAAAGGAAAAAGTGAGATACAGAAAATGTAATGCAAAGCTAAAAAGTGCCCAGGACTCTAGCACCAGACAACTCCATCTTGGTAAACACAACACAGGCTGTAAGTGTCCCACACCGTATTTGTGTGTTCCATACACATATCAGATGATGTGGCTCAGTCAGTAGCACTTAAACTATCCACTAGCTCTTTGCACCATGGCTGTGTTTTCTCCAGATTTCCAAAAAGATAAATTTAGAAGGAATACTCTAAGTATTGACTGCATTACGGCTGATGACCGCACAAATAAACTTCACTGGATCTGTGTTACCACCTCCAAATAACACTAGTTCATCCCATGTGTGAACTCGAAGGACACCTGAACATGTCTATGATACAGTATCCCAAACATAGACGTCCTTAAGCTGGTGATGAAAGCTCTTGCTTCCTTTCCACTTACTTGGTCACTAAGATAAGTAATATGATCAGCATCTCATCTATAACTTGCCACGTGCTGATTGCAAAGAGGAGGAGGCAGCAACACACAAGGAACAAGTAGCAGTGGCAACACGAATCATCTCAGCTTGCTGGAGGCTATAAAGACAACAGAATCGTAAGTCAAATGCCAAAGAAACAAGCTCTCTGGGGAAAAATAATTTCTTGCTTCCTCTAAAAATCTACTGCCAATGGCACAGAGTATCCTTCAACAGTCAAGAAGGTTCATCCCTAAGGCAGAAAGACTTTCTCATAGCAACTGCTACCAGCGAGGTAACTTTGCAGCTTCATTACTGTCATTATTTGAGCACCCATTAAGAATTTCTCAGTGTATTTAAGACAACCATGCAAACAACACATTTCAGGAAGGGACAGACAATGCTGACACGATAGGCTTGGGTACCTGGATGACATTTCTCATCAGACTCAGACACAGCAGAACGTCATGTCATGCACAGCGACTGCCAGAGATGGGGGACACCGCAACTTTTCCAGTATATCAACATACCTTCTGTGTTTCAGAAGAACCCTGTCAGCAAGAAGGACATGCTAACACAGATGTTTTGTGATCAAACACTTCCTTAGCACAAAAAATTTTGCATAGCAAGATGAAAACCACAGTAAAACTTCAAAGGTATAGACAGAATAGGTTTCTTTCACCCCATGTATCCCCAACCAGAGCACAAAACTCAATGTGCCACTGGAAACCAAAATCCAGTTACGCCTTCCGCATACGCCAGCCCACGTCTCGATTCCTCCTTCTGCTGCACTTACATTGGAGTTGCTCCTGTGAAGCTGTTAGAATCTCACTGGTGAAAAGGAGCACAGAATCAGGCATTTTGTTTGTGGAAAGCGAAGGTTTAAGCCATTGTATTCGGACCTTAAAATTACTATTTTCCTCTTCTCAATTTGCTGCCTAGAAAAGTCTACAATAAATTTTTCCATGAGACTTTAAAGAACAGATTTAAGAGCACAGTGTGCAGGTACACTGCTGCTCAAGATACCCTAGCTGTAATGAATTCAAGTCAAAATTCTCAGTTTTAACAACTCCTCCATGGAAAACTGTTCCCTTAAAGTAACAGTGTCTTTTGTGTCCACTTATTCTCCTTCCTCCAAAGGAAGGTAAGAGTGACACTGAACAGAAGAAAGTACAGCTGGCTGAAAAGAAAAAAAGAAGGCATCTTCTTTCAGTTTTAATGAAATTTCATCATTTGAAATTTTGTTTTGAAACCAAAACTTTTTAAAGGAAGCTTGCTAACTGGAAAATGAAACAAGAATAAAGTAGTCATTAGGGAATCCCACAAAGCAGCTTAGCGACAGTGATGTTCTTTCCAGCCCTGTCATTTCAACGCAGTTTAAAGATATCAGAGCACCTCAAATAAAAAAAGACGTATTTTTGAGAACTGGGATGCCAATTCATTTTTATATTCACAGCAGTTTAAAAGGGAGAGGTAATGCACTGAAACATATGCATGTGAGTTTATTCCGAGGAGAAGAATCCTGACAAAAGGCCTCAAAAACGTATAAAAATAGTAACAAAATAACTCTTGATAGGTGTTTAAGATAGAACTGAATACATTTGGAAATTATGTATGTTTATACAAAAAAACCCAAGAAAAAATACAACACATTCCCTTCCAATGCCTCCTTGGCAAACCAGACTCAGATGAAGGATGTGTTCCAACAGGCTGTGTGCTGGTTTTTAGGATGCAGTGCGGCCTTTGAGAACGTTTCACATTGCCAAACCCTGCACAGGTGTTAAACGGTTCAGATTCTGCAAGGTAAAGGCAGTGTCTCAAACTGTAAGAAAGTGATCAGAAGATACTATGATTAAAGTCCTGTTGTATTTACTTACCTTTGGACTTTCATCTGACAAAGTTGATGAAAGATGCTTACAGTAGCCTGCGGGGATAAACTACATAAACCCACCACTCCTTTCTAGGTATGCAAGACCATGACACTGCACTGCTTCCTCATTTGTATTTTAGTTCATATCTTACATAGAACAGAGACCATCCTATGCTAATAAAACCAAGCACAACATATTTTCCAGGACATCTATTTTAAAGTTCTCCTCTCTAGCGTCCTAACTGCTGCCAGAAAAGGAATCTGCCATACTCCACCCTGGGAGACTGGAGGCACTTGCCCTTTTGCAGTCAGGAAACACTGGCAGGAGAACCTGAATAATTCCAAACCCTCACCTCTGATGGTACAATTTAAAGTGCACTCCTCACATAAAGCAAGCAAGTTGTCACCCACTCCAAAACTATGTAATCCCATCAAGACGGAAATCTATCATAAATAGCTTACAGTAGGGATATAAAAGGGACAACCGAAACAGCCTTCTCAGCCAAGCTTATAGACAATGGCATCAGACTAAAGTATCAGACCTTTAAGCCTACTGTGCACCAGCAGGAAGAAAAGACAGCAGTCCAGAAGCAGCCTCCCATCCGAACAAGAGACACAGAAGCGCTACACAGTGATGGTGCATCGCACATGCAGGGCTCAGCCCTCCAGCTCCAGCCTGCCTGCGATTCAGCCTTCCTTGGACACGCTGCTGATGCAAAAAGCAGCCCACAACCCCATCTGATGCTGTTTGCCCCATTCTTTTTGTAAGTTCCTCCGGTGTTACTGTGGCCCTAGGGCAAAGCACCCATGGCAGAAGAGTGAAAAGGAATGTGGACAACTCCCCCACGAAACGTTGGCAAAAATCAGTGAAGTGGAACTGACAGGGGAAGTGTACTGTTGCCTAGTGTCCTACTTACCAAATCATTCAGAAATCAGCTCCAGCAATTAAGTGATAATGAATTATTGATGACACACATTGGGAAACCGAGCACTTACCAGCATTTATGAAACTAAAGAAACTGAGGTGGGTAAGTGGTATCTCCATTTTAAGCAAGGCACAAAGCAAGGCAGACAGCAAACAGTTTGCCTGATGTTATGCACTGCCAAGGATCACCCTTATCTCCAGGGACGTTCTCTTAGTTCTCTTCGTAAGTGATCACATATCACCTTGATTTGTGTCCCACTCTACCCATGTGTAGATGATAACCACTTCAAAGAGGCACAGTGAGTGCTCCACGTGCAAAATCCAGTAATTTCAGGAACCCCATCTTACCTCCTTTTCAGGAGGGGGGAGGGGCACAGGGAAGGCTGTGTTCAAAGTAAAGGGCAGCAAAATGGGAGCCAGGGAAAAAACACTATAAAATGGGATCTACTGTATATGTTTAGTGGCAGAATTTGACCCTGAGAAAGCAAAGAAGGTCTTCAAGCCCTACTATTTCAAGACACTAAGTCTGTGGATAGCATGTCTTGAAGTCAGCCAACTTTTCTGCCAATGCAAATAAATTTAAATAGAAGCTCAGTAGAAAGCCAAGGAATTAATTCTTGGATTTAAAACACTTGCCAGCGACTCTAGGCTGTCAGTAATACCACACAGGCATATTTCCTATCACAAATGCATAAAACTAATCTAGGAAAGAGAACTCTGTCTACTCCTACCATACTTCACATCTCAGCTTTCCACTGACACTATTATCTGTTTGTACTATTAAAAACCAGACAGGCAAAGGAAGACATAAGCATCCACTAAACATTGTGTTATCCTGCCCCTTCCCAATTCTTCATGAAGGTTACCAAGTGGACAGCCCTGTCTACAGGCACTTCTAGAAATTTCACCCTCACCAGCAGTTGCCAGAGTCAAGGCTGACACAGATTCAGCTTTACAAACCGGCAGCCATATGTCACCCATACGGCACTAAACACCACGACGCTGCGTTAAACAACACAATGGTTTAATGCTAGTGTGCCGACTCCTAGTCCGCTCCCTGGCAGGAATGTTGGCGATTTAAGCTTCAGGAGGAGGAAGATTAATGTCAGCACTTGCAACATAGTCCAGCCTTGCAGACAGGATCCCTTTCAGGAAAGGGCAGCTTCCTGGGTGGAATCTGAGAAGACTGGAGACAGGGTTCAGCCCTGCCACAGACGTCTTATATGATCGTATTATTCTACTTTCCTTGTCTTCAGCCTTCCTTATCTGTTAACGATTACTAATGCTCTCCTACCCCGTGGGAATGCTGCAAGCATCCGTAATTTATGTTTCCGTGCTGCTCAGATGCTGAGGAGATAGGTACCTGAAGATATATACCGATTAGTAGTTTTCCAAATATATAAACTGCTCTTTAAGAAGCATCATAAAAATTGCGAAATATTAATATTAAAGCCCACAGATGTATCTTGAATCATTTATTCCTCCGCAGTAAACAGACAAAGCCACAACCAAAAGTCTTTGAGCAGGTATGCAGATAATACCCAGTCCAGGCATTGTGATTAAATTATAGGTAGGCCCACCCTATAATAGATGAAACTCCAACTTCCCTAACTCCTACCTGCTCAGCTAGCAACTAGACTCGGTTCATACAGTGACCCTATAGAGATCAGTCATGCCCCAGACCTAGAAAACTCAAGTCATTTTAGATACAGAAATCAACTGACCTCTTTCTTACACTCACAGGGGCTCAATAAGAAGCCCTGGTACGGTCTCAATTTTTGTTTTTCTCTTGCATGCATGCTTACCTGTCCCTTGTTTTTGTTCAGTGCTGGGGCCTGCTCTGGGGGAGGAGGAGAAGGGAACAACCCGGGAAGCTTGCTTAAAAGCAGATTCTGAATCTGTACATTTCAAGGTATCCAAATTGCCTTTGCCCTGGAAACACGCAGTGACTAGCTCTTGGTAAGCACCTCACGCCTGGGGTTTAATGCTGACAGCTGAGCTCACTCAAACTGTTCTCTAGCCAAAACATTTACTACAGCACTTCAAGAACACATTTTTTTTCCAAAACAATAGGCCACCACAGCCCTTCCAAACTGCTAAACAACACTGCAATATTTACTAAATCTACGCCAAGTTAATTTCTCATAGGAATAGGCAAAGTCACTTGGAAGGCTAGTGTTTGCAAACACCCAACTTTGCCCACCTTCAAAGGCCAGACTGGCAAAGGTACAAGAGAGCCCTGTTCCCAAAAGTCACTGCCCCTTTGAGATATTCCGTATCAGACATGCTTCCCATGCAGAACAGAAAACCACCATGTATTTCAGAAGTCTAAGTTATCTGGGTTTAATTTTAACAGGATCTGACAGGCCTTACGCAGGTCAACACAGGCCCAAAGAAGTCACACTGATCACTTTTTAAATGGGAAAGCCTGTTCACAAAAGTGGGCTGCCTCATCTTGCAACTGTTGAGGAATAAACAAATGAAGCACCAACACCGCAGGGAAAAATGAGCTAAATCTTGCTTTACAGGCTGAACAGTTTCCCCACTAGACTACTTGCAAGGAGCAGCGGCAGTCAGCAGGACTGCAGCTCTGGATTCAACCTCAGTTAGGACAAGAATATTCCGCCAGTAATAGGAACCGCTTTTTGTATTTTCAGATTTCATTTGACTCAGCTAATAGGCCATTAAGCTCCAATAAGGTGGACATTTATCTACAGATAACATAAGGAAATTGGAAAGTAAGCAGCCTGAGGCTACCCTGAAGACTGTTAACTAAATAGCAAGGCAGAGCTCCATTAAAACAATTCATCAGACAACCTATATAGTCCATTGGCAGATTTTCAAGGATCCCATTAGAAATTGTAAGGATACCCAATCTGATTAGACAACAAAGCCTAACTCATGCAGAAGTCATTAATAAGTGGAGAGACTTTAACTTGGAAGCTTGAAAGTTATCAGAGCCGCTGCATGAAGAGACACTGAGCATTTCTGCTGTAACTAATATGCATAGTTTTGCATGAGAATGGCAAAAGCTTTCTATAGTATATTAAAAAAGTGAGACTGATGAAAAGGTATAGCTGTGCAAACCAATGTTATCAAGTACCTGCTGCTTCTGGGTGGATTCTGTTGATGTAACTAAGACACAAACACTTATATATGTTACCTCAAAAGAGCCTACATCCAGGAACTCCGAATCAGGAGTTCTCCATTAAATATCTACTAATACCTCAGCTGTTGAAGAGGACGGGCATTTAAAAAAAAAAAAAATCACTTGAAGTGCAAATAGGAAATTATGCTGTAAAACATTTTGATTCTATACTTTACTAAAACTGGAAGGAAGAAGAAAAATGGCTACTGTGTTCTTACCCTTAATGGACATATAATTCAAATATAAAATAAGGTCACAAACTATTCTGAACTCTTTTTTGGAAGAGAAAGATTGCAATGAAAAAAACATTTCAACTAAGTATGATGTTGTCACCAACCCTTACAGGAAAAAGAAAAAGCTGACAACATGCTACCTCAAACTTGCAGTTGAGAAGCCAACACTCCTCATGGAAGACTTCTAGGGTACAACCGGTACTGCCAATTTGTATTGTTTATAAATACTCTTGGGAACTCTACTATCAACATTTTTTTTTATCTTCCAGGTACGCTGTTAGTGTTCTAGTCAGATCACTTTGATCTTTGGTCAGAAGTACACTCCTGATTTGTTCATTGGACATGGTGGCTCCTTTTTTCAGAGGAGCAAAAAAGAACTGATTCCTGAAACTCACATACTGCTTGCAAATCTAGGGGGAAGCCCTCCATTTAACTGTAAAAGGACAAATGCTTGTGGTTTGTTTTAGAGCTCACAGAATGAAATATTACAGGGCTTCACTTCTCTCTCACCTTCACACTTGCTGATATTCAAAGCCACTACATTCACAAGATCGACAATGCCAAACAAGTGCAGGTAGATCTCACCTTTTAAGAAATGGCTAGCAAATAAAAATTTCTTATACAATGTAAATCGGAATTCAAATAGGACTTGATTTAATAAAGGGCAAGTTTAACATGCAGAACCTTGGTTACATGGTAAAGTGAATGATCTGCTCATTTTAAAGTTCACAATGTTTCTGGTTTTTTTACAATTCTACCTGTAACTATACACAGGCTTTTATTTTGCTCACACTCATGTATTTGAATTCAGTCAGCGCTTTATCAAGAAATGTGACTAACATCAGCCACATGGATTTTTTTATCCCTCTCCACCTTCTTTCTACCTTACAAAAGCTTGTACTAAAAGGACAAAAAAAAAAAAAAAGCCTTGAGTTTGAATAGACAGTAATCACCACAAATACACTGTTGTTGCTTGCTAGCCGATTTTGAATTATGCTTAATTAGTTTAATGTCTAATTAGTCTTTTAAAACTGATTAAGCAGCAAGTACAGTTCTTCCAGACTGCAGGATTTCACAAGCGCAGTTTGCACTCAGCCAGTCTGAGCGAATGTTGATCTCAGCATCTGTATTCTGTCTTTCCAGCTACCCGAACAAGCAAAGCTGTAGACTGTTTTATACGATGGCAAGTCGCTGATAAGACATGTTTCTTACTCTTGTTCAAATCATGGAAGATTTAGAACCCTATCCCCCAAATCACCCATCCAAGATCAGCACCAGAGCCCCAAACTCTTCTGGCAGACAGCCATTCTCCTCAAGACAAAATGCATGCACTTCAGGTTCCAGTTAGACCATGTATTTGTTTTACTAGTGTGCAGTTCCACCCAGCTCTTAAGATCGCACGGTTTTGGCCCTAGCCACACGAGTAACTTGTGTCATTGGCAGGAGACTGGTTAGCTAGTTAGAAGAGTTGTTTTGCCTTTGAAGTTCATTGACTGCAATGTGTTTCCTCTGGAGGTCGTAAGTGCTGACTCTATCCATTCATGAAGAACCGATGTGCTTTGGCAGGTGAAGCAAAGTAGAGCTACTCTGCATATTTAACAACACTAGGAACTACTCTAGGATATCTTAGATCAATCTCTTTAACATTGTCCACTTTTACAAATTATTTAGCCATTTATATATGCACACCTTGCATTGTGTGTCAAGTAAATACTAACTGTACTTCATAAATGATGCCTGAGAAATGGAATTTCCTCAAGATGCACAATTCATTCGTAAAACTGTATCAAGCACCTAGGGAGACCAAGTCCCAAGCAGTCTGCTCTAACCAAACACCACCTTCCAAACTCAGCTACAGCACAAGTTCCACATAGCCCAAACCTGGGCCTTAACACACAGTACAGCTAAGCAACAGATTAGGAGGATGAACAGGGAGAAGAGGAGCAAGTCCAGAAGCATAAGATCACCTTATGCATCAAAGTTTCCTATAGCAGTGACTTCATATTCCATTGAATGTCAGACCCAGATCAAGAAGAAAGATGAAGTGGACCACCATACAGTACAGGAACAACACTCTCGCTACAGCACCGCGATACAAAGTGCGACACCAGACTGCAGCCAAAGCAAGGCAGCAGGGTGGTGCAGAGCACTTGCAGTACAGGCAAGGGAAAGATGACAATTCCTCCCTGCAGGTTTGGCCTACAGAAGCATACAATCCTGGCGTGTAGGTATAGATACAGTAAGTATACATGCCAGCTTCTTTCTTATCCAAGTAGACAGTCAAAGGCATGATGAGGAAACCCACAGCTGTAACTATGCAACAATGAGTACAACTTCAGGTGAGGTCATGAGGCACAAAGGGGGG
>Ga0065711_1006453_pt1 | contig 25651 bp, 16 predicted proteins | sample Hoacrofraction12_FD_59098 | JGI IMG/M metagenome (GOLD analysis project Ga0065711, IMG submission 59098) | Hoatzin crop microbial communities from Cojedes, Venezuela - Epithelial fraction 12 v2 (version 2) | ecosystem: Host-associated > Birds > Digestive system > Esophagus > Crop | place...
GGGAGGGGGCAGCCACAGCTTCTCTGGGCAACCTGGGCCAGTGTTTCACCACCCTCATGGTGAAGAATTTCTTCCTAATATCTCATCTAAATCTGCCCTCTTTTAGTTTAGAGCCATTCCCCCTTGTCCTATCACTACACTCTTGTGAAAAGCCCCTCTCCATCCTTCCTGTTGGCCTCTTCAGGTACTGGAAGGCTGCTCTAAGGTCACTCCGGAGCCTTCTCTTCTCCAGGCTGAACAGCCCCAACTTCCTCAGCCTGTCCTCGTAGGAGAGGTGCTCCAGCCCTCGGATCATCTTCGTGGCCCTCCTCTGGACCCACTCCAACACATCCCTGTCCTTCTTATGTTGGGGGCTCCAGAGCTGGATGCAGGACTCCAGGTGGGGTCTGACCAGAGCGGAGTAAAGGGGCAGAATCCCCTCCCTTGACCTGCTGGCCATGCATCTTGCTGTTAACGTCTTCCTTTTGCTTTGCCGCAGTCAGACTCCTCCTCCTGGCAGCCTACGCAGCTTCCAAACTCCCCAAAGAAAAGAGCTTTTTAGAAGTTGGCCACCACCACCACAGGGAAGCTCCCTGCACCTCCATGGATGGCCTAGCTGAAAAGGGGAGAGAGCAATCACACGGCCATGGTATCCAGTGTAAGGGTAGGAAATGTTCCTTAGGAGGAAAAAACCTGGATTTTGTTCTGGCCAAAGCATCATGCCAAATCATTCTCCTTTCCCAGAGCTTCCTTCATCCCGCAAAGCACCAGCTGTCAGGCAGATCTTCAGAAAGTACCACCTTTTTGCATCTTCAGCTACTGTCTAATGCTGGAGTAACTCACCAGCAGCTGACAGAGCAAAGATAACGTACACAAGCGGAGATCTAGTTTATATGAATTATTTCATAATTTAGCCCCCAGCTGTTCAACAGTAAAAGTAAGAAGCAAGCCGTCTCTTCCCAGACATCGCTTATACCTGCGTAGTGGCTACCTAGGCCACACTGTACTCATTTGACCTAACGATACTCCACCTGCAGCTTATTAAACCTAATTTTACCAAAGAAATTGTGATCCTAAGCACAGCATACAACTGCTACCAACAATCACAGGAGTCTGCCCTGGTTCATACCTCCGGTACAGACTTGGCAGTCCTAATTATTGAGAAAGAACTAACAGCAAATATCTCAAAGGCAGCAAATTTCTGCAAGAGGTCAAGGTCTACAAATAACGCTTCTTTCAGATGACGTTAGAAGGTAGCTACCGCTGCAAGGTCTTAACTACAAAAACCGCTAACAAGCCCCAAGAACCTGCTCCCATGTGCTGAAATCCTCAGCAGGACCCATCCTTCCGACCCGCAGGGGTCCTGCCTTGCTCAGCACACGTAGCCAGCAGCTCTGCTCTCCATGGAGAGGGAAGCTCGGCAGCAGCTCCACCTGAAGCCAGCACAGCTACACGCAGCACAGGCGGCGAGTCAGAGCCCACATGGAGTTCCACATAAATGTATGTTCAGAAGCAGATTCATGCTTGTATTCAGAAGTTGCAGATCAGAAGAGGATGTAAAATTAATTTCTTACATTTAAAACTGAGATTTCCAAATAATCTTTGCTATATTAAAAAAAAAATAAGGAAAAAGAAAACCACAAAAAACCCAACAAAATGTAAGCATGACCTAGAGAAATCAAAAGGGCTCTGTGAAGGGTCTCCGAGGCTACATTAGGAACTTGGTCAACTGAAGTGTATATAAATCTGAGCGAGCTTTAAAATAGCTCAGAGACTGGTAGTAGCATAGTTGCAACGGCAGTGGTTGCTGTGCTTGTTTCCTGGACAATATCAGCTTCAGATAGAACATTCTTCACTGTGTTCAAGAAACAACTGCCTGTATGCGTCCACCTTCCCCAGTCCATTAGTCAGACTGGAGTGGTGCGGTGTGTTTTCAGTAAAGTAAGTAGGTGTGCGCTACTATTGCCAGGAAGTCTTTAATTTAATGTCCAGACTGTGGCTCAGTCCCCCCCTTCTTTCCCCCTTTTTGTCTATGTGGGTTGAAAACACTCTTAAGACAGAAAATACCTCATTCTGGATGAGCGGTGCAGAGTCCAAAGAGCCCCCATCCTGGACTCTGTACCAGTAATTTTCTATCAGCTAGAATAGCTGAAAAAAAACCTTTCAGCGTAAACTCTGATGCTGCTGGTGCCCTGCTTATAAGAAATTTTTAACAGTACTCCCTGTATCAACTTCGCAATTTATTATGATTAAAAAAATATTTATAAACCTCTTAACTTCTACCCTACTACATTCTAGTATTGTCTTTACCACTTCCATTTAATATTTTATTAAATTTCAACGCACTAATTAACTTTTCTTATAGAATCAGAAATAGATCTTAAGGACACAGATCTACCTATAAATAATACAAACGCAATTACGAGCTTTTATTAAAAGCTATTCCCTTTGTATATATTGATAGTGATCGTTCCTCAGGGAAGACATTCAGAGGTATAACATCCCCGCTGCACAAGAAGGGAGTGGAGAACTCGGAGCAGATGCAGCACTGGAAATGCTTTAGAAATGACTGGTCACAGAGGAGTTGAGAATCAGACGCTCTGAATTGGTGTGTACTGGGATGCTCTGGGAGCAGCCCAAAGACCACCAGAGGCGACGTGATGTAAGGTAACCTTCATCAGAGATGTCATTTCATAGAAGAGTGAGGTGCTGGATGACAGCGTGGCTCACTCCTTCAGTGTAAAATTCACTACGAGATCATTTTTTCCACACATTTTCATAATGACAGGTCATTAATTCGCAGGTTTTTAAGTTTTTGAACAATGTGTGAAGCTGGGAGGAACAGACACATCTGCCTGATAATGAGGTAAGAGACCCACTTTTTACTGGAATGACAGAAAATCTCTCACTGAAGTGACTTTATTAATTGTCGTCGGAGGGAAACGGAAAGCCCTCCTGCAGATTAACAGAGAATTGTATCTCACTGTAAGCAAAACCATCACCTAAATCCTAGGTTGTTAAATATCTGTTTGAGCTCAGACACAAAACAAACCTGCACCAGCCAGTGAAGCCAGCCAGCTAGCTACAAACAGAAATTTGTACTTAGATGCTGATAAAACGGCACAAAGATTTTGGACCATTCTCACCTTCAAATTCAGCTCCATGTGCTCTAGATGCAGCAGCCCTAGTCCCTCCCTAAGGTAGCAAGGCTGGTTTGGGGGATCCCACCACCAGTGTTTTTGGCAACTTGGCTCTCTAACTTTCGAAACCACCACCTCCCTTACCTAGGGCCATGACAGAGAGGGAGGTGGTGAACACAAACTCCCCCCTCGGAGCTGTGGGAGCGTAGCCGGGTCCAAGGCCCAAGCAGGGTAGACTGCAGCATCCATGAGCCCATCTAGCTCTTCCAGAGGCCAGGCTGTGGAATTGCAGAGCGATTTCTTTTCACTTGTACTCCTGGCTGATGTTGGTTCGTGGAAGGGCTGATGTAAGGTAGAAGGATTCTCAGCTTTTACAGAACGTTACAAAATGCAGGTTCCTACATTCATGCCTACGCTTTGTCTAGCCCAAGAATGAGTAGGTACAAGCAGTTTTCCCCATCTCTTTCTCTCACAAGGTGGTAAAAACAGTTTGCAAATGCAGCTTTCAGATAAAAAAAAAAAAAAAAAATTACAATTACTTTTAAAACACAGAAGTAAGGAATTAAAACTACAACCTACCGGTAATCCATGCTTTTGTCCTCTAGATTACTGTAATATCTTCAGGGATTAAAATCATGCTTTCTTCAGAGATAACAGAGTGGAGCAAGCCAGTGTATGATCGTCTGAATCAGCTGATTTACAACGATGGTTGAGGGAAAAAAATACAGAAAAATCTACATTTGGATTGACAACTTGTCCGTGGCCCTGTGCCAAGATCCTGCCTAATACACTTGAACACGCTGAAATATTAAACCCCAGAAGCACAAGAACTAAAAGGGAAATTTTGATGAGCTTTTAAACAGGGTCATGAACATGATTGTATTTCTGCTGGCGCTACTGAAAGAAGTCAAAACTTGCCACGGGTTTTCCAGCGTGAACGTGGCAAAGAAAGCACTTTCCACTCTGATTAAAAACGAGATCCTGCAGAATGGGGAAGGCATCACCCTCCTGATGAGAACCCTCTTCAGCGTGTCAGGAATGCTATTAGAGTTCTCAACCCCACTCCTGAGGTGTATTATGCTCACATATATGCATGACAGCGCTGACCACTTAATCCTCCTTCTGTCATAAGCAAGTTGGAGAATAAAAATTACACTGACACCCAAGGGTATTTTATGATAGAAAATGAAATAAAATAATAAATTTGCAGACAATTTTGGCTTTGCCTCGTGGTACGGCATTATACGCCAAATATTCCTGGCCTCTTGTTCATTAATATTTAATTACAACAGAATACTTTTCTTTCAGACTTAATTAACCTTTGAAAGGAGTTTGTGACCTTGGGACTCTCCTGCACACTTGCAACGTGCTGTTAGAATATTGCTCTGCCAGGAAACATTTGCTTTAATGCTGAGATTTAATGAAATGCACAGATTTTTATGGGCAATACACGAAATATGAGAACCCTGCATGTGGTCACTTAATGAACAAGCGTTAGAACATATCAATTAGAACCATAAATCGATACTAGATTAACGTTAAAAGACGCCACAAGAGTTTCCCCAGAGGACAGGCTCATTACAGTAAACATGATCACGGACGCTCTTCCCTATTACTTTCACCGTGGGGCAGAGAAGAGGGAGCAAGGGAACGAGGAGGCATTTGCCCATGTCATTCCTATTTGTTTAAGCCAGTAGAAGCTGAAGTCTCCCACCAAGTCCAAGGGCAGTATAGCACAGCTCCAGCTCTTGTCTTTGTCAGAAAACGCTGTTCAATTTGAAATGCTGCGACTCTAAAAGGGAATCAGAGAGCAGTAACCTTTTCAGGAGATGAGAGGCAGAACCACAGCCCGTGCAGTCGCTTTCATTGCTTTGCTGCGAAGCTTCGACTGACGGATCAATGTTGGCCCCTCGGTGCCAATCAGAGCGGATGCCTGCAGAACAGGCACAGGTTCAGTAACTCACTTGCTAGCAATGTTAACTCTTCAAAACGGATTCTCCATCATCCGGAGAATTCCCTCTGAGAGCTCACACCCCCATCAATCCATGCATGTTCCTCACACGATCCTCTCCTGTACAAAACCACCCCAAAATCACGTTCTGCACAGTTTCTTTTTTCCTAAAATTAAAAGCATCAGAAAGAAGAGATATTGACACCCACATCTGTCACTTTCTTAATTAACAGTGCTTGTTGTCAAACCTCACAGATGATGTTTTAACAAAAAAAAGGGCACTGAATTGTTTACGAACTCTTTCTTTTTCAATTGTATTTTTGGAAGAGTCTGTCTTTCTCTCACCACTCAAAATACCTTAACGCACACAATTCCAGTCTGCTCTGTCACCAGCATTTAACATGCTTGGTGCAGCTTATGAAATTAGACAACATCAATCCTCTCGTTGATACTGCTGGAACTTGCAGAAGCAAATCACACTTTGCTCTTTACTACTACAGTCTTCTTTCTTTTTTTTGTACTGGCTTTGCATGGCAAGGTTTTAGCAGTGGAGGGGCTACAGGGATGGCCTCTGTGAGAAGCTGCTGGAAGCTTCCCGTATGTCAGATAAAGCCAGTGCCAGCCGGCTCTAAGACGGACCCGTCGCTGGCCAAGGCCGAGCCCATCAGTGACAGTGTCAGTGCCTCTGGGATAACAGAGTTAAGAAGGGGAACAAAACTGCAGAAGGAGAGACGAGCGAGATGATGTGAGAGAAACAGCTCTGCAGACACCAAGGTCAGTGAAGAAGGAGGGGGAGGAGGTGCTCCAGGCACTGGAGCAGAGACTCCCCCGCAGCCCGTGATGAAGACCATGGTGAGGCAGGCTGTGCCCCTGCAGTCGACGGAGGAGCAGATTTCCATCTGCAGCCCATGAAGGACACCGGAGCAGGCGGATGCCCGAGAGAGACTGTGACCCCATGGAGAGCCCATGCTGGAGCAGGCTCCTGGCAGGACCTGCGGACCCATGGAGAGAGGAGCCCAAGCCGGAGCAGGCTTGCTGGCAGGGCTTGTGACCCCGTGGGGGACCCACGCTGGAGCAGCCTGTTCCTGAAGGACTGCAGCCCATGGGAAGGACCCACGCTGGGGCAGTTTGTGAAGAGCTGCAGCCTGTGGGAAGGACTCACGCTGGAGCAGTTCGTGGAGGACTGTCTCCCATAGGTTGGACCTCACGTTGGAGCAGGGGAAGAGTGAGGAGGAAGGCGCAGCAGAGACAGCGTGTTATGAACTGACCGCAACCCCCATTCGCCATCCCCCTGCGCCGCTCGGTGGGGGAGACAGAGAAAATCGAGAGTGAAGTCAAGCCCAGGAAGAAAGGAGGGGTGGAGAGAAGGTTTTCTTATTTTTCTTCTTATCCTACTCTCATTTGATTGGTAAAAAACTAAACTAATTTCCCCAAGTCGAGTCTGTTTTGCCCGTGATGGGAATTGGTGAGTGATGTCCCCCGTCCTCATCTCGACCCGCGAGCCTTTCATTGTACTTCCTCTCCCCTGTCCAGCTGAGGAGAGGAGTGACGGAGCGGCTTTGGTGGGCACCTGGCGTCCAGCCAGGGTCAACCCACCACATCTTGTCACACAGTAACAGTTGTTCCACTGGAGAGTTCTTAACTTGGATTATTCCAGAGACTTTTCTCCTTTTCAGCTTCGTTATCAAAAACACTTTCAGTCCCTTCCCATCCTTTTTCTTGTGCCCTGGTTTTCTCCCTCCCTTTCAATTTTTGCCTTTTTTCAGATTGTGCCTGTGCCAACGGTCACCTAACCTATTCAGCTCTCCTAAACACCAAGGCAAAAGCCCTGCTGACAAAAAAAACAGAGGTATTCGCAGTTCTGTTGCACTAGTGTGTAAAAACCATATGGTTTCAAGCCCTTGCAGAGTAACTCCACTTCCGCACAGAGGAGATGAGAACCACTGGCACCGCTCTCAGCGCTCTGGCCCACAGCTGGATGACCAGCACTGTGAACGATGTCATTGGACTTTAACACACATCAACTGCAGAAAAAAAATAAACCACTCTACTGCCCAACCACGCATTCAAAAAAAAAAAGAAGAGCCAACCCAAAAATCCTACTGCCCTCACACTAAATATTTTGAGCTACACCTGAATACCAGTCTCTCTTTTATGCTGAAGAAAAAGAGAGAGGAAGTCCAAAGGCGCAGCTTTTTATCCATCACCATTGCTACCCATTGTGTCATTGTTTCACACATCAGGCACTCTAAAAATATACCTTTTCCAACCCCCTGATCCTTACCCGTCTTCTTCACCGGCATTCTATTAGCTCTCTCCACAGTAACAGGATAATCCAGTCTCAAGCTGCAAATCCCTAATACTGTCTTCACTTAGACAGTCCTTCTTCTTTATCCATAACACTTACAATGAATAAATGAAGGGGAACAGCTACATGATTATATACCGCTTCTGTTCTCTTTTACATGCCAGACACCTTTTGGGCAGAGATCAAAATAGTTAGATGCTCTGAAGGCAAATCTGCATGCACACACGTACTCTGTCTAATCCAGAACATCTTATCTACACATTCCCATCAGCCACACGACGTGGATACCTCGAATGGGCCACTCAGCTTAATTTGAAAAGAAAGAAGAAACTTATTCCAGCTGGAGTTTCTTAACAACCAGGGAAAGCCAGTCAGTTTGAGAGTCAAGCAGCTTATGTAGGTGGAATATCCCTCAAGAGTTACTAGTCAAAGAACAATTTATTGCTACAGGATGAATTTCATTTCTGGTGTTACCACTTCCAAAGACTATTCTAAATATTTTGATCACTGTGTGGGCACCACAAAGTAACACCAAATACAACAAGCAGTAACCATTTCCAGCTATTGCCAGTGCTGGCTTCAAATCTGAAATCAGAGTAATAGATGCTCAAACACTATTTACACAGCTAGAAGTTGTTTGTTTTTTAAAGCACAAGGGATAAAAATGTATTATGTCTCCATCTCTGGAGAACCTGGCTACTGACAAAGTAGCAGCGAGACTCTCACTCTTGTTCCATCCATTTCACAGGCTGTTGGAACAGTCAGTTCAGGGTTGCTGAAAACATCAGATCCAGCTGTGGCAGCTTCCCTGCTTCCAATCACCATGGAGAAATGATGCACCACATAAAGCATTAATTACATTGCAAGAATTCAGGGCAATGCATGGAGAGACTGTAATTGCTTAGACACCTAGAGCTTAATCCCTTCCCTATTAAGTCAACAGAAGATCCTGAACCTGTACAAAAGGTGATCTGGGTCCCTATTTGGCAAGGACAGGCCTTATCTATTCCTATACTNTCACATTAAAGAAGAAAAACTAAGCAACACTAAAAAGAAAAAAAAAAAACCAGAACAAAACAACAAACCTGTGTTAAAAGCTCTGCTGAAGTTGCACGGAGTATTAGTTTCCCCTCATTCACCAAGTGCATTTCAGAATCCCAACCAGCACCAAAACCTAATCCCTAGCAGAATTTGCATGCAGTGTGCCCACAGAGAGGGTCACTGGACAGTTTCGGTTTGTTTTTTCTCTCTAGAATAAAACATAAATTTCAACCATGGTGAGCTGCATTCATTCTCCAGTATTATTTGTTCAACCTTTTTGATTTTGCAGTCAATTGAGTTCAATATGCATTGCTGCTCAGAGGAATAAACCAGGACATCGGTCCAAATGCAACCAAAGCTGTGAGCTTTTTACTTGAATGCATCTCTTCCTTAGTCCACTTCAGTACTTTCTTTATACACTACATGCACAGGTAGCTATTTGAGCGAAAAAGAATTACTGCAGGACAGATGTATGCTTATTCTGAAGGTGTTCATGATCAGACTGTCTCACACCAGACCGGTGTTGTGGCGGTGTTCTGAAATTGTCATCTAGCCCTTCAGCTACTGCTCTCTCCTCTCCGAAGTTCACTCCTCTAGGTGTATCTTTGCAGTGCTAACCTGTTCTTGCGGTGCTTATACGTACACAAGTGCTTATAAAATGTGAGGTGGAAAATATTTGCAAGTAAAGGTATCACCTACAGCATACAGAACAAGCTCACTCCGGTATCAGAGACCATTCTACTACCTTAGCGCATGTTTTGGCCCAAATACTCTCAATTTCTTAGCTGGGGTAATGAGCCAGAGCTGAATGATGGGCTGATAGTGGTCCAGAGTCCTGCAGAGACACCAAAACCAGTTTGCAGACAGACTCTAAGCTTGCTCGTATGGAATGTCCCACACAGGTGCAGAAGCATCATAAGACAACCCTAGTGGACATTCATCCATCTCCATTTATTTTAAAGACACTCCGTAGCGTTGGATCCAACATACCTTATCAGTTTTACATCCTGCCACATGATCAGACTTCATTCTGCTCAATTATCTGGGATCGGCAGGCAAGATACTTCTGTGCAGCTTACGCCATTTCCAGCTGCCTTTTCACTATTCTTTAACATCACTGCCCCCTCTATTTTCACTTGTTATCCAAAAGGATCTTTCTTTCCTTGCTCAAAACTCAGAATTCTCTACATTTTTCTGTAACTGACATTCATTACGGTTTTCAGCTACCGTGCCTAAAACTTTTAAATAAAGTCCGCATGGAAGACAGAGACATCATGTTATCTCTTTTTTTTAAAATACAACTAAATCAAGGCATGAGAAGACTTTTTCTCCCCCATTTTGCAAAAATAAAGTGCAGACCAGTACCTAAATAAGGCAGGTAGTGTGTTGCTTGCAGAGGAATGGGGACAGCCAGGAGTGTGATTTTCATACGAACTATGAGTGGAAGAAGAAGATTTGAGTTTCTCTGAATATAAATGTATTCAGGAGCAGCTTTGGAGGTACCACCGTAGACATTATCCATACGCTTGAGCAAATTATTTCTAGTAGCAGAACAAAACTGGCTCTATGATGTCTCAGGGCTCATCCTCATCAGAAGAGGCACAGAGTACTACTCATCACTTGGCCCTAAATAGTTAATTTATTAACTATTCTTATTTATCAACTGTAATAGGTAGCCTTGATCATAGTTTGAGAACACAGTTCCTTGTTCTTGATAGCATTTTGTGTGAAAACTGTGGCACAAAACATTTTCAAATGAAAAGCTGAAAGAGTTCATTTGTAAAACAGAAACACTCTTGGAATACAATTAGATTTAAAAACTAATCTTCGCAGAAGAACTTGGAAAAATAGTTTAAAGATAAATCGATTTATATTTTAAAGTTTTACTTCTCATTGTATTCTAGAGTCCCCCATTTGCAAGCCACTGGCTTTACTAACACTAAATTTAAACAGATTTGAAGTGTACAATCATCTGTTCTCAAAATAAAGGTGCCCATTTGAATGCAAATTGTTAAAAGTCAGAACTTCCGACTTTCACATATTTATAAAAAGAGAGCAGGGTTTAGTGAACAAAGGGAATAGGAAAGAAAGCCAAGAAATAAACATACAGAATATGTTTATGCCCCAAGAATCACCAAGAAGTTTACTGAAGGAGCATTTTAGAGACAGCAAAAACTAATCTGAATAACTTATCTACGGGTGCTATTTGTGTTCAGTCCCATTATGTAATATTCCGTAACTTGAAGTCACCTGGAAGGGACTATAGCCGCTTTCTCCAGGAATTTTCTAGACTATGAAAAAAAGTAGCTGAAAAAGTGAACAGGTGCTACAGCACTAGTAATCCTTCCCTAAATCTCTGAAGGGCAACAGTGCAGATCAGACAACTTCCAGGTCATTTATTTGCATTCATTTTACGGCATCGATAGCACATGTATTTCTGTGCTCCTAGACCAAATGCTGATCTTGGCATTCTTAGTCTTAATGGGGCTTCTTTCAAATCTAAGCTCGCTCTTGTCATATTCAATATAAAGGTCGTATTTTAAATTTTAAATGACAAGTACTTTTGCAGCAAAGACCCAGCCTGGTTTGAGGCTTGTAAGAACTTCTTAGTTTTGCTTTGTTTCAAACACAGCAAAACTCCCACCGCCCAGCCCACCCCAAACACTTGTAAAAAGTATTGCTCCATAAAAGTAAGCATTGCCTAATCCTTCACTTGTATGGATATTCAGAGATCCAGAAAAACCACAGGCATACATTTTACCCTAACGCTACACACAGCATCAGCTTTCCCTGGATCCTGAGAATTACCCCTTAGGCACAACGAACTGAAACACTACGAAGTGCAGAGTGCTCTTAGGCCAGCTCAGGACTCCCTTCTGAGCTGCGTTTTCCAGCGGTGACTCAATGCACAGATATTTTATCACTACAAAGTCCTAACTTTTAGCATCGGGGTGGCCATAAATGATTTTTACCATGTCATAAAGCCAGAAATCACCCAGATGGCGATGACATTCCTCTACTTACAGTACACCAGGGGCACAGATACGGCTATTTGAAGAAGAAGCTGAAGCAATACAAACCCTCTGATTGAGAGACCTGGGATTAACTGAAAGTGTCCCTATACTCTCCTTTCCTTAGCCACTTCTTTTCCTGTTTTTTCCAGAATTACTGTTCTGGACAAATCATGACCCTTTACTTTCCTGGTTGGCAACTGTAACTTGGCTTGTGGTGCTCTGACTGGGACAGTGCAGTTCTATGGGCAGAGCACGTCACTGGCAGCCAGTGTCAAACTGTCCATCTGTCTCGTATTCACTCCTCACTCCACCTCCCTCGACTTCCATCATGGTCCTTCCCATCTACTCCTTAACAAGATCAGGATCATTTCAGAAAAGCAGAGTCTCACACTTAGGTCTGTCGATGTGGCTAAAACAATGCCATCGTTGAATGTCCTCAGGTATGAAAAAAAAACCCAAACCCAACATCTGTGGATTTATGCCAAAATGTGCAGGTGCCTGAAGTGCTAGTGGAGATCAAGTCTGCCTCCACCTAGGACCTGCTGTTCCTTGTTCAATACTGATTTCAGAAGGAATATCTGGCTCAGCTCAGGACTTAGGAAACATTTCCTATTAAATAAATAGGACAAGGAAATACCAGAAACTTTGATGAGACCACATGAACAAGGACAGCAATTTAGCTCTTCTTCTTTGCCTGCATTTTAAAGGTGACTGACTGAAAATCTGAGATGATTTGGTAACTCTCTGCATGACTTTGAGCAAACTGAGAATAAAACAAAGCTCTTGATTCCCAGTTCTCCATTTTAACCAGCAGACAATACTCTCACTCTTACTCTAGATGAAACCTGTTACATCTACCTCTGCCACTTGGTGAATCCTATCCAGAAGTTCTGTCTAAGAGTGCTTTTCTTTTTTGACTCTTCTCCTGTAAAGAAAGCACGGTCCTGTACTAAGGCAGTAACTTACTTTTGGCGTTTTCTGAAATAAAAGCAGGCATGCATGCATCCGTGTACATCCCTGTACTTTGAAAAGCTAGCTGCTTCATAGCTTCTGTAAGAGTACGAGGAAACTAAGTCTTCTTTCTAACAGAGATCTCACTTTCAGGAGTCACAGCAATGGGCAACACTGTCATCTCCCATCATTATTAGTTACAAATATTACTATTGTTCTATAAATTCTCTTGACTAGCAAAAGCAACAAATTCAACATAAAGAGTAACTTAAATTCAACTAAATTCTGCTAATATTTATAAGCCCATGTGCTTTTTTAATTTCTTTTTTTTAAATCAGATGATAATCTGCTATTTGATTTTCAGGTTGAGGGGATTGTAGAAAAGCACTTGTCCATTTTCTGTTACGGTTTATGGAATATATTAGTAACTACAATTAGAACAACTTCCAAGCAAACCCAGCTGTAAAACTGCTTTTACAGCTGGTTGCTGGTGTCTCCCTCAAAATACATCTCCACTTCGTGTGATCTGCAAAACATGGTTCTGCCACCCTTCTCAAAAGTCTCCAGTGAATACAAACGATGACTACGTAACACTCAGATTTTTCCTTTATAGAATCTGATGACTAAATGAATAGAAAGAAAGTACTATAGTGACTAAGTCAATAACTCCAGAAGAATCTCTGGAGTTAAAGAAGCTCTTTAACATCAAGAGGAACCCAGCCGTAAAAAAAACCCACCCGTGATTTTCACCTCTCATCATTTCTGTGAGCATTTGATTCAGACCCAACAAGCCTGATATGCTTAGGGACGTTATTGCCCTGGTACTTTCAGGAAACACCTGCCAGTACAGGCAGCTAATCTTGGATTAAATTGAGGACTGAATCAATGAGTATCTCTTGACATCTTAACTCTTCATTGCTTCTGAAACAAACTTTGAATTATATTTACAGTGCACGGCTACTGGAATGGAAATGTATTTGAAAATGTAATCGAGTGAAAGTAATTAAATTGAAGATATAAATGAAAAAGCCAAAAACTAGATGATCTTAATGTACCTTGAGAATTTCTCATCTGCACTACCTGAAACAAACACATTATGTAACTCCAAATGGATTCATCTTGCCAAACACTGAGAGGTAAGTTGCTTTGTTTTTTGAAATTTGTTGATGCCTGGTTTTCTAAAGTAAGCTAAGATTTTAAAATGGATCCCAAGTCAGGTATTTCCTACAGGAGCAGTCTGTGGATAGGGATGGGTATTCTGAACACTGCTGCAGAATTTATTAGGATAAACTCAAGATCCTGATTTTAATCTTTAAACACTGCTACAGTTTTTAGGTCAGGCAAAAATGTCTGATGTAAAAGATTTCCTTAAGCCTTCTGACAAATAAAGCACTGCCTAAGCTTTCAACTGTCTTAGCTTTCAGACTGTAATCCCTCAATTCAAAGAACTCTTCACCAGCAGCAGCAACGGGAAATCCATTTCAAATAGCTTTGACCTCACCGTTTCAGAGGCCAGTTTTCTTTTTAAACATTACTGAAACACATCCTTATATCAACATTAACAAAGCAAAAACTTCACTTGTATAACTGTCTCGCATCCTCCCCAAAACACAAATGAATAGATTTTAAAAACAAGAAAAGACCATTGTACTCCTCTAGCAGAACTCTATACTCAGAAAATCTCATCCAACGTTTTCCGCATCAGTGCCCTAAATTTTGCCTGAATGTAAGACAGCTTAAAAACAATATCCAGTTTAATCTGCAGAGTTCAAGCAAAGAATTCCTCTCAACCTTACGTTAAGCTACATCAGTGGCTAATTACCTTCCTAAGTACCCTATTTCTAATTCAATATGGAACACAGTGAGGTATATATGAATTTCTCTCTCTACAGTCCTATTACGGACACACTTTTCCATGAGTAGCAGGTTATTCAGGACACAAGACAAAAGATCTCATTTTACTTATGGGTATTGCTAGCTGTTGCCCTGATGTTGTTTTGGGTTTTTTTAATGATCTTGACAATGGAGACAGTGGTTGGTAAGGTTAAGCAAATTCAGTGTAAATTATAAATGGTCAATTGAACTTGCCAACAAAAGGAATACAGGATGGCTGACGAATTGGCACAACTCGTCCTCACTAATCGCTAAAATGCACACATGAAGCCATCAAAAATCTACAGGCAATTCCATTATGAGTTGTCTTTCCACCTTTCATGCAAGCAAATATGCAACTACTTTTCCTGAGCGAAGTTACACTAGCCTAGTCTTCTTATTCAAAGGTTAAGCCTACTGCTTCCTTTTCAGACTTCTGAGGCAAAATAAGGCCCTGGAGAATGCATGCAACATAGTTAAAAATGTGGCGAGTTAGAGATCTGTGTGCAGTTGCAGAGCTACAGACTTGTTGGGAACATGGAAACACGGATGGAGTGTTGCGATAAGGGGATGCAGGCTCTTTGGGAAGGACAGGATGGGAAGATGAGGACGAGGAGATGCCCAGAGAGAGCAGCTGGAGTGCATGGAGCTCTGCCTGGGGATGGACAAAGTTGGGCAAGCTAAAGCCCAAATGGGATTGATTCTGGCCAGGACTGTCAAGGACCATGTGAAGGGCTTCCACAAGTACATAGGTGACAAAAGGAAGACTAGGAAAAAGGTGGGCCCATTGCTTAATGAGACAGGGGACCTGGTTACACAGCACATGGAAAAGGCTGAGGTACTGAATACCTTCTTTGCCTCAGTCTTTACTAGCAAGACAAGCCTTCAAGGATCCCAGGCATCAGAGACCAGGAGGAAAGACTGGAGAAAGGAATATGTATCCTTGGTAGAAGAGGATCAGGTCAGGGAATACTTAAGCAAAATGGACATACATAAGTCCATGCACCCAGATGGGAAACACACATGAGTGCTGAGGGAGCTGGCTGATGTCACTGCAAGGCCACTCTTTATAATCTTTGATCAGTCATGACAACTGGCAGAAGTGCCTGAAGACTGGAGGAAAGCAAATGTCTCCTGTCTTCAAGAAGGACTCAGAGAACTACAGGCTGCTCAGCTTCATCTCAATCCCTGGGAAGGTGACGGAGCACCTAATCCTGGAAACCATTTCCAGGCACGTGAAGCACAAGAAACTCCTCAGGAGCAGTCAGCATTGAAAAGGTTGGGATATGTCTAAATTTATTCATTGATACTTACAAGTACAAAGCTCAGTAAGTATAAGCTGTAAAAGCTGTACAATTAAGACTTCTTTTTCCGCTTCAGCTTTTCAACGAAAGCATAGGACATAGAAGAATTTGTTAAAGCCAAATTAAAGAAGCAACATCACCTTAAAACCAATACCCTTGATTCATTCTGACTAAATGGCTTATTTAAATCCTTGGGGACGAGGGAAAGGGGTGTCACTGAAAGACAAACTTTATGTAGCAATCTATTCCTTAATATAAGATGCTTCTAAACAGATTTTTTGAGGTCCGTGCTTGAAACGTAGCAGCTGCATCAACTGGAAATGTTTACACAATTTGTTCCCAATGTTCTAACACATATATGGAGCTTCTTGGAGCTGCCTCTCAGCATGCCAAGTTCAGAGAAGAATTATACAGTAGCAACTCTGTTTTTGTGCATCACCTAAGTTCACCTTATGTATGTTTTATATATAGAAAAAGCTACATCAAAATACACAACCATTTTTCAGTTTCACTCTTATATGTTATGCAGTTCACAGAAAGAAACTGGATGTGTAGCAAAAGTGATGTTCCTAGCGACTGCAGGCAACCCACTTAATGTCATACAGTAACTCTGATATACTGAAATACTAAACAGAACCCCAGAAAGCCAGTATTTTTCCCGATAGGATTATCCTTCCTCTTACAGGGCACACCGCTTCCCTCTTTGACCTGAAGCTCTTAATGTTGCAAAACCCGAGTACACAATGGATTTGACATCTCTCTGGAAAATAGCATCTGAGACACAAGTACTAATGATTGTTTTTACAGGTGCCAATACAATGATAGTTTTCGATGCGTCTTCACCTTCATATACCCCAAAGCCAGTGACACGCAGGCTAATCGATGCCTTAAGATTTAATCAGAACGTGTTGAGAAAGAAGTTGCTGTAGCGTGATACAGAAAAGCAACAACCTAACTCTGAAGTGGATAACAGTGCTTCATAGTGACTCAAGGAAATACAGCAGGGCAGACAGAATAAGGCAGAGCAAAAAACCCATAAAGATCAGTAATTCACCTCTAACTCTGATTAGCTGCAAATGTTTAGCAATCAAGAATGGTTTAGCAGTAATCCTTATTTCTAAGTGGGAACTGATGTTAAGAAAGAAAAAACACTGTCTAAGGAAAATAGCCTTTCTGGGCTGTAGAGCCAGAGAGGGAAATGCAACAGAGCACTGGAGTCCACCCCTTCTCCCCTCCTGCCTTTCCTCTGTCCCCAACACCGACCGCTCCCAAGGACGGGCCTCTCTAAGGAACAGTCCTCCTGCCCTTTTGGTTACTCTTCCTACTCCTCCTGTTCTAAAAGGTAATTTGTTTTAACAAATCATTGAAAAAAACAGCATGATTTCTCCTCATTAGTAGTTACAAAAATGAAAGTTTTCTGGGGTTGGTTGGCTTGTTTATAAACAAGAATAATTGCAATTCAGATTTGCTGAGCTAGTTTATAGAGAAACTTCTGGGAAAACCAACCAAACACATCATAAAAATGACACCACAAACACAGATGAAGACATGTATCATCTTACTTACGTTACTTTCATGACCTGAAGTCACATGGCTAAGCCAGCCTGCACCAGTGCTATAGAGAGGAAGGTGAGAGCTTCCTTCGCTTGATGGGAATAGGTGAACCACTCCAGCACAGAAACAAGTCAAGACACCAATGGAGGAAACAGGAAAGCGATGGAGATGGGAAATGGGGGCCCTTGAATCTGCTCTTGCCGCTTTCATTCCACAGCATCGGCCGACTTAACATGAGAAGCAAGTTAAAGAGTTGTTCAGAACTGGGTAAGTCTCCTGCAGAGCATCTCACCTGGCTTCAGCCACAGCTCTAAGACAGATACGAACTAAATGAGGAGAGGCCAATCAGAGCAATAAGAAAAGATGACTGATGAAGAAAGACCAGACAAGCTGGGCATATTTTAGCCTAAAGCAGAGGAAGATGGATGGGGGTGGGGGGCTCCCACCTGAAGATTTTTAAGAACCAGCTAACTGTGTATGCATCAGGAACGGAATAGACAGCTTTGTCTTCACCTTAATGCAGAGCGAAAGAAGGACGGATCTCTTGAGGACGTTTTTAGCTCTATATTTTTCTAGGATTTGGAAATGGGCCATTCAAAACAGTAACAACTACTTCACTTTTCTCCAAAGGAAGACATCCTACAACAGTCCCATATTGCAAACTGTCCTTTTCCCAGAATGTTAGAATTTATTCTCATTCTAAAAATTTCTTCACACTGCCAGAGCAGTAAAAAGACACTTTGGTGTCACTGAGAATCAAGCCCCCCCCCACCCCACCCAATCAATCAAGTTCTTTATTTATATCTCTTGGATATAATAATCTCTCTAGAATTAAAGGACTATAGTTTTTAGGTTTTGATACAACACAATTAGATATCAGGGCCTTGAGTAAAACAGACCTTTAAACAGAAGGTTAAGACAGCATTAAAAAAATTATTAGCATGTCAGTAGAGTCTGAGTAGATAGCTCTTTAATAACACTGGACAGGGAATTTGAGGGAAAATACTTCAGAGAAGTAAATGAATATTCTTTCCAGCAGAACGATTTCTTTAAATACAAAAATCAAAATTATGCAGGTCTTTTTTATGTTTCAAAAGAATCACTTTGAAGGTAAAATATACCTACACAAAGCAATTAAGATGAGAAGAAGAGAGAGAGAAAAAGAATACTCCAAGGGCCAAGTATGTAAGACTGATAGAACTATTCAATCAAGGCATAATCATCCATTTTTCCCCTGAATTATATTTATTTAATAAGAACATAAAGTTATGCAGAAGAGATGAATGGCTTACAGGAGATGGTAAAATGAAAGCTTTAAAATGTCGTTCTATGGAAAACATCACCATCAAAGAGAACTGCTTGCTGCAGGTCAAACAGCTTTCCATTTGAATTCAGGATTGTGTTGTGGTCAGCTCTGTGAGCAACCACTAGAAGAGAAACAGACGATGATGGAAGGAATACTCCTACAACCGTAAGCAGGGCTTGACAGACTCCAGTCTCAGTTTTAGCAGTCACAGATCTCAGACATCAAACTTCTCAAAAGTGACCAAGAAATAAATTTTAAGTTAACTTTTACTTTAAGACTACAGCCGCCTTCTCCAGCTGTGGTCTTTGCTTTGAAGGACAGGAGAAAATTGAGCTTCCCTTGGCCTCCATCATGCATTTGCCACGAGATAAAACACAAAATATGTGCCAAATTTTGCTGTATGAACAAAACTGTTACTAAGTTTGTAAGTTCTACCAAATACCTGTCTTTTTTTTTGTCCTGAGACTCGGCTTTATTAATCTACTTGCTTTTACTAAACTACTTCTTTATGAATTCTTGTTCAAAACAACTGAAAAACCTAAAGAGAAGCACAAAGGATCCTTAATAACCTTGAATTACACAGCATTCCACGGCTGTAGTACAAAAATGAGAAACCACTTGAATGTAGTGTTTTGCATCACAATCCCAGCTCAGCACTTCTGGGGCAGAAACTGGCAAATTTTTATGATTTCAAATGCCATTAGAGAAAACAAGAACATATTCCCCTTTCAGTCTCATTTCCTTACCTAGCATATACATTTATAGACAACCTTTGTACTTGCCTTTGGTCACGTATGACACCCTGACACTAATGCAGAAATAATTCAGAAAGAAGATTTCCTGTTTTATTACCCATCTCACTTCACAAAGCAAGCAATTTTCTCGACGGCCTCATGAGAAGAATGAAGAGGACATGGTTAGTTTCTGCTCCCGGTGGGACGCATAAGACGTTCCTCTACTCAACCCTTGCTAGGGGCACAGCAAGTTTTTTCAGAGGCTGCATCACAGGCCTGGCACTGATGGATGCGTAAAATAAGACAGGCTGAAAGCAGAGCTATAAACAAGAGGAAAAAGACCAGTGGGCTTAAGGAAAAAAGGATATTTTAGGCTACGTGTCTGTTTTTAAAACTTGGAACAGGAATTACAGATAATAAAAAAAACCCCAAAATTATACTACCTGCCACAGTTTGTTAAAGTACCATGCACAGAGCAGAGAGCTATTTCAGTAACTGAACAGATCCCATTCCTCCATATTTTACTTTCATTTTGAGAAGAGTTGACTTCAATGACTTCAAGTTTATCGTTAACGTACCTGTCCCGGCTTCCTTCTGTGATGTGATAGAGATAATTGGCACCTCCATCAGCGCAGGCTCTCAGTGTGGCTGCAAGCGAAGAAACAGAACATCAATGCATTGGCATCAAAAACCAAAAACCACATCCAGTTACTCCATTACCGACATTTCCGTGTAAACACAGTGTTCGTTGCAGCCTAGGGAATACACTTGAGATCTCCTACGCCTTTTAGCTTCCTAGACTTGACTCCTTCCCTTCTTTCTCTAAATAGATCTTTGAACTGGTTTTACTCTACTGGTGCCAATCTCCATCTGACTGTGCCACTGTGCTTTCCAAAGAGCTTATTCCTACCTATCCTGACCTACCACTCAGTCAGCTTAGACTAAACGGGGTGCAGGCATTCAAAACCTGCAAAGGGCCAGGCGCCATGTGGGACATGTATTTGTCTAACCAAGTGGGAACTTGCACCTTAAACCCACGAATCTTCTCACCCAGGCAGAAAGTTCACAGTGGTGGCTTTATAATGACCTGCATAAAAACTGAGGAAGAAATAGTTGGGCACGACAATACCCGTTTTCTCTTTTTTTTTCCCTCCTATGACACAAAAAATGATGTCTGCTACAGTTGCTATACTGCTCCTCGGATTGTTGGAATCACTTGATATCAGGCAGGTAAATCCTGAACTACCCTGGGACAAAAGGAACGAACCCACAACCACTTCCAGTGCTTACACGTAACTTGGGGACCGCAAAGGGCACGTGCCACTGATTCCAATTGATTTAAACAAGCACAGACACGCTGTTCTCTTTTGATCCTTTTATAGGAGTAAGTAAGAGAAAAGTCTAACACTATTATTACAAAATCAGATATAAATTCATATAATTTATTCATACGCATCCCCATTAATCACCATTTAACTGAAACACAGTTCTTTCGTGAGATATTTAAATACAATAAGCTATTGAAGATTGAAAATGACCATCTTGTCTTAGCAGTCTTTATCAGCTTTGCTTGGAGATGCACAAGTCAGATAACCGTAGCATGGAAGACAAAAGCAGCTGTCGCTTCTACACTAGAGCAGAGCGTTCCTTCCAGGTCTGCAGGCAAGGAGACACTGCCTGATAGACCCGAGAGGGCTGAAAGTCAGAGGATCGTGGGGGAGGAGGGGAAAGTAGAAGAGACAAAGCAAAGGAACAGCTTGCTCAAGTTTTGGGAAAAAGAAAAGGTATAAACAATCAGATCAGGCACTTCAAGCTGCTGAGAATCAATTTTCAGTTAAAGCTCTTTGCTTTGGTGTTTATTTCTCAGTCAGAACCACCTCTCAGCAGTGATACAAACTTACATTTTTCCTTTTGGCACTCATTGGGCAGGCAATCTGCTTCTCCCTCTACCTAAACCATCAACTTACCCAGCCTATACATATTGGGACAACAAAGTTCATCTCTGTATCTGCTCTCACCTTTAAGCCATTCTTTCTCTTATTTGGCTGCTGAACTTCCACCACAGGGAATGTTCTGTATGGGTATATCCACCATGCAGTACCATGCGACCTTGGCTGAGATCTTTTGGAAAAAAAAAGCAGCAAGCAGGGCAGCACAAAAGCCCCCAGTTCATCACAGGTAGCTTTGGGTACAGCAGCTTTTTCCCTGCAGGCTGCAAGAACGTGCAGGACAGGAGAACTAGCATTGCACTGCTCGGTATCTCTTCCGGCACAGCTCCTGCTCCAGTGACCCCTGTTCTCTCCTGTCCATCGTATTAACAGTACCCACTATGGCAAGCACTACCTCTCTTCAGCCTTCTTGTGCAGATCGTGCCCTTCTCTGTCTCCTTATCCTACTTCGCCCACTCCTTCCAGCCACCATCCAAACCCATATTAACAAGCCAAGCTGCACTAGATTTGATCCTGACAAATCTTATTAGCTGAGATAATTTCTGAATTACAGTAGCTGGCCAGCCACTTGCAATGGGGCTTCACTGGTTCAGGCTCTTGTCAGGTTCCTCGCGCATCCTGGTGAATACAAACATCACAAGACAAGAAGAACGTCCTTTTCCCCCCTGCTGGATTTGACTTTAAGCTTTTAACTTCTCCTCTCACTTGAGGTTACAGCTGAAACTGGATCCATGTAATTCCTTTCACCTGGGCATATTTGTTAAGTTCTCTCAGGGATTTCAGCTCACGTGAAATTTAGTAATGGTCCATTGCTAGAAGAGTGTGTAATATCAGTCCTTAAATTAGCTATCTGGGCCATTGGTTTATTGAGCAGATTTAAGGCATCTAAGAAAGCCCTAGGACCTAAGCAACTGCAGAATCTCTTCACTTCCCTCGAGCTGCAAAAGCAATTCATCAGTTGAGACACTCTTCACAACCAAAACCATAAGAAGGCTGCAGAAATATAGTTTTCTAACTTCGGGTACAGAACCTGCCTAAAGGATGTTTCCCAGGCCAAAGACAGTCCCAGCTTTTTCCTTCTGAGAACACTGATTTTTATAGCTATTCCCCCACATTTTAAGCAAATAAGTCACTTCTGACTTCTGGGAAAAAAAGAAGGGATGAGATACAGAAGGAGAGAGATGAAAGAGTCTATTATCTGTCTCAATTACTCTAAGACAGCCAGAGCCTTAACTACTGTAAATTATCTCAATGGACTTATGACAAGTAAAGCCTGACCTAAGTTCTTTTCACCTCATTTTATTATTTTAAAACAACATGACCAAAAAACCAGAACAAACTAAGTATTACAAAACAAATCAGTCTTCAAGCAGTCTGGTACATGTAAAACTACCGAGACTCTCCCAAAGACCCAAAGGTGCCGAAGTAACAGGTCTATGACAGTAGTTTGCTGTTCACAAGGATATGGAGCTACTATTTGACATCTCATATAGAAATAGTTGCCTTATATAACTGCAATTTAAAGTTGCCCCCCACATATTTATTCTTATAAAGAGGACTAAATAATAATAAAACAAATTTAGCTTTGGTAGCATTGTAAAGTTATTTAGAGAAACTATTTATGAGGTACTGATCCTTTACGAGAAAGTTAATTACTTACACTGGAAGGAACCAAAGCCCCAGGTGCTTTAAGTAACTAGCAGGTAATTAACTGATTGGCTGGAGGCCAGTATATCATATTATTTCTAAGCCTTGCTTGACAAAAAGTAATGATATATATTTGCTGGAAGAACATGTATCATTATTATCTGGAAGTGTTTAAGGAGACAGTCAGCAATTCCAAGCTCACAATTCAGATGGAAAATTCTCTATGAAAAGATAATAGGAACTGATTTTATACAGTGCCTTCTACATTAGAGACAAAATTGCTTTACAAACAACAGTTTGGCCAAGGTGCAGCACGGCAACTGCGTGGGCAAATCTAGCAGTCTCTAGGCACTTTGCAACTGCTCATACAAAACCTCATTAGTTGTTTCAGCAGAAACTGAATGACCTGAACAAGATGGGGGCTTTGTTTTGCTTGGCATTGTGAAAACAGAGAGACCGTCCAAGAAGTTAACAATTTAAACAAGTTAAAAAAAAAAACAAACAAAAAGGTGGAAAGTGACACAGAGGGATGAAGTGCTAATGGTCACACACGGGTCAAAGACAAGTTATCTTCCAAGGGAACCAAAACGGATGGTGGGGCTTGGAGAGGGAAGAATAACTTAAGTGGTCAGCCAGAACACAAAAGGTCTCGCATACACCTTCTCTTCTTACCCAGAAGGTTCCTATCCCGTTATCGGAGTCCCCTCAAATTTGCCAGGAGCGCAGCACGTGGAAGTACTCACTAGCCTACGTAAGTCAGAATGAAAGTAAAGACATTATCTAAATGCTTTTAGTTAATCCTGCCTCTGTGACCTCAGCCAGACTAAGGAACGGTCATCCAAGTGCTCACCCAAGCTCTGACGGACGGGTCAGGAGGACCAACACTTCCAGCGAAGACGCTGTGATATGCAACTGGGAGCAGCAGCTTTTTCAACCAGCCCAACTTGCAGCAGGGGAGACGCGTGCCCTTGGCCACCCTGCTCAGCTGGAGAGCCCCACGGTACCACTTCATGCTTTTGTTATTAGAAGAGACGACAGCACACGGCCGCGCTAGCTCAGTGTGTGAATCTGTGCTCCTTGGCATTGCCACCAACTACCACCTTTCCAACCTGAATATTCTGTGTTAACGCCCACTCCTCAGAAATAGCTCTGTCTGTCAAATTACCACTGTCTCTATCTGTCAAATTCCTTTCTGATAGGACTCCAGTGTCATTAAGTGAACTAGGGAATGGAGACATAACTGACAAACCAACAGTTTCGTTGTGTTGCTTAGTGGAAGAGCACAGAAGAGGGAACTGCATGCCACTGCCAATAATTGCTGCCCAAGTTATTGGGAGTAGCGTATGTTCCGTCCAGTAGTGTTTGAAATTACAGCAAGAGTAATTACCCTTCAGCTCCTCCGACGCTGAGGAAGAGTTATATCAAGAGCATACTATCTGCCCATGGTATCTCTGAAAGAGCTTTGCATAGGCAAATGCGAATGAAGAAACCAAAGTCTTTCCGAATAATGTCCTTCCTTTTAAATGGTGTCTCTTCTGCTAGGAACCAGTGAACTATTTCCCTTTAGTGACCGAAACCGAGAGGCCAATTTTAGGGCTAATTACTAGAGAACAGTTTTTCACAAAAATTATTCTAACAGAACAAAAATAATGGAAACAATTAATATTACATTTTATTTATTCTTTTGGAAAATATAAATAACTTCCTTGTCACTGTGAGACAGGATATGAACAGCATATCAAATAAAAAATGAAGGTCTTGGCTCTGAGCTAACTAGTCCTGAAGCTTTTTGCAGAAGAGAAGCAAGTATTTTACCATACCTGGGGAAGAAAAGCACAACTTTATTATTCTTACTCCATTATTCCTCGCAATTAGCATTTAAAATATTTTTTATTTTTTTCAAACAGATCTTGAAATTAATCTATGATTTTGCCTAAATTCAAATTTATGACATCTCCCCTTAAACTGCCTTAGCATGTCCCTATATGCAATCTGTTTCCCTCATTCTTTTATTGATTCAGTAACCTGGTAACCATAATTAACCTGCCAGCATAATCTACACATAAGAGAACCCTGCTTAATTAATGACTTGGAGCGCTGGCAGTAATGTGTAAGTGATGATATATGGTAGATAGGCAGAGAATTGCTTGGTTTGCTTGATACATTTGGCTAACACATTTTTGTCTTGGCATTAATGAAAAATACCAGCTACCAGTAACAAAATGCATAATCTGTATTTATGTCCTTTCTCTTCTCCTCCTCTGTCCTGCAGAAACTGCAAAAACATATTTAACAAATCCACGGCTTTGTACGGCTGCAGATTGCGAGCTAGGAGATCTATCTGTCTCAAACTATTCCCTCCCACCCGAGAGTTTCTACCTGTGTTATCAGGACTGTATGCAACTGCTATTAAATACCAAGTACAGTGCGCTGCCGACATCTCTCTTCTGGTCATCTGTAGCTCTGTTTAGCAAATCACCTGTCAGTCCATAACAGTTTTCTGCTTTGCAGGTGGACCCTGGTCTTGCTGAGAGGCTTTGTAACTATTTAAAATAGGTCTACCCTGAATTTGTCTAAAACTGAAAAGGCTTAGCTCCTGTCATCAGTATTTTAAATCTGCAGCAGTGCACAGGGCTTTCAGTAAGCATGATGAAGAACATCACCAGCTCTCAGGATATTCTGTGGTTCCAAATGAATTGAAAGAGGTACACAGGTGCTTTCGAAGCTGCTGCTGCAGGTGAACATTCAGGCTGCTACAGTCAGCAGCAGCAAGAGCAGTCAGCCTTCTGCAGTAGTACACAGAATCACAGAATGGTAGGGGTTGGAAGGGACCTCTGTGGGTCACCCAGTCCAACCCCCCTGCCGAAGCAGGGTCACCTACAGCAGGCTGCACAGGACCGC
>Ga0065711_1033356_pt1 | contig 25650 bp, 12 predicted proteins | sample Hoacrofraction12_FD_59098 | JGI IMG/M metagenome (GOLD analysis project Ga0065711, IMG submission 59098) | Hoatzin crop microbial communities from Cojedes, Venezuela - Epithelial fraction 12 v2 (version 2) | ecosystem: Host-associated > Birds > Digestive system > Esophagus > Crop | place...
CCCTCAGCAAGTTTGCTGATGACACCAAACTGGGAGGTGTGGTAGACACACCGGAAGGCTGTGCTGCCATTCAGCATGACCTGGACAGGCTGGAAAGTTGGGCAGAGAGGAACCTGATGAGGTTCAACAAGGGCAAATGCAGGGTCCTGCACCTGGGCAGGAACAACCCCATGCACCAGTACAGGCTAGCGGTGGACCTGCTGGAGAGCAGCTCTGCGGAGAGGGACCTGGGTGTCCTGGTGGACAACAGGTTAACCATGAGCCAGCAGTGTGCCCTGGCTGCCAAGAAAGCTAATGGGATCCCGGGATGCATCAAGAGGAGTGTGGCCAGCAGGTCGAGGGAGGTTCTCCTTCCCCTCTACTCTGCCCTAGTGAGGCCCCATCTAGAGTACTCTGTCCAGTTCTGGGCTCCCCAGTTCAAGAAAGATGAGGAGCTACTGGATAAAATCCAGCGGAGGTCTACGAGGATGATGAGGGGACTGGAGCATCTCTCCTACGAGGAGAGGCTGAGGGAGCTGGGCTTGCTCAGCCTGAAGAAGAGAAGGCTGCGAGGGGACCTAACATACTTACAAAGATCTCAAGGGTGGGTGTCAGGAGGATGGGGCCAGACTCTTTTCAGTGGTGTCCAGCAACAGGACAAGGGGCAACGGGCACTAATTGAAGCACAGGAACTTCCACCTGAACATGAGGAAGAACTTCTTCCCTCTGAGGGTGACGGAGCACTGGAACAGGCTGCCCAGGGAGGCTGTGGAGTCTCCTTCTCTGGAGATATTCAAGACCCGCCTGGACGCGGTCCTCTGCAGCCTGCTGTAGGTGACCCTGCTTTGGCAGGAGGGTTGTACTAGATGACCCACAGAGGTCCCTTCCAACCCCAAACATTCTGTGATTCTGTGAGGTGTGGGACCGTGTCCAGAGAAGGGCAATGAGGCTGGTGAAGGGTCTAGAGAACCAGTCTTATGAGGAGCGGCTGAGGGAGCTGGGGCTGTTTTGTCTGGAGAAGAGGAGGCTGAGGGGAGACCTTCTCCTTCTCTTCAACTACCTGAAAGGAGGTTGAAGCAATATTGCTGTGGGTCTCTTCTCCCAACTAACTAGCAATAGGATGAGAGGAAATGGCCTCAAGTTGCTTCAGGGGAGGTTTAGATTGGATGTTAGGAAAAATGTCTTTACTGAAAGACTAGTCAGGCATTGGAACTGGCTGCCCAGGGAAGTGGTGGAGTCACCATCTCTGGAGGTGTTCAAAAAATGTGTAGATATGGCACTTCAGGAATTCGTTTAGCAGGCGTGGTGGTGTTGGGTTGATGGTTGAACTTGATGATCTTTGTGGTCTTATCCAACCTTAATGATTCTATGATTCTGCAATTCTATGAAAAGGGGAATAGAAGTCAAGCTTTCTGTTAAGTTGTGTATCTATCTTTGAAACTCCAGTATAAAGGTGAAAGGCGCGGTATTCAAAAGGCAGGAATTTTGGCATAGGGAAGATAGCTATATAAACAGATTAAAAGAACAGAATAGCATACATATAAGGTTTACAAGTGAAAAGGCTTGTTAAGATGAATCTGGAGAATATATCTAGTTGTTATAAATACCTTTACTAAAGACAGCTTCATCTGTTTTACTGTCCATTGACATACAAGTCACTTCTAACGAAAGCAAAATTTAGAGCTCTAAAATAATGCTGGATGATATGTTTTTAAGCAGATGCTACATGAGTACCCACCAGAAAGCAGAAGATTCTGACTCTCTTAACTGATACAGTTTCCGCATAAGCCCATATGGCTCCTGATTCTGAAGTTCAAATATAGACTATTCTATTCCTATTCAACAGAAACAATAAAACTGCATATTTGCATGAGTACTTCTCCATATTCCTAATACTAGAAATATCTGCAACTGTGTGCTCACCCTAAGAGTCCCTCACCAACTCAGAGGGAAAAATGTAACATCGTAAAACTTCATTACCCTGTTGTTTTGCAAACTGCCCTACAGCCAAGTCCTGGGGCAATGCTGCTAGGCTTTGGAGACCTGTTGAGGTGGATTTATTGTAGGCTGTCTAATATCATTACAAGAAAATGCAACCAGCCCAGAGATGCTGTTGGAGGGGCTGTCACACACCAACAGAATTGCATATATGAATCAATATGCACTACTCTGGTTTGATATAAATCAATATAGCATGCAGGAAAGTTGTATGCTTTATATTTCCTAATCTATAGAGAGTTTTGTTTTAAGCAGCATCAAATAAATGTTGTAATAACATTTGATTTCCTTAGCTATCAATTGATTACATGTAACTAGCCCTCCACCAGCTCTTTGTTCACACAGAGAATCCTAAGTAGCGATTTACTGTGGTGTTCCAGTGGGGACAGCAAAACCCTGTATAGAGAGACAGGATGCTTAGCGAAATATTTAAGCTTTAATCGCATTTGCTGCAAGCTGTCACACAGAGAAGTACATGCAATACAATAAAATAACAAGGTAAAATTGTAGAAGTGTGACCAGGCATTCATTCCTGGCCTTGAATCTTGTCAAAACTCAAGCGTGCCCCCCTGGCCTTGCTTGAATGCTGCCCAAACTGAGCAACCCTGAAAGCTCCTGCCCTCAGACAGGACAAGCTGAAACACTGAATTCCGTAAGAAATTGCCACTCGCTAGACAAACACCGGCTCATGGTATGACACGTGCCGCCTGCCAAGAAACCAGCTATAAATACGAGCTTGCGTTGCTAACCCTTCAGGCTGGGAAGAGGCTGCTGATGGCTGTGCCGGAGGGGCTCCCATTACCCCAACAGGCAGCGTCATGTCCTGTTGCTGGAAACACCTACTTCTTTCTGCAGCATTGAGAGGGCAGCAATAGAGACCGGAGACTCAGGAATTTGTTGCTGCTTGGTATGAAACAGTTCTTACTTGCTGATCACAGGTTACTGTTAATCCCAAGCGAGCACATGTGTGCAAGGTCTGGTCCTTTCACCAGGGAACCCATGCACCCAAGTCATAAATCATTAAAGATGGTGTGACAACAAGTCGCTCGGAACCTTGTCATTCTTACACTAAGCAGCACTGGTGAGATTCAGCACACTTTCAGTGACTTTGGAGGGTTCAGACAGTTTCAAGTCTCTGGAGAGCTAGTTCCACCCGCAGCGTGGGATTGTCCTCTGGAAAGCGGTCACATTTGTGGAATAAGCTACCAGTGTGACAACTGCAAACGTTACTGTCACTGTTCCTCTGAAGCTTCATTTACACCAACTGCTTACTGAAATTCACAGACCAAGGTTTATTCACTACAGACATGCAAGAAGTTCTTAAGGAATCCTTGACCAGCAAAATGTTGAAAAAGTAATTTAAACTTGTCTGCCTTCTTCCATACCACATACATTGCTTTACTCTGCCAGGAATTTTAGCTTGCTGGGATTATTTTATTTTTACTGTACATCAGCAAATGTGGCACAAAAAATACAACAGCTGCATGCTACTTTTCCTCCTTTCAGATGGAGTGCATTTCCCACCTGGAAACAAACAGCCCTGTACAGAAAATAAAGAAAACCACACCACAGTCTTGCTGACTGAAAAATCAATCATCTTCATATACTTTATGCTTTTTATACATGTACACTTAATTCACTGTTTAATTCAGCAGAATTTGTTTGCTTTCTTCTCAGTCAGTTCATCAATTCACAACATTTGCAATGCACCTAAAACTAGAGTCTGCAGTTTAAAGACAAAAGTAACATGATGCGTGTAAAGCTTTTTTTTAAATAGATACATAATTCTATAAAAAAATTTTAATCTGGTTTTATGTTAAAATTTACAAGCATATTAAATTCAATTTGCATGTCAGCAAATTGCAAATCTTTGAAGTTCTCTGAAAAGTGTTGTGCATAGGTATGCAGGTCCCAGTATGTTCCAAAATCAATACAGTTGAACATTGAGAGACAAAAGAGATCATATTTCTTAAACCAATGAAAATTACACAGAAAGGGACTGTTCAGAAAGAGAAAATCCATGGCCTTTTTGAGACCCTCTGATACAACCTAGTGTCTGAAGCCAAATACAGGATGGTCTGCACATTTCCTATGCTGTAGTGACTTTAGTTTGTCTAACTTGGCTGCATTAGTGGTAGGAGACGTTTCTAAACAACTTCGGTAATGATGAGAGAATACTATTAGAAGGAGAGATTTGAGAAAGTGGAATAAAAAGATTTTCTTTTTTCCCCAGGATGAAGGTGTACTTCTTTTTATCCAAAGACTGCTACACGTAAAATACATACTTGCAATTAAAATTTTACAGCAGAATAGAAACAAAAACCAAATCAAATTCTGATAACTGAAAGTGAATATTCATTTTCTTTTCATTAACCCAAATTACTTTTATGTGAATAGTGAATGGAAGTTTCTTACAGTCCTATGTTATTGGAACCACAGGACAAAATCCCACTTACAGATTCTTTTCTATGAGTACTGCGACAGATACAGCTTGAATAATCTTTTCCAAGGCCACAGATGATTGCAAGCAATCTGCCCCAACCTCCTTGCCACAAACTAAGTTTAGTTCCCAGGCCGTTAGCTCAAAACCAGCTCAGTCAAAAAGACACCAGTGGAAGAGTCCACTGGACTTCAAAAAGTCCAAGATTCTACTGATTTTCTAGCAAGTTACCTTCAAAGCTGTTGTGCTCAGAGGAACTAACTGGGCCAAGAAATTATTCTGAAGAAACTGCAGACTTGCTTTATCCACTAACACTTTGAGATAACTTGCTCCCTCTGTTCTCAGCTACCATTTACTCCAGGAGCAACAATTCTCCTTGGAAAACATCACAACAGTGCGAAAAGGCAGCAGTGGCCTGGCACCTGTGATTAAAAAGAATGTGATATTTTACAAAGGGCTGTATACAGGAGGCAGAGACCAACTAGAGCCCTTACGGCTTTTCTTTGTTTCTGCTGCAGAGATATTTTTGAAGGTCATCACTTGCCAGACAGAAAAAAAAAGACTTCTACTAGAAAACAAAAACCCCAGATTACTTCAGGCAGAAGTTGTTCAAGCTAGCAGTTGGAAGTCAAGGGGCCATGGAGTCTGGATCAGATGCTGTGAAAGCTCATATTTTGCTCATATTTGACTGCAAGGAGCCCAGAAGCTATCACAGGCAGCAAACACTGCTGCAAACAAGTACTAGAATACTATTATATTTGCATTTTGAAAGTACAGATTGAATAAATGTATTACTTGTCATGTATTCATTATTCGTTTTCCACACCAATCTCAGGTATGACATAACACACAATTTTGCAAATTGTATTTGTCTTTGCACTCTTCATAAACTTAAATTCTTTTGCCTTTTGCAGACATCAGATAGATGCACAATGGTATGAGGATTAGGAAACCGTACAGTAGTTCTCTGTCGCATATTAAGAAATGCTTCTAAGCACAACAGCTAGCACAAAAACAAATTTCTTACTGAAGGCGAGTGTCTGAATCATAATCTGAAGTCTCCAACTCCTGAAGTGTTTTTCAGTTACTACAGACGTACATGTTGATGGAAATACATCACCTAATGAGTTTCCAGCTACTTTGACTGGTCCATCAGCCCTGTTAAGAGCCGTGTGTTTCTTTCTCTTTTTCACATTGCTAATGGCAAAAATTTTTCATCCTCCAGCACAACTCTGACCAGCTAATCTAACAGCTCAGAGTATAGTTCAGTAAGTGTTTACAATGTTAAAATATATAGGCTAACCTCATCTAAACTACTCATTTGCTTCCTCTTCAGGGTTCAGGGATTATATTTTTCCTATCTTTCTACACAGCAAAAAAAATAAACCCTTTTTCCATTCAGAGCAAAGACACCAGGTACAGCTGACACAGACTCTTGTAGGAATTTTTGAGAATTGTTGTGGTCCAGAAACCAAGTTACTTGCTTCCTACAGAACTGGATATTGCATTAGGTCTAGTTGGAGAATATTAGGAAAATATTACTAAAGCCAGTAAGGTACACAAAAATAAAAACATTTATATACACAAGGCCAAATTACCTGCTAATCCTACTGCCTACCTGCTAATATTACATACACACACCTCTCCCCTCTGAAAATAAACCCTATGTTTAACCATTAAGCAGAGTTTATAGCTGACTGTCCCTTTTACTAGGCTGCTATGGATTTAAAGAACAATCAACATGCTGCATTTCTTCCTTGTTGTCTTAATTATTGTTTTACATAGTTACAAATGATGAATAAGGAATAGGAAAATTAGAAGACAAATTAATTCCTTAATCTATCAGAGAACGCTGTAAGATTATACAAACACATACAGATTTAACCATAGAAGAAGAGCTGTGTATGCATACTGGAATACAAGGAAAAATATTTAGTATGCAGGGAAAATAAACGTTAGTAACCAGAAAGAATTGTTTACCCTCTACAATAACAACAGTCCTAACATTACCAATTTGGATAGCAGACATCCATATAGCCAAAGTATTCAAGTCTCAGTCTGAGTTGAGGCATCATTTTTAAACACGACAGCACAAAAAAGGAAGTTTTCATTAAGCTATAAAAATAAGCAACGCCCACCAATGTAATTGCTTTGTTTTTAATAAAAAGAAGAGTAAAGTATAGGATTTTCTTTCTTTACATATATCTCTCCTCACTTTTGATATTAGTATGTGGGTCAGCCATGGTTCTGCAACAAACCTTCAATCAGAAATTGGGGAAATCTTCAAATAATTCTTTTCAATCAGTTGTTGAAATAGAAGCAATATTTCATTTTCAGTAACGGTGCAAGTAAATTGTCTCTGAATATTGTTGGGGGAACAAAATAGTAAAAGTATGCAGTTGCATGTGACTATGTAAGCACATTTGTGTATGAACAGCCTAGGAAGTATTCCCACTGCCACACTAAAACATTTTATACATATGCTGTCATCACCTTGTCAAGATCTGGCAATACTACCTTGGTTACATATTACAGATCACATCATTCAGAGGGAACAGAACATTCTGAGTGTGCCTCAAAGTGACATGGAAAAGCTCAAGGCAGGGACTTCTGTTTGTTTGTTTTGAAGCTCCGGATACTGCTTGTCTGTTCAGGATGCCTCAACTTTTCTATGTTTCCTTATAAACCCTAATTATTGCAAAATAATATTCTGAAGACAGTGACAGACCAAGCAGTCATCACCGTTACTCACACAATAAAACAAGACGGGTGATTCGCCCAACGTCACCCAAGAATATGTGGAAATGCCAAAAAAACACGGGAATCTCCCGAGCGCCCGTCAAGTGCTTGAACCACAGTATTATTCTTGCTTCTAAAGTATGCTACTAATCTGACCTTGTTTACGCAGAAGATACTCCTAAAGCTAAAGTTATACACATTTCTTCCTATGAGTGTTTTAAATAGGATTTGACTAATCCTGCCAGCGTAATAAAGAATCCAAATCTTCCTAAAATGTGAATTCATGCTTAACATTTAAGACTTACATTTGTTGGGTAACTTTAAAAAATCCTCCTTTTAAACTGCCTGGCCTGACATGATATACCATAAAAATATTCATTATTTTAACGAGAATTCCAGATGAAGACTTTGAACTACTTTAAAATAAGCTGTGAAGTACATGAACTTCTGAAAGCTTATTCAAATTTAATCCCTTCAAATATTTTAAGCATACTATGCTGCAGACCTGTGGATTTCAATGTAGAGAGATACCCATGAGGTAACAGATAAAGGAATACATATATGACATGCTTTATACCTGTAAAAGGTAAATACAGATGGAACAAGGAAAGAAAGTTAAGGGCAGTTGGCTGCCCTTAAGAGACACAACTAGAGGTACTGACACATGAACACGAGGACAGCCAGATGAGAAGGATGAATCCCAAAGTACAGAAACTCCAGCCAAAAAAAAAGGACAACAGGGCATCCTTCAGAATATAACAGTGGACGTTATCTGAATCACAGAAAAGATGAAGCTGATCAAGTGACAGCACTCAGGTAAGCACATGCAGAGAAAACACTTGTCTTGGATGTGACATGTTCAGTGGAAGAATACATAATGTTTTCTTCTCTGCTCAGGCAACATGGCTTACCTCTTTTTTTGATACCTATGCCAACTTTGAACTGTTTTTTTCAAAAAAAAAAAAAAAAGAAATCTGAAAAATTAAAACAAGCAATGACTCTACAGATTTTTATCAGTTGACAAAAGTCAATTGATCACCAACATTGTTTTACATGTTGTATACATTTTGCAGGGTGCGCATCAATCGAGCTCTCCCTTCAAAACCCAGGACGTTTCGTAGCAAGCTATTCCTGTTAACTATTACAGCATCTTCTCTTAATATTTGCAATGTGAATGTACTTCTCATACTTTTGCACTTAAAGACAGCACTTTGGTAAGAAGAAAGAAAAAGGTGAAACAACAGGTGCTCGTAAAACCCACCCGAAATACAACCAGAAATTCAAAAACAGATGTGCACATCTCTGCACTAATACTTGCTTTGTATTGTAGAATATATGACAGGGTTTTAGCTAGCCTGCTATTTGGTGGATTTACAATGCTGGAGTACTGTATGTCAGAGAAAAAAACAAAAACAAAAACAAGCATATTCAAGGATTCATTTAAAATTTTCAGCTTTAGGATTTCAAATTGGATATTCCAGATTCTAATTGCAAATATTGCAGCAAATGCAAAATAGAGCAATTCCTTCATATAACACAAGTTTGCCTGCAACAGCAGATAAGAGTATGTAAATAAGAAACAGGTAGTTTCCTATATCTGAGCAGATGCATTTACAGTGCCATCCAAAATACTGTCATAGCTACCTTTACACAAGCTCAAGTTTGACTGCCTTCATAAATACACATATATATATTTGAAACTTGCACCGAAAGACCCAATTTCTGCCTGTAACAGTAGCAATCCACATCAGCACTTTCCACTCTCAAGTATAAGTGGGCAAACACTCCTGCTCCATCACTCACAGACAATCATCTTGGAAGTGTATCACAGAATAAACTCCTTGCTTGTCTCCAGATTTTGCATTCCTGAAACATAGTAGCTTGTTCTAGTCACTGATGCAAAAAATACATTTTTACAACTAACAGTAGCACAGTAAACTTCAAAGCTCTCAGGTGAAATTGTGTCGTTGTGATTGGCCATGCAGATACCACACAGCATGAGACAGAGCTCTACCCGAAGAGGGCAAACTCAGCAGGCGAGACAAAAGGTGTTCAGTAAGGGGATATAACTATCCACATGGAAAACAAAGGTTCAACAAGTCAGGATGACAGCTGAACAGGGTACAGCCCAGCCTATGTAACTCTAGCTCATCGGGAGCCCTGATGGTTTCATTTTGGATCATATGCCTCAATCATTGTATGTCTTCCTCAAACGGACAACTTCTAGCCTTCTTCCTTAACTACAAAATTGCTTTTGTCTATTTTCCTATTAGTGCCAATAAGAATAAAACATGGAGCAGGAGACACACGAGGCTTGCCCAGAACAGACGCCAGTGTAGACCAATGGTCCATCTTGTCCGGTCTTTAGTAGTTGACAGTCATCAACGTTCCAGAAAGACATTAAGCTCACTGAAAATTAACCAGCTTCTGAACGATGTTTTTGCCTCTTGAGACAAAAAAGTACTTAAAACAATAAAAAAGAACGTAAGTGTAATAGCAATGATGTGTCAGTGGGATTTCCACCTATGTTTAAATCTGAATATGTGAAGATTTCCCTAATCAGTCTCACTCAACTCACACATGCATGAATACTCCACATGCATTACTGAAAGGCTGCTTACGAGTATTGGCAGCTGCTAATGACTTTGAATAAAAAAAGGCAAGGAAGTAGTTGATGGGAAGGAGAAGGGAAGGATAAAAGGACAAGAAGGAATCACATAAACATAAAAGATGTGATCCAAAGTCCAACAAAGCCAATTCAGTGATTCATACTGACTTCAGAAGTCATGCGAGACGGAGTCTGAAAAGGCAGAGAACAGATTTCAGGCCTAATGGTAGATGTGTTATTTCTCCAAATGTTCTACAACAGAGGACACGATGTTTACTCTAAAATAATCATCTGTAAAAAGAGAGTTATAGCCCATTTTGTTTCCTTTTAAATGGCTCTGGCAGTTTTTTCTAACATGTGCTGTGGGAAATCTTCTCTTTTTTTCCCCATCATGTCTCCTAAAAAAGGTACTATCCACACACACTCATGTCTACCAGACTGTGTTAGTGGCCACACAACCACAACCCTCAGGGATTATGAAAATAACATTAGCTAAGAATCACATGCCCAGCTTGAAAAAGTGGCAGTCAGTGCCTACTTTGAAAATGCTGTTACCCTTTGTCACATTCCAGTTAGAAATGAGAAAAAGGAACATGTCCAGCAGTCTTTATCCTGATGACCGCTCCAGCAGGAGCTATTACCTAGAAAAGAAATAATACAGGAATAAAGTTCCATCTGAATCCAGCAACACACTGAAATACACCCTACAGTCTGGGTTGCTCAGCAGGTGAGATGACATGACAAGAAGTTCTTTTAGATCTCTACAGAACAGGAAAAACTTCAAGGCTGAGAACATTTCAGGCTGTATTCAGTCAGCAGCCTCAGTGGTCAGCAGCTGAAGGCAAAAAAATTGTTTTGCATGATACAAAACCAAATGAATGCAAAATTCTTTCTTGTGACGCTGCATAAAGTTCTTGGCTGAGCAATTTACAAGTACTGGTTAGAAAAAAACATAGAATTTATCTATCTGCTCCTCACTTTTGATTGTGTATAAAAGCAGTTGAATACAGGCTGTATACTGAACAGAAGACCAAGGAAAAGTGAGGTTGGTGCTGTGCCCGGGCAAGTTAGCCTTAGGACCCAAACCAATGCCATTTAAAGGCATTGTAGTATATTATGGAAATGACACCAGCAAGAACCCCAAAATCCTATTTTACAAGGAACAGACCAATAAATAAACAATTTAAAGAGGATTTTAATAAGTAGTTTGGCTCCAAAAATTATGTTGTGCTAATAAATTTAATCTGTTGGTACAGACGGGGAAAAATAAGAAGTAATAGAAGCAGAAACATTTCCCACATAGTTTCAGGCTAAAACTATTATTGAAGCTTTCCCTTGCCCTTCTGGTAACGTGAATGCAAGAGCATTGTCCTGGGGCATGAGACCAAGTAAATGAAGGTGACAAGAAACAACAAGACAGCAAGATTACAGAAACTTCACCATAGACTGCTTTTTACTATGTACACAGACAGCAAGTAAAACAAGGCCATGATCTCAGGTACTACTACCACTACATAGATACTAAGCAATGCTATTAGATGAATAGCACCAGGGAACACAAGGTACATTTTTCTTGCTGTTTAGCTACGAATTTCAGTGACAGCTGTTGCCTGAAATGCTGTTGCCCCAGAAACTCCATTTCCTTCCTACCATTATGCCAGATCCCAACATAAATACTTACACGCCAATCAACAAACATACAGTGACATTATCTTAAAGGTCTGGATCTCCGAAAGGCAAGGTTATTGTTTGCAGCGTAGGTATTGTGATGATAAATGTCAATGCAGGTATCAAATTCAGTCTGGAGGGACTGACCTGAGACAGGGTGAAAGAGACAGACAACCGCTTGCAATAAGTACCCGTCAAGTGGCAGAAAACTCACCAGTCCCTTGGCTTCACTGCTTGGCATCTCCTGAACGCAAGAAACTGCCAGTGCACAGGTAAAGCCTTAACCTTCCCCTGGAAGTGGCTTCTGTGGTAGAAGGATAAGGGCAAACTTGGAATTGGAGGAGATAAATAAAGCTTGCTAGGAATGAGAAAGGTAGGCAGTAGCATACACACAAAGCAGGAGGGTCAGGGTGGCCGGGAGCATGTCCTAGTTTATTTGGTGAGAAGGTAATTACAGGTGGGCAGTATTGCACCTGCCCCACGTTACATGCAGCCTGACACAAAGCTGTGAGCTGGCTTACCTAGTGTGAGTGGCTCCTTTGTAAACTACACTGGGATATTCCTGGGCTAGCTCACTCTCAGTTTTGTCTCATTTAGGCCCCCAACACTACTCACTTTCAGCCAGGCTGCTCGACCTTTTGGCAATCACGCTATTTAAGACATTTGCTTACCTATAAATAGAGGTAGGTACTGAGGAGGATTCAATGTAAGGACTATGTTTCTGAGCACTTCTAAAAATTTTTTTTTTAAATCTCACAAAGAACACTTCTGCCCAGTTTTAAAAATGTTTAAACCCCATGACTCCAAAGGAAGAAACAGATAACGAACATGTGCACTGTACAGTATTTCACCATTTTTATAATGGAGGTAAGAACTCCATGACGACCTGTAACCAAGCCACCTCCTCCTTTCCCTCTACCTTACTCTTGGTGCTACTCTTACTCTTTGGTGCTGCTAGAAGAAGCACTTCCTTCCCTTGCTCCTTGTGAAATCCATCCCACTCTTTGTCAAGGTGCTGGGAATGAGAGGGAGCTGCTAGAAATAGCTGTGAGTCCTTCCAAAAGAGAAGGGATTCATGAGATGGGAATTGCCCTCCCTAGCCCTATCACAAATTGCCTCTTAATAGAGTTCAGTTCCTGCTCGTATATGCTTTGAGTCTGTCAGTACTAAAACAGTTCTAAAGAGGGAAGATAAACATATAATCATGAAGACACAAGCAGGGAAAATGATGTGGGAATACACCTGACTTCCTTCTCACGCAGGGTCACCATGGGGTAGAGCTGGTACAGATTACTCAGCACCCAGCCATGATAAATGTAGATCCTTCGAAGGAGCAGGTTTACTGACTGACGACAGTGCACTGCCCAATTTTATTTCATCCACCTATTATTCACTGTAAACATGTAGAAAATACTTCTGTTCTTACTTCTCCATATACACCAGATATGAAAGGAAACAAAAGCCTGTCTGAGGAAAAAAGGCAAGAGCATGACAAGAACATCCTTAAGATAAGACCTTATTCTCACAGTACAAATGGACTCTGTTCCCTGTGCCTCAGACAGACATTTGCTAGCACAATAGAAGGTGGCTCTCTGTACTCCTTTCTGTCACACTGGATAAACCAAAATAACTTTCAGTGATTGTACAAGACAACATAGTCGCTTGGACTGAGCTACAGAGAGCCAAGAAACCTTTCTTCTACCCCGACTCTACAGTGACTAGTCTCAGGTAAGTAACTTTGTGGGCAGTCAGCTCATATACACGAAAAACGAGGAAAGCAGCATGGGTTCCTGATGGGCAGTTTGGAAGAGGTGAAGATCTTAACACCTAAAGTAACAAGTGAAAGAGATCTGACTCTTCAAACAAGCAGACAGTTCCAGTTGTACTTCCAGCCTGGAAAAGTAATAAATAATAAGGTTAAAAGGTAGAACTGGTATATCATCCAGAGGACTTGGTCTTATTATGTCTTAGCTACATGGACCACATAGCCATTGTACCAACAGGCATATGTACACACACATTACCTGTACCCCAGCAAGTAATATTGAAAAAAATCATTTCAGCTACAGGCGTAAAAGAGATATGATTTACTTCTCTGCAGAGCTAGTCACCATCATAAGTTCTAGTCCATGCAAGACTGAATAAAGAGAACTCAGTGAACCCTTTTTAGGAGAAGGAAGAGAGAGACACCAAAAATGCTTCTGGTTGGCAACATTTTTGCTTCATTTCTCAACTGGAATTTTCATAACATGCATCTTCTAATGTGGATCTCCAAAATCCTTCCTAAACTAGGTGATCACCAGCTACATGTAGTCTGTCATTACTAGATTTCTCTCATTGCTCCCTTCTTTAAATATTGTGCAAGATTTAGCTCTTCGTTAATATGAGTAATGCAGACTTAATACTGTGCCCAAAAGCACTTCCTAACAGGTACCAGTAAGTTACGCTGGCTTTTGGAATAGTTTCGAAACTGGTCAGACCCTCTTCTTACTAGACGTTGAATTACTTCTGCACATTCAGCAGAGAGAAGTCTGGGATGGAGATGTTGTGCAACTGAGAACATTTGCAGCAGCAGATGATCTTGTAAGCATAAACCCACTTTCTCATACAGAAAGGGCTGAGTTCAAGGTGGTGTTCAAAACCCACAGGAAGACTAAGCAAAGAACTGTTTCTTATTCCAGGAGAGCTAAGTAATAAGGAATGGCTCATCAATGAATCTTTCTAAATAGCCATGGTGAGCACATTCCCTTGTTATTTTGGCATACAAACTATTTGTAGTTACCACTGAATTGTTACTGTGAGGTGAAGGAAAAGCAGTTTTAAATAGCAAGGATTCTGCTGCAAAACTGGGGGCCAAGCTGGAGACTGTTCAAAACAGGCATCCTTCTATTCGTGTACCACAAATATTTACTCCTTTATGTGAGCTGAGTGTAACAAAATCTCTAGTAGCCAGTGGCTCCCACAAAGAGTTTCCAATTCCTTGAACAAGAATACTAGATTAGAGTGAGACTTATCTTCATGCCATGAGTCCTCTGCTTTTTCTGGGAATTATGGAGATTTTTAAATAGTACTAATCCTCACAAGCAGATGGTAGTAGCACTCTGTCAGAACATTATTATATTTAAGTTAACACTTTGGAATTTTAATGCAACGGCTCCAATACACACTCCTCAAACCCCTCCATAAAAGAGCCATTTCAAAGCTTACATCTACACTTGCTACCATCCACTGATTTCAAACCATTATGAAAAGTGGCCTTGGAAACAGCAGTATTAAAAATCATAAAGTATCTTAGAATCCAAAATGGTCAGGGGGAATTTGTGAAATGAACAATGAACTACAACTGGTGACCTCTGTTGTATTGCTAAAGCAACGCTAACAATAAAATACCTCTCCACGGCACTTACTCCTGAACCTGCTTCAAAAACCAAACACTGGTTATTCCTAAGTAGCGGAGATTTGATTATTCATTGCAGATGCCTGGAGGCGAGAGGGAAAGAAAACGGCACAAGCTTGCTCTACAGGAAGGATTAGGCAGAATGAAGGAATGGGGGTTACAAGGATGACTTTAACAGCTTCCAAAGCACAAAAAATTTCAATATTCTTTTTATTACTTCAAGTTAGTAGTACAAAATGATGCAAGGACCTTGTTTATATAAAGTTAGCCTCTCTCTCCCTTTCATGTTCTGGATGGCAGTCTGTAAACCTAGTATTTTCTGAAAACAGTTGTACTCCTTACTTGACGCAACACAAAGAGCCAATTAATTCCAGCCTCAGGGACATTTGGCAGTCTTGCAAAAAAACGGGGAAAAAAATGCATCCCTTCAAAAAAAAAAAAAGCTAAAAAACCCCCCATGGTACTTTAATGAACAGCTTTTTTTCTTTTTTTTTTTTTTTTACTGCCAAATCCTGCAGAAGATGATTTTCAGCAATAGCAGTTTTCAAATGTTATCATTATCTACTTCCCCTGAGGAAGTATTTACCTTCTCCTCCCATATATCATTTAGCTCTGTTATTAGAGATCATTGATCTCAAAGGGAAAAATATTTAAAAACCTATTATCCCCAACTCTTACTGTGTCTCATTTAGAGGAAATATAAGTCAGTGTCCATCCCTTTGCTGCTTTGGATGGGGGTTGGACAAAGCTGATGTTGACAGAAAACCAGACTTTAACCTCAACAGCCCAAATGAGGACGTATGCTGCAAGATAAGCATGAAAGCAGATCCACTCACTGCTCTGGAGCTTCACTGAAGAGAGGTTTAACTTTTAATGCAAGCTGTGCAGCTATTCAAGAGCGGAGGAGAAAGACAGAGCTCTCCCTCTCACTCTATAGAAGACACCGCAGGCTTTGAATCTAGAAGCAAGCTGCATTATTTTCCCTTTCCTTCCTTCCTAAATTAGGTCAAAAGTCAATGGAGCAGAAGCTGGGGCTGTGTGCTTCCCTTCCTCCCACTTACCAGCCACAGAAGCTGAGCTTACATGGAGGCACAGTACAGACCGGCAATACACTACTGCACAGAGGAAGCAAAGGAAGAGTATCGAATCAGACGGATAATTCTAAGGCACAAGGAGGCACAATACGCTCAGAGTTATCCTGGGAGCAGAGGAGTGGAAGATGATACTTCAGTACTCATTGTTTGTACCTGCATACAATGGTACTAGGCAATATAAAGATAAAACGGATCTTGCTTTTCTGCAAAGTAACTAGGTACAATTATCAGCTAAAGAAAAGAAAAAAGATCTACCACAAGAATCCAATGTTTTACAGTAGAACTATAGAGGCTGGACAGGGAAAAACAATCCCATCTTCTAATCTATAATTTAGTTTCTTTAAAAGTTAATATTATCTTCCAGATATATTGTTCTCAAAGCATTGTTTGCATTATATTATTATTCTTTTCAGTAATATTGCGGCCATTCCAGTGCCTCACTCCTTTGGATTTCCCAACTTCCTGCACATGTATACACATTTACCTCCTCGATACGGCCTGTCCCAAATGTTTGAACCCCAGTCTCCAGCCCAGAGAAGTGTAGTTAGCTGCTATTCCCTAGATAAATCCAGTACTCTTACAAAGCTAGCCTAGCCCATCACTCAAGCTAGCCCCCTCCAAATATTTCCTCAACCCCTTCACCACCCAACAACTCTCAACGCTGCCATCCACAACCCTCTACTCCCTTCCAAAACTCCCACGTAGCAGGTATCGCCACCAGCACCTTCCCCACAGCAGTCCTGCTCCCAGAGCCTCTCCGCTGCAGAGAAACGTCCTGGTAATGCTTTGTTTCCTGCCACCTACCCATGCTGTCCTTTGCTTGCAGACTCCTCCTCTTCTTGCAGCTAGACACAGCATCGATGATGTCCCTAAGACACCACCCTCCATGATGGTGATGGCAAGCGCTATTGATAATTTGCTGTCTAGTTTATATATTGCCTACGGGCCGTGCTTTTCTCCTGCTCACCTGCCTTAGCCATTTTAATTGACATGGTCCCTACACTCCTTGCAGCACTGGCAAAAATGAGAGACCTTCTCCAAGCAGATGGATGTTTCTCATGTATCTCCAGTTTATAATCCAATTCCATAACAGAAGAGCTACTCCAAGGAGCCGGAAAATCATTTCTCTAGATTGTTTCAGCAATTTTTAATAACATTCTAGAAACTCCACGAGGCTAGCTAACAAGGCTACAGATGTTTTTAGAATCACTGATTATATTTAAATACCTCTTTTAAACAAAGTAGGGCATTTTACAGTGTATATTGTTCCACCTTCCCAAAAAGGACTCTCTTCTTTCTGCTTAGATGTATTCCAAAACCACATTATGAAACATTTGTCCAAATGAAAGCGATCGAAAGCACGCATATGCATAACCATGCATTAGCTCCTGCACAAAGTAAAGCCAGGGAGTAATATGCTGGCAGCTGATGAGATAATAACTGTTTTTATTTTGCCAATTTAACCAAAGTCATTGGCAATAAAGCATTACAGGTAATGATTACACACATATTGCTAGCCTTCGTTTCCCGTCAGCTCTCTTACCTCCCAGCTCTGTAACTTTTGTTTTTACGTGCCCCAAACCAGAGAAGTACTGACATCAGGCACGCCACATCTGCCCTGTCAGTACACCCCTGTAGACATATCTACGTGCTTTCATTCCTTCGTACCCAGAGTGATCATTCATGAACATGAATGAATGAATCTGTCTCTCAAAAGATGCCAAAAGATTTGCAACTTTGTCTGCTGGTTTGTCTGCTGGTGTACAAACTACCTGAGTCGCAGAGAGATCCAAGCCCTCTCTTTTAGTTCATCTTCAAATTTTCTGACAGCCAACTTTTTTGTTTCATATTTGTACCGCTTCTAGCACAGCTGGGTGCCATTTCATGATCTGTATTCATGTTATGACTCCCTGCAAGGAAAAAGCCTCCCAAATCTCTGTGTTTTTACTTAAAGTAGAAACTCATGTCATCCCAAATTAAAGAAAAATCCAGTCAGATATTTTGAAAATGAATAATCCCTCTGATTACTGAAAAAGCATGTGCTTATACATTTATATGCATACAGAAATTGCATACCCCATTCCTAGGTACTAACCTGTATCACGGAGCTGGAAATTTACATAATGCCCGAGTAGGACATTTCAAAAAGATATTTATCACAAAAAATATTAGTGGACCTACTGCAATACTGCTTGGGTCTACACATTCACAAAGGCAAGAGCTGAAGAAAGACTAGTCTTAGGCACTTTGAGCAAATTTTGGGAGTTATAATTGTCTCAAAAGAGGTCAAATATGTGGAATTCCAGACAAATAAAAAGCAGTTTTATCTGTCCAAATAACAGATATTTGTGTCATCATATGTTTACCTTTATTCTTCCTGGACAGAAAAAAACTGATATTTAAGAGCACAGAACACAGTGACCATCACAACCGCTTGCCATGAACTTGGAATACAAGAGAGAAAAGTGAATAAAAATAGTGAAAGGGAGAAGTAGGAGTATTTTAACATGACCAATAATAGCTATGGCCTTTCACTTGGCATTTAACACACAGCCCATACTGTACACTTGCATACATTGCCAGCACTCTACACGAGCTTCATGGAGTGAGAACCGGATCTTTTCCGTCTTTTTCCCTTTATCAACTCTCCAGTACACGAAATGGTTTAAAAACATTCTCAAATGTTTAAGCTAAACATGATAAAGATTGCAAGAAGGCAAAAGGTATACACATATCCTCACTTAATAGTGTTTGGTCTGGACATGTCCCCACTGTGTGCTTTCAGCCCATGGTATACTGCCAGAAAAATACCGGTTGCAATCAGTGAGGTAACTCTGCAATAGTCTCTTGTCACCTGAGAAAGACAACTGACATCTTCAAAATATCCCATTGGCTCAAGAGCCTAAGCTCGACTGGCAGGCAGTCAGACTTGAGCTCCTGCACGCTTTAAAAACAAATAAGGTTACTGTCTGTTATCAGGTCTGGGTCCTGAACACGGATTTTGAGTTGGAGTCCCAAGGCAAGGAAGCCTGCCCTGTGCACATTTTCATTTCTCTATTTAAAATGGATTTACAAAAGTTGTCATTGTTATATCCATGTACGTTAAAATAAGGCACAACAACTCCAGGCCTGACATTCAGGTCTGCTGCTACGCCGTCCTCTGCTCTCGCCAGAGCTCTCAGCCAGAGCTACCTTCCACAGCACTGGAGTGGAGCTATTTGATTTTGACTTATCACAAGTGAATTATTATAATGAAATCACCAACTCGATTTAAGCCTTGGAGAAAGATATGGTTGGACTAACAAAAAATTGTTCTACAAAACAAGCAATTATTATTAGGTTCACTGGATATTGGCCTTAGCAATCCAACTGATTATAGAAAGTTAATGACTTAAAAAGCAATGAAGAAATAAGAGATTAAATCCTTTAAATCTGCATGAAAGACTCCAAGAGGAATTTTACAGTGTTTTTCACTGCATATTTTGTTAGATATGTGATATTTTATTCATGGGTAAGGCAAATATAACAATTAGGAATAATTAGCATTTCAGCACAGAGTGTTATCTAATAGGTTAATACAAACACATAATTCTTCATTTAAATTCTATATCTTCACATTTTCCCCTTTCTGGTTCAGAACTTTTCTATTTAGTATAGACAGCACTTGCAGGAACATTATACAGCTCCTGAAGAAACAGAAACAGAGAGAAATAGTGGCTCTCACCTTTGATATCTTATTTTCCTCCCCTCCTTGTATTTTTACTCATTTTCTTTTTCAATTTCCTCTTGAGCTTAGCTTGTCAGATAAACCCAGCACAACTTTCAGGAAAATTTTTCCCTTTCATCTTTTTTTCCACTCTACTCCTCCCTCATTCCAGAACTAATATGTGCAATGGGAAACTACCTTAAATGTAACCCTGCACATACAAATCCATAAGTTTACAGTTGACTAAAACTACAGTATTTGTGCATGTACCACCTCTTATACTACAACTTTAATGCTGCAGAGGAATACTGTACTTACTGTATTACCCTTTCTCATTAAGCAAGTGTTACTTTCTATGTGGGGCTTTTTTTTTTTTAGTGCAACACTTGGAGCTCACAGAATATCCGCTCCTCGAGCTGATGCAGTTATCCCAGCCCAAAGCAGGAACAAGCCTCTCCAGCTGAAGTGCACTCTGCGGTACAATACCGAATACAAAATACCTCCTCTGAATTAAGTGTATTATCACTGAAACTAGGATATAAATTTTGAACCTTACAAAATTACAGCACTGTGCAATTTCAAGCCCATTCCCTTGCCAAGTTTCATAACTGTCATCCAACCGCCAGTACATTTCATCTACTAACCTTCAATTTCAGCCTGTGTCCTCCCTGTTATACAGATCGGTTACAACTCTCTAAGTCACGTAAACCATTATTAATTATAGTGGATGCAGACACAAGAGAATCTTTCCCTCACTCTATCAGCTCTCGCATAACCTTTTGGCCAACAATAACCAGAAAGCAAAGCCTGACTCCTGTAACGAAGAATGTGCTCATGGGAAGAGACTGAAGTACAGAAAGACAAAGCAAGACAGACACTTTTTCCTCAGCTATTCTTCCATCAGGTACTTCCATTTTAGTCTCTATGTTTAAATCACTACTTCTATGTCAAGACTACATAATTAAATTCCACTTCATAGTGGAAGACAACAGCACTTCCACTTCTCCCTGTTCTGTTTCAAATGGACTAGCCAGCTACAATCTGTGCCCAGAAGGTTTCGCCCAGACTTTCCTTCCCTGGTGTTGAGGACAGTTTAACTAGCACAGCATCACACTTATTTAACAGGCATTTAGCGCATATTCTGTGCCAAGCATCGCATTGCAGCAGCCCAGTATTGCACCTTCTCCAATACAATCTACTAGCATAGACAAGCAACAAAGTCATGGTCAACATTACTCAAAAAAAGGCAAATATAGCTCATTTTGGTAACTACTGCACGTAACAGGTCGACTTCTACTTGCTAATGGACATAGTAAATGGTGCAGGAAGATAAAATAACATCACAGAAGGAAAGGAATCACATCTGTATCCAAGAAGCTCAGTAGGAATCTAGTTGCTAGACAGCCAGTCAGCCTAGGATACAAAATGCCCCAGAGAAACATGAGCTTTCATGCCCAGTTCCCAGCCACTATGACAGTCTGCCAGCAAACTATGTGTCATGCTCTACTGTGACTGTCGTACTTGCCTCTCCGCACTTCTAGATAGCACAATAAATGATCATATCTGGGGCTCTCAGAGATGGGTGTCAGCATGACTAGAACCATGAACTGGACTGTAAGGCCTATAGCATGCCCAGGTGTGGAGCCATCCAGGTTTTGACAGACATGCCAAGCCTGCCTCTGAGATCAAAGTTTTCTTCCAATTTCACCAACTAAGACAACAACTTCTTCCTTCTGGAATTAAAATCTAATTAATAAAAAAATAAAAACAAAAAAAAACCCCAACAAAAAGTGACATCTGAGTTTACAGATGCGGAAAACTATCCTACTTTGCCTCATTACCTGTGCATCACCTCAAGTCGACATTTTGCATGCACCTAGCTATCATCTATTATAATACATACTTATACAACATGTGTTCAGAGTCTGATTATTTTCTCATATTTGCTCAAAATACAGATCATTTTATGAATACTGTTTCCTTTCCCTATTAGTCACCCTTAAGTTGCACCAGTAATTGTCCATGTCTAATAAAGATTTTAAATGCTGAAGATCTAGAATACAAACTATGTTTGGAAAGTGTGTAGATTAAGAGAGTTTTATAATGCCAGCGTATGCAATTAAGGTGATTAGGACAATTAACTAGAAACTGATAGCCAAATAGTACTCTTTCACATAAACTATTTTTAACTCCATTTTTAGTGTGCTGAAAAAAAAAATCAAGCAATGGAGTAGCAGTGACAAAGACTAAAAATACAAGTCTCGAAAGGCAAAAGCCTCCAATAACTTTCAGCAAAAAACAGACTGTCATGGCAGATTATAGATAGCTATATATCAAAAAGAAGAAAATGATATAAGTTCAAGTCTATATCTGGGGAGTAACCTAATGGCTTACAAAAGTCATCTCCTGCCAATACCACTTGCTTTACAGGGCCAGGGAGTGGAAGAGAACCATACTTAATGCCTGTGTTCATTAAGTTAAATGAACCTTAGTTGGTAGGTTTATGTAGTCACAGTCTTAAAAGATTTTTCTCCAGTGTGTTTTCTCAGAGATGGCACTGTGAGAATAAAGACTGTGCATCCATAAGTAGCCATCTGAAAGCACACAGCAGCAGCAGTGATTGCCATGTCAGGCATTTGTTAAGACACCACTTGAAAATGGATGGTTGGGGTTTTTTCTCCGTCTTTATCAAGGACAAAGAACTTGAAATAACGCTAACAATTATTTAAGAACATGAAAAGGAGACGCCTGCTGTAGTCCATGGGCTCAGTTTAAAAACCTCTGAAGTCAACCAAGCGACTCACCTGCATTATGACAGACTCTGGATCAGGACCTGGTGCTCACTAAGAAACACTCCAGAAAGCAGTGACACCTAATGGCAAGCCTGCCTTTGGAGGACAGCAAACCGTAATCTACAGCATGGAAAATTATCCCTCTTTAGCGGCAGAGCAGCTAGCACTAAAACACATTACAGGGACTGAAATACTATCACAAATATAAGCACCTGGGAGAGAGTTTAAGAAACAGTGCACACAGAAACACAGAGTATATCACGCATGCTGTGTGTTTAAGTAGAACGTAGTTACTAATCAAAACTACTGGCTGCTAAGTCACAGCGTGCTGTATTCCAGGTCTTCACCCGTGTATGTACTTTTAAAATAAACAAGTAACACTGGCACATTCTAGAGCAGGGAAAACAGAGACCTGAATCCTATCTGTAGACACTATAGGCACATAGAGATTTATTTGTTCTCAACACATCTGTTTTGCTTGCTTGTCCTGCACTTTACAAAATGCGTGTGAGAATACTGTAATGAACAGTTAGTGACATACACTACATACCTTCTAATGAGGCTTTACCAATAGCACAGCAACTTAAATTCTGATTACCAATGCACAACGAAACAGAAGCCAGGCTGCACTGTAGTACAACAGCTTACAGGACAAAATGTGGAAGTGCATATCACCAAGCTAGACGACTCCTTTTCCCTTATGAAAAAACTTCACATTTTAAGAACACTGACATATCAACAGAAGGAGTAAGCGACAGACCCCATGTTGAAATTGACCTGATATCATTATCCATGGTGCAGCAGAGCTTAAAAGTATGAACCAAAACTCAGGACCCAGTGATGCTGGGAACTTGTCTAACACAGGTCATGCAGCAGTCCTGGCCTGCAAAATCTAAAAGCTGAGAGGAGTAAGGGAAGAGCAGATCTAATTTCCTCTCTTAGGAAAAAAATATAGTATATATACATAAAAATATATATTAAAAGCAGATGTGTAAATATATGTAAAAGCACATATAACATATATACTATATATTATATATATTTCTGAACTTGCCATCGAAAATAAAAAAGCTAAGGGCAGTACGCAACTGAATGTGTGTGGCTGAACCCACTGACAAACAAAAAAACAACTTGCAATAATCAAGGTGCCTGACCTATTGCTGAACACTGCTGCAAAGAATTAACCTTTAAAAATACTTCTGTGTATTTTTTTAGCAAAAAACTTTTATACCATACTATGTGACTGCTGCCCTACGTGATTTTGCTGAATCTAATACACGCATATTTGCACATATGTTTCTATATGCACAATAGGACATCCATATGCATATACAGATGTATTACTACGTACATGTCAAGGGAAAAAAAATGAACACAAAGTACAAAATATAGAAGCATGAGAGCATCAGCTGTAGAAGATACAAAGCGTACACAAATTGTGCAGTTGACAAGGAATGCCACCTAATCCCTGCTTAATTAAAGCACTGTTCTAAACTCCTGTTTAGGGAGTGAGGAGTGTGGGACGACTGATGTATGAAGAAAATATCAGGCAGCGTGGCTAATCTCAAAGACTTTGGAGCTTTCGAGCTACATAAATCAGACCGACTTTTTGAATAGCCTCATAAAACACAAAATCATTGCTATTCCACTCACGACTTTCAGATTCTTCCTACAGCATACAGATCATTAGGAAACTTCTAAGCAATCAAGTAATGTGGGGCTGATGAAATTACTCAATCAATGCATGGGCTGAGAGAAGCAGCACAATACAGAATTGCACAGTTTTGACATGGTAACCCTGCCCCTTTTTTATATAGGGGTAGGAAAATTACAGTGGAGTCGATTCATTTCAACATTTTCACACAAGTGCTTAATGTAGTCGTTCTGAACTGCCAGTTCCTATTTATAATAGCAGGGCAGCAGAAACATACAGACTATAAGCAGACCTACCAATGTTTAAAGTATGATATAGGGAAATGTTTATTTTTAAATGTGTGCATTTACATACACGCAGACCTGCTCTAATGATCCAAAGCAGCAGCTGTAATCATTCAGAAGACAGAAATATGAAAAAGAGTATCACAGATAAATACCAGTCACCACACCCCTCCCACTGCCATCACCAAGTCGCTCATCTCTACTCACTAACTTGTAACATTTTTCGTCATTTGCTAAGATAATATACTGATAATATACGTCGATACATAATACATCCCTTTACAGAAATCACATCAAATGCTACGTAGGCAAGCCAGACAGTGAGTGCATTATACTGAAAAAGTATATACTGTCAGAAAAAGAGTACGCACAGGTAACGTGTTATTTCTTTTGACCATCTGCCCCTCCCACGCATGGGAAGATATTATCTACCTGAATATCTTAACACTGTAGAATGAGAAAAAGATAATGCATTTACCTTGTTTGTTACCTATGGCATCAGTACTACCTCTGATAGTATTTATTTTCCCCTGAAGTGAGCATTTTGTTTTCTTCTTTGGCTTTATAAATTCTTCTGCAGGTAATTTCTTCATAGAGTACCCTGCTAGTGCTTTTTATAACTTAGATAAACAAATACAGGTTATTATTTATGTCTAAATATTTTATACATAAGTTTACTCAGTACAATCTGAAGAAAACAAAAGGGGGTCAGAATATCCAGGTCAGAAAATACAGTAGTGTTACTAGGGGCCAAATTTTGATCTGTGAGCGCTACAAGTTGGAATATTTAGCTGTCTACCTCTTTAGTGTTAAAATAGTTCTAATTTCAAGTAATTTATTTTCAGTGTATACATTCCAATAGATTTAAAGCTTTGTGTAACAATTATTACTTTGCCATTTTCATGGCAACGTAAACCAGCCTATAAAAAGAGGTAATCCTCTTGTCAACTGTACTAATTGTCTCTCAAGACAAATTAATCGTGTGAGAAGCAACTACTTTGGGCTTTTTTTTTTATGCTTTCAATGAGGATTTACTGTGTCGATGCATGTAATCGCCAACAGCATTATAAAAACACATCAGCGGTAAAATGCGTTGCATTCATGATATATAAGCAAGCAAAACCAACAAAATTGTCATTAACTCGAAGACAGAAAAGCTATCGTCTCCCTCGATGCCACTGCAAAGGCATAGAGCTCGCCCAGCAACGCTCCGTTAGCCCGGAGGATGGGAGACGGGGGACAGCAAAGAAACTCCTCATCCGCTACACAGTCAAAATTCTCCCCCCCCCCC
>Ga0065711_1033357_pt1 | contig 25650 bp, 16 predicted proteins | sample Hoacrofraction12_FD_59098 | JGI IMG/M metagenome (GOLD analysis project Ga0065711, IMG submission 59098) | Hoatzin crop microbial communities from Cojedes, Venezuela - Epithelial fraction 12 v2 (version 2) | ecosystem: Host-associated > Birds > Digestive system > Esophagus > Crop | place...
AATGATGCCTTGAAAAGCCGGAGTTGAAGACTCAGTAGTCGGCAGACTATTAAGCAGGTATTCTTTATTGCGGCGCCGGGCACACGGGGGATCTCTCCTCCAAACGTGTGCACCGAAGAGACACAGTTACTAGACATTTATGCTATGTTAACATACATATTAATTACATTTCCAAGAAATGCTTATCATAGTAATGGTTTTTCCGAGAACTCGTTATTATATGGTAATGTCCATTGCACATGTTTGTTTGGCGTCTCTCGGCGGGGGTCTTCAGATTATCCTGCAGCCTCCTTGTCTCTGCAGTTTGCATACCTGTTCTCCCAAGGCCCATCTGCCTAAAGGGATTATTCAGGAGTCGCTTGTCTTGCAACCGTCCGAATTATTCACAAAAACCAAGACTTGTTTCTGACCACCTGAAGTGATAACATCCCACACATGTTACATTTGTTACATTTACAGTTATCAAGGGACAGGGGTTTTTTTGGTCTTGGCAGGATTTCTTTACTGTGTCAAGGCTTTCCACAGACAAAACTACACATTTTCTCCCCACCGCTTTCCACAAGTGGCATCGTTTTGCTCTGGAAAAGAAAAGCCACAAACTCAGGCTTTGTTGCTCTCACTTTCGATCCATCAGAAGGGTGACGTGGATGCACCTTCACACCGAAGTCGTTAGTCCCAGAGCATGCGGCAACATAAACGTGTACCTAATCTATCCTTCCCCTGGCCTTTGCTCTCCCTGTACCCACAAAATCTGTGTCTCAGGGTGGGGGTGAGTGTTTTTCGCCCGGACTTTCACTTGATGACCTTACTAATTCATTTGCTTGTCCAGTTTCCCAGACATTGTTTCTCAGACCAGGACTCCAACGCCACAGCTCATCACAGAGAGACGGTAAGTGGCACAAAAAGAAATGTCCCTGAACAAGCCATTCTGATACAAAGCAAGAGAGGAACAGGGTTTTTTTCCGCTTTGCAGTGTGACCTTCAGCCCTTAGAGCTGTCTATGCCTGTTGTTACACTCTATCGATTGTTCTTCAGATCTGCAAGCTGATCCATTAGGGTTCATTTAACCATCCTATTTACTTGCTTCCCTTCCAGGTCACAAGATGAACTTGCATCCAGATGCATGCTGAATCCCCCATAAGACTGATGATTTAAAGGCACACCCAAAAAACCTGAACTGGTTTAGGTGTCCCAGTTTGGCCTTCACACACCCTTGCGGTTGGAGAAACCTTGCAATGCTGGCAATGAGCCCTGTTCATTGGTTTCCACCGGTTACCTGTACAGACACTTTGCTGGACAGAGCAGATCTGCAATATTGAGGTAAACACGGCTTTATCAACATCCGCAAGAAAAAGCACACCTGTTAGCAGTCTCAGGAAGGTGGAGGACAGAAGACAGGTTGAACGGATATACTGAGTATGGGCACAGCTGTTGCTATCTCAAAAGCTTCATCTCCTGCACCCACACCTTGCTTTCACCACAAGCAGTGCCAGAGGCTGACTGTGGAGCTAACGAACACGTGGAGCCCTTTCAGGCTTCGCCCATGGGTTATGCCTTCCTCCTCCTCCTCCTCCCAAAAACACTGCATAAATACCCTGTACACCCTCTCCAGCATTAACAGAATTAACTTACCTGCTTTCAGAGCCAGTTTGCGTCTCTATGCACGGCACAGGCTGGGCACATCTCCCGAGCGAGATGCTCCACAGCACACTATTGCACACACAGCGGGTACCGAAGGCGAGGGGTGCCAGCTGCCCCGGGCACTGCTGGGGCAAAGGGAGGGCTGGGCTGCAAGTGGGGTGACAGGCAGGGCAAGTGACAAAGGACAAACCTGCTTTCCTCTAAGGCTCTCGGAAGCCCATCTGAGGCTGCCCCGCTAAGGGCAACCTCACACTAGCAATGTAGGAACTGAATCTGAAAAGTAAATCTCTGCTCCCTCAAAGGCCTAGTTCTGCTCTACTTGCCTCTCCACAGCCCCTACAAACAGGAGTACCTGCTGCTGAATGTACCCTCACTTACTGCTGTACGGGGAGCTGAGTCCTCGCACCCACTGCCAAGCCAGAGGAGGGGTGGCCAGAGAACTGCTGCCGCCCTCTGAAGGCACCCCTGGCTCTGCAGGTGGATCGCCTGAGCACCACAGTTAGTAAGGGGAAAAAAAACAAGATGGGAGGGTTGCAGAGTTCAACCACTTTCACCTCCACGTTGTAAACCCCGAGCAAAGGAGGATGGCGATAACAGTGTGGACAGCTAGTGGATTAGATTAAGCATTGGGGAACGGCAAATAAATCAGCTTTTGAAGATGGGCTTTTTTGTTTGTTTGGCTGACAAGCGTGGGTGTCTTGTTCACACCAGCTTGTACATTTTAATGAGCTAGGAAGGGGCTCGTGGCAAATGCTGTCAGGCCTCATTTCCTTCAGCATTTATTTTCATTTCAAAGAGCTGGACTCTTGTGAAGACTCGGGGACACTCTCTTTGATGGGGGAATGGCTAGATGGCGGCAGCGCTGTTAAGGATGAGCCACCGCTGTTAACCAGGACTACGGGCGCAGCGGGCAGCAAACCTCCAGTCTGGCACTGGGCTTTCAGGCAGAAAGATGTCTTAACGTTTCAGGGCCAGAAGAGAGAATGATAATACCCAGCCCCAGGCCAAACAGAGGAGCTCAGAAGAGCTCCATCTGCACTACCAAATGCAGTGATGCTCAGCATGTAATAGCTGCCCACCACTGTCTTCTGAGAAAAACGTGAGGATGGGGGAAAATCACAAGAAATCCCCTCCTCTGTCCCCCCCTCCCCAATACTCACTCAAATTTGTAAAGGAGAGTCATTCTGAATCCCTGAGATTGAAAGTCCCAAATGCACATTGAGGGTCCTCTCCCATCCCCACCAATGGAGAAAAAAGAAAAAAAAAGGATTAGAGCAGAGTATTTCTTGTAAATACTGTGCATATACCACCTAAGGGGGACTTTTCACATGTACCGTCAGTCCCCTCCTTCAGAACAGCCTCTTCCACCCTCTCCCCTCTTGTATCCAACCACACAGCAAATAAATGGTAATTCATTGGCCTGAGATGAGCCCGAAACTATGACAGGTTTAGCACTTGTCATAGTGAAGCTGTCCCTTAGAGATGGATCTGCAGGAGACAAAGGAGGGCTTCTTGTTTCGGCTCCAGGAACCGCTGATATATGTCAGTCGATAAGTGTTTAGTGTGAAGTGGATTAAAAACCCACAGTGGAGAAGAGGGCTTGCTTACCAATAACAGGAGTAAATCAGTCGAAGAGGCCTACAGGGTAGGTGATGTACGGCACTGATTCCGTGGTTTCTCACTGACTTTTAATATATATAATTTCTGTTACTTTCCAGGTAGTCCTGGTGCAGTACTGACTTGAACCCTGAGCATTTTGTAACTGACCTGTCTGCTCTTCGAGGATCCCCAGCAATTCTCACAGAACTCATGCTTTTGGGTTAAAAAATCAAAAAAGGGAAAAAAAAAATTGCAATGATAATAGCACCTGCAGAAAACTCCTGGGTGTGAGCCAATGCAGCTGTCTTCATAAATCTCAACATCTGAAAGAATGATCTGTGGATCCAATCTATTTTCCAGCATCACAGAAGTTGTTACTGCAGTCTATAATAATTATGCCACAAGAATTACGAACTAGCTCTTGGCATAAGTGGGAGTTAGCTCTCAAGCCTAATGTCAGACACTTCAAACAGCGACTCCCTGAATATTGCAACAATTTGCAGCTACTGCAAAGCTGCTCCATTCTATGGCAGGAATTCAGGGTAGGTGAGACCCTTCAAGCCGTTGTATTTTGCTTTGTTGGTTTTTTTTTAAGGAGTTTGCTGTCCTTTTTCTCATTGAAAAATCTGATAATTAAGCCTCTACCCCACCTTCTGTTATACCAATTATCTGGGAAAAGATTAATCTAGTCAGCTATTTCCTTCACATGCACATATTTGTTCTTCATTGCCCTCTCCTAGGTGTTCTCCAATACAGATGTGGCTCCTACACACACACACCCATATTTGTGGCCCAGAGAGTGTGTTGGCCACTCACAACAAGCAACTACTGCTTAATAATGCCAGTTTTCAGTTCACTTCTTTCCTCACTGGAATTGCTATTTATCATTTGGACTGGAGAAATGCAGCCCAAACTGCTAATACAGCCCAAGCTGCCACTCCTTGTGTGCTTAGGGCAACCTTCACTACCCCTGCTTGGGGCAGGATTCGTCCCCTGGAAGGGATGAGCTTGCATGTAGGGGAGAAGTAAACTGGGACACCAATTGTACAGCCCTTGCTGACCCAGGTGGGAATAATGGCTGGATCTAACTAACACAGGGACTCAGGTACCATCAGGTGTAAGCAATGAATGAAGGGCAGCCAGTTCTCAGGTGGAAGGTGGCAGCTATTTTACTGCACGCACTTTTGAACACTGTGTTAATGAGAACGTGCTGTTCCCTCGCTGCTAAGCTGCTTTAAAAGCTGGCATTTCCGTTTTGAAGCTTTTGTTTATTTAAAGTGCTTGGTGTCTTCATTGGGAGGTGCTGGGATAGCAAGAGGGACAGTAAGCGCTCTTCAAATGTGTGGAGAAGTAACAAAATCCCATTTAAGTTGTTGTCATGCCGCCAGGTTCGCCTTCTGTATCTGAAAAATGAACAGGATGATCCATTTTCTTCTCTTTGCTCAGGGAGGTATCACACAGTAGCCACGCTCTTCTCCCTTTGAATTAAGAGGAAAATTCACGGCAGCTTTCCTATGGAGCTGGAGTGTCTGCGAGCAAGAACCAAGCTGACTGCAGGCTGAACTTCCAGCTCGCGTTGCCCTGGGAAGCTCCCTGGGCACTGTGGGGGGTCTGTGCCAGGGTAAGCCAGTCCTGCCATCCCACCCGCTCTCCTGAGCCCCGCTGCCGGGCTGCTCCGCGCCGGAAGCCGTGCCGGCTCTGTGGAGACCTGTCCCGCGTGGGGAAGGAGCAGCCAGGGAGCTGGCAGCCTGGCCCCCTGCCTCTTTTGGGGGTTCAGACGCCCGATCCGTGGCTCAATACTGGCGCTCGTTACTTTGAGGAGCGGGTGGCTTACCCCAAGGAGCAGGCTAACGGAAGGATGCGCCCAGCCCGCTGCAGACGTGCAGCTGAGGTTCGCGGGGCTGTGGAAAGGGGCTGACTCTGGCTCGGTGAGGAGGGGCCGCAGCCCCATGGCGCGGGTTGGTGCCTGGTGCGCTAAAATCACTGCATGGAACACAGTTGCTAACTTCTGCTGGCTGCAGCTTCCATGGCTGAACAGATTTTTATCTGCCTCTAAATTTCAGCTGTAAATGAGGAAAGGAGCTCACTTTCACTTGCATAGAGCCAACACTTAAAAAAAAATCACATTCTTCAGCCTTTCCTAAGTATGAGAAAGACCCATCGAGAGCGTGACTGTGTCACGCCAAGGCCCTGCCTGCAGTCCTCTGCAACGGCAGCATTTTTTGCTCTTGGCACATAACTTGCAGTTCTGTCTCTGGCAACTCGGTGCAAGTCAGTGTCATCAACTTTGGCTGAGTTTCTATAACACTCAACTCCTTTTTCTGTCACTGGAAACCCCACCACCACCACAATACAAGGTGTGTGCCTGGCCCAGGAGTCCTGCTGCTGGGCCCAGGGAAGGAGCCAGGTCGGGGAACTGGCTACCCTGGGCCTACAGAAGCATTAAGAAGATCATATAAGTAAGTATACCACAAACACCACAATGTGTCCCTCACCAGACACTTGGTTTCTGCTCCCTGGGACACAGGATGCCTGTAAGAGCCAAGCATTTTCAGTCTGTGAACTCCAGGCTGTAAGCATCAAAAGACCATTCCTTCCAGGGGAAGCCATTGCCATTTGGAACTAAAAAGAAAGGGCAATACCGTACCTCAGCATCAATCCAAATGCTGCAGTGCTCCCCCTGCTGCCACCAGTGCCAGCACCAAGATCTACTGCATTTCTTCAGATAGACAGAAAAACCAAAAAATAAGCCGGGTTGCTGCCCATCCAGCTGGCGACTGAAGCAGCTCTGCTTGCTGGCAATAAAAACATGCTGCTTGCCTATGGGGGATGTCAGGAAAAGGCCAGCTGTACTAAGAATAGCTTTCTTCTGAGGCCCCCTCAGGAAATTTATGACAGAATTGTACAGACATAGAGAATGAAACACTCACCTTAAGAAGAGGAGACAGGGTAAAAAGAGAAGACAGATTCGGTGTGACGGAAAGTGACTCAGGCTAGGTAATTATCCAGTTAGAAGGCAGACTTTGGGACGTGGTGAGAGGAATCCCTTCTTCCCATTCTGACAGCTCTTCCAGGAGATTTGCTGAAGTGGATGACCATGAGGGTAGAACAGACCTACCCTGTGCCCCTGTCACGGCTGTGTGACATGGTGAGCAGCGAAGTGTAACCCCAGACCAGAACCCCATATCCAAAATGCAAGGGTTTCTCACGCCGCGGCTCTGGCCTGGGGACAGAGCCTTTGCTCTCTGCTTCCAGGGGACCGAGCCTCAGCAGGCTGGCAGCATCCTCAGGGGAGAGCAGCCGCTCGGCGCTGCCCCCCAGCTCTGTCCCCACAGCGCTCCGGTCCCAGCCTGGCACGGCCCTCATGGCAGCCGCAGGGTGCAGCTTTCCGACCGCTCCCAGGTTCACCCAGTCTGCCTGAAAGTGGCGTGGGCTTGCAGGGACCTGTGCGTCTCACGTGGCTGTAAGAGTGGTGCTCATGACCAGACCCTCAGTGTGGTTTACAGAACAAGTTTTGTTTACTTCAGTTTACAAAGTAAAGCCACCAGCTTTAATTCTCCCTAAAAAAGAACACAACTGGGGAAGTGCATGATTCAGGGTGGCTTGGTGCAAATTTTTGCAAAGTAACAGACACAAAATCAAAATAATTCAAATTACATATACATGTAAAACAGAAGCAATTCAAGTTAAAACCAGGGCTGGATTGCTATCAGCCCTAGAGATGATCCAAGAATATGTCAGGAAATAAATAAATCGTTCTAATTTTCACCATAAAAGAGGGCGCTGCTCACTAATCTGAACAGTTTGCATATTTACAGAAGGCAAATGGGTTAGAAGAGAAATGGAAAGAAGAAAAGCATTCATAAGAGTGAACTGAAATACTGCAGGGCGATCACTTCCCTGCACGCCCCACTGTGACTAAGAGAAGGTTTTACATCACTGCAAGGGCCCAAAGAAATTCCTTTTAAGCAGGCTGCCACCACCTGCCCCACGCTGGAAGGACCGTGCCAAGGTGAGACCAGCATGGTCTGCTAGGTTTCGCTGTCACCACAGAGATTCTGAAGCTCCACGACAATCTGTGACCGCCCTGGGACAGATGACAACAAACAAGTTGGCCTGGTCAGTCCAATTTACAAACAGGAGGGCAATTTATCCTAGAATCCACCTGAAGGGAAGACTGCTTAAAGCCACATCTTCCTGGCCTCCGCACGCTCCGAGCAGGAGTGAGCCAGCACAACTAAATCTCTGTTGTTCAACGCGTAAGCACAGCTGGCGATGAACACACTTGGTATTTCCACAGAGGCCAATAGCTAGGGTGCCTTAAGTGACTGCAAGGAGAAGCAGGCGCTTTCAACTATCTCTTTCAACATCTGCAAACCACAGGAGACAAAGCAACACCCTCTTTTACAAAGGCAGCGTGACTTGTGGTCATCGCTGGTATTTCTGATAGTTCGTTACCTAATCCGCTTTCGTTTTGCTGCCCATGCTGCTAAGGCCAAATCCTGACAGGTTGGAGCTGTACCTTCATGTGGCTGGTGGAGCAGAAGACGCTTCATGCCCAGAAGAAGCAGGGCAAATTCTGCAGTTCACGTCACAGCATGCAAAAAAAACCATCCTGAAGGCTCATCCTAACCTTGTGTTTCCTTGTCAAGACAGATTTATTTACAGTCTGTACCACAGGGACTAGATTCGAGTGGCAGTGGTGTTATATCTGTATTTTTACTGGGATTTGACATTTAAGGCAGCATTTCAGTTCACGTCTAAGCCCGTAATTACACTTGCAAATCTGCTCAGCAAGGCGTCAGCAGAGCATCCCAGGGGACTGCTCAAACAGATTGGTTCTGTTCCCACAGAAGCAGCGTTTGAGTACCAAGTGATGCCACAAAGCAGACACTGTGGACTGCCACAGACACTCACAAACTGGACCCACTCATAATCTTCAAAATAAAAACAAAACCAAAGACTGCAAAGAGCCCTCGCTTTATCTTAAAAGCAACACTGCGCAGAGTCAGATACCACTGGAGGTCAGGAGCACTTCACGAATACACTACCGGACAGGACTCCTTTCTACACCCCGCTTATTATCTTTGGTATCATGAAATCTGCAAGTTCTAAAAGTACCAGAGCAGCCCAAGGATGAAATCCTGTTCGTCACCTCATGGTCTGGAACCACGGTGGCTCAGTGCTGAGAAGCACCTTTGTCTCTCCCGCACAAGCGCAAACTCTGCCCAGCGTCTCCTTCCCGAAGGAATCCATTTAGGTTTCTCTGTTCATTGTAGCCCTACCACCACTGAATTTTTGAAAGCAAATTGATGCCAAATGCCAGGATGCTCAGGACTAAATTTTGCCCCCAATTTAGACACCCACCCCTCATTTGCACCCCATTTACACCACAACCCCAAAGATGAACCAAAGAAAGCATATGAAGTACTCAGCTGGGACTCCATGTATACTCTGTTCTCTTTAGGTCTGGGGTAAAAAAAAAGTCTGATTTGTCTGGATTTGGACTTTTTGTCCATGCCCATGAGAGGCAAAGCAAAGGATCTCCTTCTCTCACAAGCCACCTGAGCAAATCTTTCTGCAGGATGCAAATGGTTTCACCCCTGAGTTCAACTTCAAAAGAGAAAAATGCAGTCCTCGGCCATCACTACCCAGTGCCAGAAGCAAAGAGAACGTTTAGCACAGAGCTCTCTGCTGCAGCAACAACGAGCAAACAAGCAGCACAAAGCTGGGCAAGATAGAGAAAAGCAGGATCAGGCAAATTTGTATCACACCAAAGAAACAGAAGGAAATCTGAGGCCAAAGGGTTTGGACTAGTAGAGGAAGAAAGCTTACAGAAGGTAGACTACGCTGTTCAACAGCGAAAACTTTGCAGCCCTCCGTGCTCGTTTGGGAGCAGCCTGGTACCTCCATCAACAATGACCCCAGACAGGCAAGAAAAATTAATCTAGAGAGCATTCCCAAAGAGACATAACATCCCTCAAGGCCATTTCAATGACAGGAGCATCCCAGCAGGGATGACGGGATGCTTTGTCCAGCTTAGTGCGTACAGTTCTCCCCGTCTCAGCAAGACTTCTTCTAGCTGACCGATGTGCAGTTCAGCTCTGCAGAGTCTTGCCTGCTCGCTGCCATGACTCCCTCAGGCCCATCGGCAATACTGGGCTCACTGGAGCACTGCCTGTGGCTAAAACTGGGCTGCAGGAGGAGGCGTTTGTCGGTACCGTCTGACTCCTCAGTCACCATTCCCGTGTGCATCATGGAGGCCATTGCCAGGAGCTGAATATCTGAGTGAGCATTGGCAACGGTGTGGCGACGGATGCTACCACATTTCTCCAGGTAAGCCTCACCCTCCTGCTCTGTCAGTGGGGTCAGGGCCATCTCGCTGGGCTGCCGGCTCGTCACCATGTGAGATGAATAATTCAGCACGCCAGTCTTAGGACGGGATCTGGAGTACCGTCTCTCTGGAAGAGAAAAAAGAAGCAGGAACAGTCAATACGGCACCGAGAAAGCATTACCGAACTGCTAGGCTGGCCTCAGGGAACAGAGAGGACTCAGTGCGCAGCCACAGAGCGTCCCACCTCGTCACTGCTGCAGAACAGTCAGGTGCTCATTAGTTCATGCTGCCGGGGGTTTGGAGGGGAGATCTGCCTCTCCCCCAGTCAGGAGACACCTCCCATCCTGCTGTAAGAAAACGGTGCAGCTGCCTGTGAGAGAAGCGACCCAAAAAGTAATGAGTGCAGCAAAGAGACCTTCTACAGCATCCTGATGGTCTCCTCTCTGACCCAGGGGGATGAGGACCGAGTAGGAGCTCTCATGTGCAGGTTCACTAAAATCACTGACACTAAAGTGGCACAAGTCCCCAGAGAAACATTCAGTGAGGACCTGAGCTGCCATGCCTTTCTCCAGAACAATACTCTCAGGAGATGCCATTAGCTGGTGTCAACATGAAAATCCTGATGCTTACATCATGCTGCCTCTCCAGACGCCTAGGGAAAGATGGTTCTGCTAGCATTATCCCACCATATCTTTTAAAGATAATGCAAGAAAAAGAACATTTCATCCACTTTAACGCATGTCTGGTTTTGGGGCTAGACACTGAAAACACCTAACAGTGCAACACCACAGCTTGGGGGAAAGGTGCAGAGGAGGAAGGCAGTACTCATGGAGCACGGGTGAAGGCAGTGACACAGAATTGATGGGTGCAGGATCTGCAGTCTGCCTGGCAAAAACATTAAGGGGGAAAAATGCCTGGTTTAAAACTCAAAGCCAAGGCGCCAGCCCCAGCCTCGTATCATGAAGCACCATTTCAATTCTGACACTGAAAGCCTTGAGAAAAGCAGGGGTCTGAGTTTGTGCCTTGGCTCACTATAATTCACTCCCCTAGCAGCTTGAATTACTTGTATTACTTTTCACCTCCTGTTTTCCACCACCATGCAGCATTGCTATGTGGTGTTAAACACCTCACGGTCTATCCCCGAAGCAGCTGATAAAGCTATTCCCTACCTGTCTCTCTGCTTCTCACCAACTTCACTGAAGTGCAGGGTCTCATTTCATAAAGTCAGAAGCCTTTAAACCACATAAAATGCTTCCATCAAGACTGCAGAGCATAAGAGATAGAGTAACAAAATGCAAAGCAAAGCACTTGTCACTGCAGGTTATAAAAGAATTTGGGAAGCTTGCAATCAGGAAGAAAAGCAGAAAACAAACTCTACATTGTTGCGGGGAGGAATGGGTGAGCAGCCAAAACTCCACCACTGGCAGCAGCCAAGCTATGACAACACTTCAGCCGCTGCTGCCAGTAACACATTCATTCAAAACAGTTCATTTCATGCTTAAGAGTATACGCAAATAATTTTTGAGGCAGGTTACGGTAAATATACTCTTCAGGTGTCATCTGCAGCTCAAGCCACAGCGAGCCGTAGTGTTGGATGGTATTGTGAAAATGTAGTTTAAGCAGTGAGCCACACCAGCATCCTCCCGCTCGGCACTGCTTGCAGCTCCGTCGGCAGCGGCAGGCAGGGCAGCAGCCAGCGAGCATCCTAGCACAGCACCAGCACCACCAAACCCCGCACACTGCATCAGCGTTCTGCTGCTGCCCGTGCCTGGCTCTTGGGAAGTTACCCTGGCACAGACAAGACCGAAATAACACCGGTGTGATTAGCAGTAGCTGCTTCTCCACCCTCACCAATACTTATCAGGGCTTCTTAATTTCTGACTCCTGTGAACAAAGTATTGATACCAAGAGAGAGAAGCCCATGGTGGAGGTAGTTATATACTTGCAATGTGACCAACCTAGGCTGAGGCCTTTAAATGCATTTAGGTGTCCATCTCCTGTCTCCATTAGGAAGTTGGACACCTTTAAGAGCTGCTTAAGCGCTTGGGCTGTGAGGAGTAAGAGAGCTCAGTAGCCTTTTCAGGTAATGGCTCATTGCACTCCCTCATCCCATGATTTAATATTTACATTAAGTCTATCCTGCAGTGGCTTCAGCTGTGCAGAGGTGTCTTAGTGACCTAGAGAGGTCTGAGGAGATGATTGAATTGAACTGAGCAGTGCAAAACGCTGCCAATTTTCCAGACTCCACAGCTGCAGATTTTGTAGGGAAGGGGTGAATCTTGGTTCTTCTCTGTTCCTATACAACACATTAAAAATTAAAACATGCTTCATTTAAACAGGGAGAGCTTGCAGCCCTTCCCAAAAAACCAGGATACACAGGAAAAAGAAAAACCATGGCCATGGCCTGATGTTCGCCTAACAGATAAATAAAAGTATTCCCATGAGAAAAAAGTGCCAGTTTTGTGTGTAAACTTTTAGTGCTGCTGAAAGAGCCAAGTCTGATGACTTGAGAGATTAAAGTCCACTAAGAGCAAGCATAATATAAGAAACAACAATGTAAAATTATTCCTGCCCAGCCTGGCGACGCTGGAGATCCTGAGGTCCTTTTCTGTCATCTCCTTAGCTGCTGTGGTAAAACGGTCAACTAGTATCACCAGCTGCATTGGTAGTTTGCGATCCAGCTAGTCGGTATTCATCACTTCACCAGCTTAGACACGATGTATGTACTTGTGTACACGTTTGCATGGGTGTGTACGTACACACACTCGCTGCCGAGCAGACTGCACAGAGCTGATGCATGTATCAGTGTTTCAAAGCCTGACATCATTCAGCTTTTGACTATAATGAGAAGCTGCATGGGGAGATGGTAAAAACCTGCGGGCATAGAAGGAAACACCGACAGTAATTCAGAAGACCACATTCTTGCCCTCAGACCTATATCAGTGTGAAAACAGGAGCACTGTCTGCCTCCTGAGAGCAAAAATAAAGCAAAGGTCCTGAGTTTTACTGTACTGAAGTAACTACTGTAACCGAGACACCCTGCAATGAGCTGTGCCCAGACTCGAGCAGGCAGTGTGCACTGGGGCTCGTGCTGCTGCTCACCTAAACCACACAGCTGGTTACCACTGTGAGTAGATTGATGCTGAAAGTAGACCCACAATTAGTCAGCATTCACGTGGCATGTTCTTTAAGCAGGCAAGCAATCGATAGCTGTTTATCCCCAGTGCGTACTTCAGTCTGGAGAAACTGAACTTCAACTCTTCTCCTCCCTCCTGTTCTGCTACAGTCAAGCTGCTGCTCTCTGTCCCAGAAATAGCAGCATTTTACCATAGTCTTCTTGCCATCATGACCTTTTGAGATAAGGGTGCTGCTCAGACAGTGTTCCAGATACAGCTGAATGTGGAACACTGTAGTAGACAGCAGAAGAGTTAATTAAGCAACAGAAAAGGCCAGTTTTGAAAATTATCAAAAAATACCCTCAGACTCCTCTTACGGCAGTCTTACCCACCAACCAGGACAATGCTAGCACTTCACTGGTGGACCTGGAAAACCAACTGTTTGAGCATCTGAGTGCCTTTGATAACCTAGACCTTCAGCTGCGTCAATCCCTGACCATAAAATTTCACAGCAGTTGGGACCGAGGGAGGAGGAGGAAGGTGGTGGTGGTGTGAAATAACCTAGAGAGGTCAAAGGACAAAGTGCTCAAATTTTATCTGATGTAGCCACAGGAATTACCCAGCTTCACAGCAGGACAGGAATGGTCCAGTACCCTGCCGTCGCAGCAAAATGAGTAGCACTCCAGTGAAATGCGTGTTGGAAGCACATGTGAGAGAGCTGGTGGTGCTCAGTGGAAGAAGTTAGAAGAATTCTTTGTCCTCTCCCCACCAGCAAATGTTTTTCCTGAAGTTGCAGCTGTAAGAGCTTGTAACACAAGTTCTTTCTTTCCTCCCGCTGAGCACAGGGTGGAGCAGGGGCAAAAGGCCACGCTGGATATACACACAAATAAATGACAGCTAAAATCAAAGTAAATACAATGATTTTAAGGCACATCATAAACTTTACAAGGTCAGTTCATGTGATAATTTTTTTTTTTTAATGACACTAATGCCTTGTTCAGTTGGCGGAAATCCAGAATGGCCAGAAACTTCAGTACCGGTCAGGCAGCTACCTTGCAAACCAGCCCAGCAGCATGCGGATGTCCATAAACAGCAAAACAATCTGTCAAAGCTCAACTTTTACAGAGGAATGTGGTCTGGATTTAGCCTCAGCATCAGGTCTGAAAATCAATGCTGAACTGCAAAACCATGTTCACTCGCATAAAAGATACTTCACTGCCCAACAACCAACTGCAAGAACAAGAACCCTGAGCCACAGTTCGCCTAAAGTGGTGCCATGAGCGTGTTACAGGCACAGATCATCTGAGTCCTGCTAAGTCCTTCTACCACAAGAACATCTTTTCCCCTGTGCTGCTAAGGTGTTCTACAAGACAGGTTTTGTGTCTCCAGCTTGCTACAATTTACATTGAAGCAAAGGCTAAAGCTTATGAAAACAGAGGGAGACTGGAGCTTTCTTCACTTGTTCTACTTAAATCCTCTTGACTATCAAATCAGCATCACTGTGTCCGTTTCTTAGCTAGCCAATCTCTTCTGGTTGGCCATGCATATAAGCAGAGCTCCTGGGATCATGTGTGGAGTAGTTTTCCATTATAAGCATCCCCTTCCGGAAGTGAAGTGCCAGTTCTCTCACCTAGACCCATTTATCCCCAGTTTAAACACAGTTTTTTTGTATTTTTTTTTTAAACAGAGTCCTCAGATGGAAGGAACACTCCATGCACAAAACCCCTGTCATCCCTCAGAACGAGCATCCAACAGTTTCACTGTTTACGAAGGCTGGCTGATGCAGCAGTGAGCTTGGGAATCCAGGCACCCGAAGCGGGGTAGCAAGCAGGGACAGAGAGCAGGCAGCAAGGGACCAGGCACAGTCTCCCACCAAGGTAAGAGCTGTACATCAGGCATGGACCAGGGAGTTTTAAAATCCAGCCCATCTCCAGAGAGAGGGGAGACTTTACATGTGTGTGTGCGTGCAGCGGTGGGGCAGTAATAGTTCACTCAGTCATGGAAAATAAAAAGCCCATCACAAAAATTCAGAAACATGTTTATCAGGACCTTCTCAAGGGTGTTCTAGCCTTCGTTTTTTGCCTCTTGTGGAGCCACACGCTGTCTCGTTTTCTAGCACAAATGTGCACTGCCTCACGTTAACCAACCTGTGTAGCCCAGCAAGAACTTCTGTACAATGTGCATGTCTTACCAAGCACGCAGGTGCTACCAGAGAAGCTGTGATCCTCACACAAACCCAAGTACGGTGACACCACCTGCTTGACCAGTTCTTCCAGATGCAGGTAGCCCTCACTGGGGCCAGCAGGCTCATGGACACTCTGAAATTCAAATATAAAAAGTCCACATTACCCTTACGTAGTTTAGAGTGAGGTTTTGAGTGAAGCCAGGGGTCTGTCAAACATCTCTGCACTGGAATATCCCAACTGTATCGGCAGACCATTTGGAGGAGCATAGCCGATAAGCCCAAATGGAGGTTCGGGGGCCATTCAGGTCAACCTCCGTGTTGAAGTCATAGCCATAACCCTATGGACGTCAAGCCGCTTGCTGTGTTTCTCTGATGAAGGGATAGGAAGGTACAAGGTACGCTCACACTGAGGATTTGCACAGTGTAACTGCAGCGATACCAGTGCAACCAGGAAACTTCTCATTGCAGAAAAGCCTTAACACACCTTGGGCAAAGCGCTGCTCTTTTCCCAGGCAGAACTGCAGGAAAAGCACCCTTTGTAGTTCAGCGTACAGCTGTGAAGATGGTAGATAACACTAACCAATTTAACAGCCATTTCAGAAACCGTTCACAGACTTCACTTCCTGCAAAGCCTCAATAAGCTTTTCTTTCTGAAATATGTCACTTTGAGACCCTCTTTGCCCTCAAGATTCTTTTATTAAAATATTTCAGGGAAATTGAGCCAGCACTTTAGTATCTCCTGCTATTACCGTCTTGGTCACTGGGAACATCAGAACAGCAAGAACTCACACAGAAACACCAGCTTAGCCACCTTGCAATTTTGATTGTACTTAAGAAAGTTTCATTCCCCACCACTCATTACAAGATATATTATTGGAAAAGAAATAAAAGTGAGAGGAACCCAAACAGCCACCTGTAATATGGTGTTTTGCAGGACTGCGAGGCTGGGTGATATAAACAGATAAAAGGGCTGGTATACTTGGCTGTGTTTGGCATGCTTGGAAAATATTCTCTTGAGGTCTGGATAAAGAGAATAGTCCTCACAGAAGGTCTGTGTCTCTTGGGAGAGGCCTTTGGAAGATGTATAGCGTTTTGCCTGCTGCCCAAAGGTATTCCTTCTCTCATGGGCACTGCTAAGCATCCCAGGCAGCAGCCAGCAGCCACAGCTCATTCAAATTCTCTGTGATGGAGGCTCACCCTGTCATTGCAAAGCTGAGAAACCAGGAGAACTAGGGCACAGAGAGGCATTCAGAGAAGCTGGGAGATGAAAATTTATGTGAAAAAAAAGAGTCCTGAGGCTATTCTTAGCTGGGGAGGAGAGGTATCAAGAAAAATACAAACACCAAAGAGCAAAACTCAGCCCTTTCACAGCGACATCCTTGCCTGTTCCCAGGAAGGCTCAGGACATTCGAATACAGCTCTCTTTTCTACATTTACTGCTCCCAAATAAGCACACCTCACTTCGCCTTCGTCACACCCTCTAGCCTCCCCCTCCTCCTTTCCAGGGCTCGTATTAGCTCAGTGAGGTTGAGATACCCAAGTGGAGTCAGATGAAGAAAAGAGGCTCCCCACCTGCAGAATTAACAGCATCTGGACAATGGAAGCTGGGAGCTTTGTCTGGACCAGAGGAAGAATTTCTTCCAACTTTACTTTCAGCAAGACCAAGTCTCTGAAGCCAAGAAGAGCAATCTGACGGATAGTCAACTCCTGACCCTAAAAAACACAGAAGGCAAAATCCAAGAGTTGGTAAAGGGACGTGTTAGCATTGCACCAACACACGTATGCACACAGACAGAAAGGGTCTATCCTGCCCATTGCTGCTGTGGCAAAGCACCCCCCAGCTGCTTAGGCTGAGGGTTCTTGGTACTCTGGTTGCTTCCCTGCCAGTCTCTATCCCACACGAATTCTGAAATGAGTAACGTCTCATCTGAGGTGCCACCAGGTTTGTAGTGAAGCCAAAAATGGGCCTGTATGTCACCAAAAGACTACGTATTCAGGAAACCCAACTGCCATCCAATTTGGTCACAAACATCCAAAGCCCAGGATGCAGCTCATGCTTTTGCCACTCAGAGCTGCAAAACCAGAGCGGGTCTGGTAGGGAAAGAGGTTGGTACAGAGTAATCCTTAACTAAGCCTACCTCTGGTCTGTGTTGGATCCTCTTTTTGCTCAACGTCTGCACTTCAGACCTTGCTGATACAACAAAAATCCGCAGTTCAGTCCATTACAGGTTTTAGGATTTAGGCTACTGCAAACCTAGCGAGTCTGCTTGTATCAAGCATCATTAAAAAAAGCAACAGCTTTGATTTCCACCACAAGGCGCTCTGTGTCCTCCCAGTCACTTTTTTACACCAACACAAGTGAGCAGGTTTAACAGATGAAGATGTTGTAATATTTCTCAGCATATTTAAACACAGTTGGACTCCATTTGACATTCTGGTGTTACTGCCTTTCCCTCTGCTATGCTTAACATCCACATGACTTTCTCTTGCTCCACTGCAGCTTAGCAGCAGAAATTTTCCTCCCAGCCCTGCCCAGCACTTTCCAGCCTGAAGAGTTTCCCTTGTTCTTCCCAGTACGTTAATCTCTGCCCCACAGTCTGTTTGGGAACCGTTTTATGGTCTCCATAACACACTCAACATGGCAAATATTTAGCTGGAAGGAATTAACAACAGTTAATCATTAATTCATAATGGGTTTAATGTTGTAATTAACAGCATCATCAATATGTAAATACAAATTAAAGCAAAAAGTCTGGGGGGCAGCTTAGCCATAATAAAAGCACTTTGCTGTTTTCAACTATCACTGCGTGTTTGGAAACGTGGAGATGTAGAAAAGACCGGTACGTATCTCTGAACCATATTTCAGCAGCCGCGTACTTTTTATTTATACCATGCAGTTCAGTCCCATTAACTTCATACCCCATTTCAAAAGCCAAACATCTTGCTGTGCCAAACAAAACAAGATTTGCTATTTTTTTTCCGCACAAAGTAGCTACATCAACAGCTGCAACTATACGAAAGCCAGTGACCTGTTTACATAGTTTCCCTCTGTACGGCAATTTAACCAACTTGGCTGCTTAAAGGTCATATTTCTGCAACAGCTATGAGCCTCGGGCTTAAACTTAGCTCAGATATAGGAAGTTACTTTTAGTTATTACCTTCAGTAACATACGCTCACACATTTGGCTCACTTACTTTCATTCTGAATGGGCAGCTGCTGGGATGACAGAAAAGCACAACCAAATAACCATGCTGACATTTGCGGTGAAGGATGGGGAACCAACAACAAATTGGCTTTCCCATCTACTGGAGTAGCACATGAAGAAGTGTTACTTGGTGAAAGAGAGTTGCTAGATGAGCTCTCTTCACATGTGGTGACACGCTGTGTAAATAGGTACATGCAGCTCCTTGTTTGTAGGAAGAGCCCAATCTTGCTACTAGGGCACTGGCCTGGGATAAGAGCAATTTCTTCTTTCTTGCTGCACCAGCAACTCTCCCTGTTGTAGCCTAGGGCAGCTTACTTAGAGTCTTGGATGCATTTAGGCAGTTAAAATCCATACATTTGTGTAGGACTTGAGTGTCTACAAAGTTTTAAATATGCTGTTACCTTTCAGTTCCTCATCCGTAAAATGGCAATACTTCCCTAACATCACAGCTTCTACGAAATATTTTTGAGTGACTCAGATACTGTGACAAGACAAATACAGTAAGAAATTTATGCTTTCAAAGACTCTCAACATCCCATAGTCACGCTTTCACCACTACCACCACATTACTTCCAAAAACGGCACCCACTGTGCAGCAACTTTTGTTCAGTTTCTCATTAGAGACGTTTAATGGCAGGGGAGTAGATTTTTCTGATAAGTGGCAGAATTATTAACATCAGTGGGTGTGACACACAGATAGTTCAACTGTTTCCACAGTCCACAGGTAGCTGCAGTGCAGACAAATCCTTGCTTAAACAGATTAGGTCACTCCTTGACTGAAAATTCATTGCAAAAGGAGAGAAAGAGAGGATATTATAATCAAGCAGTTTTGCCTGCCAAACACCTACCTTTAAGCATCTGCAGCAAGGAAGGAATAAAAACAAACACAGTAGAAAGGTTAGTGCCTGTCTTTACAGAAGTCCTTTCCCTTTTAGGAAATGCCAGCTTTAGCAGGATTAGAGGAAAAGGCCAACCTTTGAACTTTACCTGCTGCCTTTCAAACAATACAAGGGAAAAATAATTTTTAAAGTCTCTGGAAAGTATGTCTTGTGGAAGAGGCAAAAGTCAAAAGGAGGAGCCCAGCATTTCCAAGAATGTCAGTCTCCTCATAAGGTACGTTTTTCTTTTCCTCTGATGGAAGAAAAGATCAAAATAGGCTGGGGAGGTAACTAGACAGCTTATATGGAAACCCTGACTAAAACTATATTAAAACATTACACAGACTAACACTTTGGATGGGATACTCAGCTTTCAAAATACCCAGTGTAAACAGGTCTTACCAAAAGTTTTTCATTTGTCCTCTACCCGCAGGTTTACTTGTCCCCCTCAAAAAACCCAGCAGAGGATTTTCCAAAGGCACAGCTGGGACATAAGCCCTCCAAAAGTAGGTAGGGTGAGTTAAACACCTGTGCTCCTGATCTAGTCTTCAGACTAGTCCCTCTAAAGACAAGTTGTCAATGTTGTTGTTTGCACCAAGAGAGTCCCAGGTATTTAAAAAAGGAAGAACTATAAATACAAATGACCCAGAGCTTCAGCCTAGACAAGGTATAGTCCAATAGTTTCAGTGTTTAAGCTTAGCTAAGCACAGACAGAGGGTAGACAATTGGGAATAAATTCAGCCCAAAACACTGTATTGGCCCAGTAGATTTTAGCAGTCCTTCTTACACAGTTCATGCTGACTTGGGCAAACTCTACATCCTCCCTGATCTAGTTTCAAGGTTTTGAGACCTGTTTAGCTGCTGGCCAAAGAGCAGAGAAGTTCCCACTTGCCGTTAGCAGACATTGCAGTTACATTGCCTCACCTAACTGAAGACCGAATTATAATTAAGATTACCTGGACCGGGTAGAATATTGCCTGGAGTGTAGGAAGAGTCTCTGTAAAATAGTGATCCCAGATTTCAGACAGGACATCAATGCGATCCTCACCTACAAAAACAGATTGGGACCAAGAGCTTTAGCAACAGGGACACTAAAATCAAGTTGAATTTTCCCACTACTCTCTAATTCCCCAAACAAGAGATACAAACCCACCCTTCACATTCACAATTTCTGTCCAAAACTAGACATCACTCAGCTAAGCTTCACTTTGACTGACAGAGATGCAAGTGTGACCATAACTCGCTCTGTCACTTACTGCAAAGAAGACAGCTCTGTGCAAAACACGAGACCAATTCCAGCAAAAGAGTGAAGCCCCTCATCAGTTGGAGGCTTTAACTCCACCGCAAAGGACTGTGTAATCTCACAGCTCACAGTCCGCATGCTCAGCCAGTGTGGGAGCGTCGCCTCAAGTTAGCAGCTGAATCTAAAAACCAGCAGGCCACAGCCAGCCTCAGCTGTTCTGCAGCAACTGAGCCAGGGAGAACATCTAGAAGGGCTGACCCCCGCCGCTGTCCCCCCACTCCCAAGCACAGACACAGCACTCAGGACCCTGACAAAAGGCCACAAAGTCACCGTGCCCCTCTCAAACGTGGCACTTGGGAACGTTCCCGAATGAAATCCACTTGTGGCCACCCCTCATATGACTTCGACTCAGACAAATATCCCCAAATGTAAGTGGGTATCGGACATGAAGGCAGACTAAGTTATGCAATTCGTGATTCTCATAACAGGAATACAACTGTGGTCAAAAGCCTATTATTAACAAAAAATGCTTTACTGAACATAATAGTTTGAATAGACATTTTAAGTTATGTTCATAGGCTTGACTTAAAGAGCTGTGTGTTCCTCAGCATTTGGGCCCAAAGCCTCTAAGCTTTTCAGGAGATTTTTCCCATCCCAAAGGCCAAAGGTTTGCAAAGTTTTTTCAACTTTTACATACCTTCCCCAGAAATTTCAGGTGCAAATATGGACCCAGGTTTAACAGCAGAAGTTTCTGACAAAAAGATTTTCCCCGATACCTTCCACAGAGCCTCAGCTGGAGCTCACCAGCAGTCAGGACTCAAGGAGCAGTAATGGAAGACAGCTGCTCAAGACAGCTTTGAAGGCTCACCCTCAAGGTGACTAAAGGCCCTCCATGAGGAACTGGAGCACACGTAATACTGCAACCCAAAGGAGCCTTATCGCTGTGCTTTTCCCATCTGGAGACTCCCACATGGGCTTTCACCATGCTTGCCCATGGGTTGTGCTGCCTAGGACACGGCCAGAGAACACGGAGGCAGTAGAACAAGATCCTGCAGATGTTTCCTTCGGAGCAGAGAGCCCACCAACGACCCCAGGAGGGTTCAGAGGGAGGGTCCACCATGTCAGGTATGACACCGGCTTCAAAACTGGGACTGCCGGCAGTCGAGCACCTACCCAACACCCCCATAACAGCCGCCCATTACCAGGAACTGCCAACTGTAAGTGAAAAAGACAACAGGAAACAGACTAATTGAATGTTTCAATTTTTCCCTCCTCTGCCTCCTCCCCAGGACTGTAACACTTTGGTGTGGGAAGCCAGAACAAAATGTTATAGATTGCTTCTGCTGAAGGGGAAGGGTGAATGGTTTGTTTCTTCAAGAAATCGTTAAGTCCTGCAGGCACCGAGATTCTGACAGACTTTGTAACGAAAAATCACGTTAAAATAAGAGGCTGTGATTTGAAAAACAGACACAGTAAAACATTGCCATGCCTTGCAGCAGGAACATTATTCCATTTCTGAGTACTGACTGGGACAGTAGAAATTTTCCAGGAAGACAGAGCTAACCAACAAGCATGCACAAGAAGTTCTTGTTGCTGTGACCACAAGACCTGCAACAAGCCTACACATTACGAAAGAAAGGTGCCCGTGAGTCATCTCCTGCAGACATGCCAGCCTGCACGGGCAAAGTGGCTCCAGAGTCACTTGAAACCAGGGACAAAAAAAATGAGGCATAGGAAGAGGGTTTTGCTGTCTGCCTGGGCAATGTCATCTTACCCAAACTATTGGAGCAGCTCCAAACTACTCCCAGGCAGCTTTCAGCTTATTACAGACTGGAACTCAATTTTTGTAATGCTAAAACAGATATTGGAATAGTTTTCTATGAATACAGAGAACAACACCTACAATGAGCTGCCCAGCACTCATTCTGAAGAGCTGGCAGTGGCAGGGCGAGTGCCCACGTTCAGGACAATGCACGAGTCTGCCTTTCTCCTCCCTGACAGGCCCAGTGCCGAAGAAGCACGCACCAAGCAGGAGGCTGGCAACCACACAGCTCCTTCAGGGTCCGAGTCCTACAGCCTGCTGGCTAGGTGGAGCAGTCACTTGGTGAAGAACCATGCGGAGGAATCCAGCACCACCAACATGCCATTATAAGTGTCTGTTGGTATTTAAGGACCCAGATACTGCAGGTTGGTGATTTGCAAGGGGTCTTTCCTACAGGCTACAAAACTGGGTCAAATCAAACAGCAGCCTAGTCCTGAATAAAGACGTGCTCCAGACAGCTTGCTCTGCTTGAGCAAAGCGTTAATAAACATGACTGGCTTCCCACACATCCAACACTGAGAGCCGCTGCACCATGCTGACCTTCGTCCACAGGCTCTGTGGTAGCAAGCGCCTGTACCCCAGTGGTTTGAACAGAACTTCATGTGTGATCAACTTCTTTCCTGAAGGACTTCATTCCCACCCATGTGACTGTTTTTTCTTCAAATTTACACAAAGTCTGCTAGTTCAGCTCTCAGAGGTAGGATGCAGTAACCAAAATCATGCTTACATGGAGCTGCAAATCACATTGAGAAATAAAAGGCAGAAAGCAGCTCTCAGACGTTTTGCAAGAGGATCCATGTCCAGCCCAAAACTGCTTTGAGCCCACGTTCAGCTACCACACGAGACCCATGTTCCTGCTCTGGCAATGAAGACATGGCTGGTGGGAGTGTTGCAGCTAGGTGGTTATTGAAACAGCCCACCATCCCCTCAGCCCCACAAGGGCTGCAGTGTAGCCTGGCTCCCAAAACTTTAGGTGACACCCTAAGACAGTACCAGAAAGGGCTGTATGCTTTCCAGACACACAAACCATCTTGTCTGACCAAACATCAAAGCATGACTCCCTTCCAAAACAGGTTCTTACTATACTTGCCTTCACACAGCTTAACCTTCTCCTCTATAAACAGCAAGCCTTTCGCAAGGAGCTGGTTCTGCCAAGAGAAGAGAGACAGATACACATTTGCCTTTTCTGAGATTTAAAATAAACATGGACGAATAAGGTTTTTTTCAGATGTTATCCACTTTGCATGCAGTTATCTAAAGATTAGTCATATCACAGCACTTTCTCCCAGCACCGCCACCAGACCTGGTCTCACGGTAAGTGCTGTACGTTCATTAACCCCCTCTTGTTCAGCCAGACAAGAGAACACAACAGACACAGCAGATAGTTGAAACACTTGCCAGAAGTGGGAAGGAAGGACCTGTCCTTCATCACAGGAGGGAGTCAAGAAAACAAAATAGTTCTTAACGTAAGAGTGCAGCCACATAAGCTATACCTCAGCCATATGATGGAGGTGATCAAAGGGCCAAATGCTGCCAAAACATCCCACCCTTCGCACTAGCTATGTGTTTGCCTGACTGCACAGGAAGCCACTTCAGCTCCCTAACCCTTACTTCTCTACTCCTACCTATTCTCTTTCTATGAGGCTTTTTTTTTTTTGCTATATTGAGCAGTTGGATCATCTCAGAATGCAGTCTCAAGCAGCAGAAAAAGCGGCAGGAACTAGTCTTTCTAGATAAACTTAACTATCACGGACCAGACAGATCAAGATATCGATGTGTCTGTTTGCAGTTCAGGACATGTAAATATCTGATAAGCTTTCTGTTACCATTTCCCCAAACATAAGAATGGTGCAAAAACAACACCTAACTTGGTGTTCTCCCAGCAGCACTAGGAGAATCACTTATTCTGAAAAGCCTTGAGAATCCCGGACAAAGCAGCTGCTATCACCACACAACATGCTGTTACTGCATTCCAAAAAGGTTCAGTTCTACCACAGAGATCATACTGATAGAGAATAAAGCCTTCTGTCCCTCTGAAAGGATTCAACATCAGGGTAGCACACAATATTCAGAGATACCTCTCTTTCCCTCGTTCGTCCTCCAGCTTTTGTTTGTAATGGGTAACCAGGTCAAAGTTGCACCTTTCAACCTTCCACCAGCTGAGGAGCAAGGCACATCTTTTTTCACTCCCGATGGACACTGCCATTACACCACTGCCTGGACACCACCACGGCCTCCCGATGAGCTGCTGTACCACACACCCGCCCTCGCGCTGCTGCTCCGGATGATGGACCTGCCTCCTGTCACCATATATCACACTGTCTCGTTCATGACACACACAAGCAGGTAACCGTGTAAGCCACCCCGAGCAAAGAGAGCAGCACACCTCTGCATCCTCCCTACAACAAGAAGCAACACTAAACTGGGGTACTATTGAAGGGAATAAAAAGCAGGAAATGTTGCTCTGTGACATTCTCCACTTGTACTTCTCTTTCCAGAACAAAAGAAAAACTTGCCACTTGAGAGTCCTACTTGTTAGCAACTAGCTAGGTTGAGGCTGAGGGACTGGAAAGACCACCATACATCCTACCAGTAAGGAAACATCTCTGGATGCATTGCTGTGGTGGAGAATTCATATGCAAAAAGCTTCCAGGTAGGAAAATACTGAAATTAATGAAATCTGGGGCTGAATTCAAGAAACTCCTTTTGCTTTGGAATCTCAGTTCACGTAAGGCAAGCTCTGAGACCCTTTGGGGCTGAGTGCCATTGTAATATCAGACAGAGATCTTTCCATTGGCAAGATTTCAGCAAAAAGGGCCTGGAAGAAAGATGAAGCCTTTCAGGCTCACCAGTCACATCCCGTGCTATGGTTAGTAGGGGGAACTTCCATAATAAGTCTTTTCTCAAGTCAAGACAAGACTGTATGGACATTGTCTTCTTCACGATGTGAAAGAAGTGCGGTGTTATACAACAGAGAGGAAACAGGTGCCTTTGCTTGGCTGTTGTCCCATCATCATGGCTACTTCATCCACATTAAAACATTAACTCATGTTTTGCTAAAACGGCTTACCTGTCTTAAATGAGCCAGATGTAAGTACTTTCAAGACACTGCGTTAAAAAACACACATCTGCATCCTCTAATGTATATCCAGAGTTCAGTCAAGAAGGCCAATGGTGTCCTGGGGTGCATTAAGAGGAGTGTGGCCAGCAGGTCGAGCTCAGGAGGTTCTTCTTCCCCTCTACTCTGCCCTAGTGAGGCCCCATCTGGAGTACTGTATCCAGTTCTGGGCCTCCCCAGTTCAAGAAAGATGAGGAGCTACTGGAGAGAGCCCAGCGGAGGGCTACGAGGATGGTGAGGGGACTGGAGCATCTCTCCTATGAGGAAAGGCTGAGGGACCTGGGCTTGTTCTGCCTGAAGAAGAGAAGGTGGAGAGGGGACCTAATAAATGCTTACAAATATCTGAAGGGTAGGTGTCAGGAGGATGGGGCCAGACTCTTTTCAGTGGTGCCCAGCGACAGGACAAGGGGCAATGGGCACAAACTGAAGCAGAGGAAGTTCCGTCTGAACATGAGGAAGAATTTCTTCACTCTGAGGGTGATGGAGCACTGGAACAGGTTGCCCAGTG
>Ga0065711_1033358_pt1 | contig 25648 bp, 11 predicted proteins | sample Hoacrofraction12_FD_59098 | JGI IMG/M metagenome (GOLD analysis project Ga0065711, IMG submission 59098) | Hoatzin crop microbial communities from Cojedes, Venezuela - Epithelial fraction 12 v2 (version 2) | ecosystem: Host-associated > Birds > Digestive system > Esophagus > Crop | place...
CAGGGCACCCACCTCGTTCAGCAGCGGCCCCACATTGTCCCTAGCCTTCCTTTTGCTGCTGATGTAGTTGAAGAAGCCCTTCTTGTTGTTTTTGACATCCCTTGCCAGCTTCAATTCCAGGTGGACCTTAGCCTTCCTTGTTGCATCCCTGCATGCTCTGACCACATTCCTGTACTCTTCCCAAGTGGCCTGTCCCTCTTTCCACATTCCATAGACCTTTCTCTTCCATCTGAGTTCCACTAGAAGCTTCTTGTTCCTCCATGCAGGTCTCCTGCCTGCTTTTCTAGATTTCTTTCTCAGGGGGATGCACCGATCCTGAGCATGGAGGAAGTGATGCTTAAACAGCGACCAGCTATCTTGGACCCCCCTGCCTTCTAGAGCCCTGACGCATGGGATTCATCAGAGTAGCTCCTTGAAGAGGCCAAAGTTAGCTCTCTGAAGTCCGAGGTTTTGATCCTACTTGTCACTGCAGCTGACGCTACCCCCAGCCTTCATATCCTCAACCAGTCCCTCTTTGTTCGTTAGTACAAGGTCCAGCAGCACACCTGTCCTCATTGGTTCCTCCACCACTTGCATCATAGTTATCATTGATGCTCTGCAGGAACCTCCTGGACTGCGTGTGCCTGGCTGTGTGGTCTTTCCAGCAGATATCAGGGTGGTTGAAGTCCCCCGTGAGAACCAGGGCCTGTGACTGTGAGGGTACTTTCGGCTGCCTGTAGGAGGCCTCATCAACTTCCTCCTCCTTGTCAGGTGGCCTGTAGTACACACCCACAACAGTGTCACCTGTATGAGCCTGTCCCTTAATTCTAACCCATAAGCTCTCCACTTGTTCTTCATCTGCCCCCAGGCAGAGTTCAGTACATTCCAGTTGCTCTCTCACATAAAGAGCAACTCCACCACCTCACCTTGTTGGCCTGTCTTTCCCAAAGAGTTTGTAGCCATCTATGACAGCATTCCACTCATGTGAGCTGTCCCACCATGTCTCTATGATTGCAATAAGATCATGGCCCTGCGACCACACACAGATCTCTAATTCTTCCTGCTTATTGCCCGTACTGTGTGCGGTGGTGTACAGACATTTCAGAGAGGAACTCGAGCAGGCTGGTTTCCCTGGAGGGGCGCAAGAGTATCTGCCATGTCCATGCCCACCCTTAACTTTGTTGGTCTTTTGCTTCTCAGCTTGGGACGCAGCTGAGAATCATTTGTCACTGCTCTGATTTGCCACACTTATTCCCAGCCAGATGGGATGGCTTGAGCATTGTGACTTTGCCCCCCACCCGCCCCAAGTCCTTTAGTTTAAAGCCCTCCACACCAAGTTGGCTAGCCTGCTGCCAAAGGTCCCCTTGCCTCTTCTAGACAGGTGTGTCCTATCCCTCCCTAACAGGTTATAATCACTGAAGAAAGTCCCATTGTCATAAAAACCAAAACCGAAGGCACCTGACAGGAGAAACTGCGGGTTCCTGCTTTCTCTACTGCTGCAGTGTTTTGTATCTAATAAATGCTGAAATCAATAGGATTTAGTAACCAATTTTTGCCTAGTTCTCAAGAAGTATTTTAACTGCCACTATAGTTTGACTCCACTGGTCTCACAAGGTTATTGCCTGATTAAATGTTCTTCACTGCACACTGATAGAACTCGAAGGGAATTTTCACAAACGCTTTTTAATTTTGTGGGCAGCTCATTCTTCATTAGAAGGTTAAACCTTCTGAATCTGAATTTTGCAGCAGACACGTTTTCTGCTTCTGGGCAAGTTCTTCAATGACTATTCAGTAATACAATAATCAGATTAGTCTAATAGTACAGTGGACTCCTCCTCGTACACAAAGTGAAGATGCTTCATCATGTCCATGCTAAACTGACTTCTTCAGCTGTTCTTCAATAATGCCTTTCTCCTTCAGATGTACTCCGAAGGAAGTGATGTTGTACCTCAGAGCAATGAAACAGCTCTTCAGTATTTCAAGAAAGCTGCTGATATGGTATGATTATCTCTAAGCTAGAAATACAGCATATGCACTAAAAAGTTGATGAGCTCAGAAATACTGCAAATGCTTCTTTCTGTGCACTTCCACGTGCATATACCTACTCCCAACTTCTGTCCCCGATTAGCCCATAATTAAACCCTGCTTGTCTAAGATGTCAGAAACTGCCTCCAGTTCTGGTCATGGTGCTTCAAGAAGCTGTGTTTTGCACAAGGAGTTGAACTGTCATGGATGCTGGCATCAGTATGAAATACTGTCCACCTAAATAGCCTGCAGTTCTGCTAAATCTTAATTTTCATTAATCCAGGTTGTCTTGTCACGGAAATTTACAGTGCACTGATAGTATTACTTTGATTCTGTTTTGTGGTCAGTGAACAATAATGGTTTTGGTTTTATACCTCTCATCTCATTGGAATGTTTGGGTTTTGGCTGTTAATCCCTCGTGTCTGTCTTTGACTTATGCCTTATGGTAGCCTTTGTACAGTTAAAGCATGAGTAGTCCTTAAGGAAAGATGATTAGCGTGTGAAACACAGTAGATGAAGTTTTGAAGGGTCTGTTGTAACATAACTGTCTTCATGGTTCTTGCATTGCACAATTAGATTGCCGTTCTACACCTCTGTCCTAGAGTAAGGATCTCTCAGTTTGCTAATTTCCTGCATTCACTGAAGGTTTCTGATGTGCCCCATTGCCTCTCCTGGCATTGAAGGAACACCATAGTGCATGCTTTTGCAGGGGCAGTGGTCAGTAATGCAGCCCACAGGACAGTCACCAATCTGCCCTTAAATTAACATAGATCCTCAGAGTTCCTGTAGTTGTTTTGGGACCTTCTGTAGCATCCAGAACATCTCAAACTTGGAAAAACTAAAGATGAAGAAGCTGTTAATGCCCCACCTTTCTATGGGTTCTACATCTCGTACGACATTTTGAAAGTGTACAGTAGACTTTCATAACTATTGTTGAAAGCTTTTCTTTTTCCTGTTAATCACCTGTGCAGTTACTGAACAAAAGTTACCAAAGATGCGATTTTCACCCTATATAACTATTACTTATTAAGAGCAAAATTACAAAGCAAATCTGTCTTAAGCATACTGTTTGTTTCAGTGATGTTAAAGGCATACCAAATTTGAAAGACACATCTGTAGGCTTTGCCTTTCTTTGCAGAAGTGTTTTCCTGTGTTTTCAGGGTAATCCAGTTGGACAGAGTGGATTAGGAATGGCTTACCTCTACGGAAGAGGTGTTCCAGTGGTAAGTTTTGACAGTCGTCTTTCTAATGATAGGTGATTGTGTAACTTCTTGTTGTCTAAAAACTTTTTCTCTGGAGAGAAGTACTGTGGAAGACTTAATTGTGAAGATTTCTGTTGCACTGAAAACTCCATGAGGAAATCTGTAATAAAAAAAAAAAAATTCACTATGGAGTTAGCAGCTATGAAGCATGCTGCGTTCCCTCTAATAAGTTTGAAAATGTTGCTGAAGCTATTAGAAATGCATAGCAGTGTGAATTTTTAGTAGGAGTTTTGACCTTGGCTCTAATTTTCTTGTGAAATAAAACAAATTCTAACTCTCCCTATTTTGTGTATCTTGTGAGAGTGGAGGAACACTTTGAAACTTTTAATTAGTTCATTTGCCTTGTTGCTTTTTCCACAAGAAGATTTCTTGTCAAATTTTTAAATTTAGCTATGCAAACAGATATTAAGAAGTTGGGTTAGACCAGAGTTGAGGAAATATGTTAAATAATTGTTCTAGAAACAGAACAGGGTGTCCGTTCTGTTACGCAGAACTATTCATAGCAATGCTATATATGGATGCCAGCTTTGAGATGGCTACAGACTTAAGATATGCTGATATCATTGTAGGCTTTTTCACTTTTTGTTTCCAAATTTTGGCCAGGTGTATATTTCTGCACTAGAACATCTTGCTGTAATTTTTCTGTAATGTAGATCTATCCATCCCTGCAGGCATATTTTCTTTCTTTACTTAAATTGTGGTGTATTGCAAGGCTCTAATGATTGGACCAAATCTTCCTGCAGAACTATGAGCTAGCACTGAAATATTTCCAGAAGGCTGCAGAACAGGGATGGGTCGATGGACAACTTCAGCTAGGTTCCATGTATTACAGTAAGTGGCATTGAAACTGATTTGCTATGTCTAAGCATCTGCCCTTTCAGTAACTGTTCGCTAGGTGGCACTAGAAGCATAGATATGCTGCATGTAGAGTGGTATTACTGTATTGCATTTATTTTTTTTCCTAAGACTTTCACAACATTTTTCTTTAATAATTTTAAACAATAAGTACATACTGTATTTCATACAACTCTGCTTTTCAAGAGGAATGAATAGCAATGTCTCATTCTCTTTTTAGATGGCATTGGAGTCAAGAGAGACTACAAACAAGCTTTGAAATATTTCAACTTGGCCTCCCAGGGTGGCCACATTCTGGCTTTTTATAATCTGGCTCAGATGCATGCAACTGGCACCGGAGTGATGCGATCCTGTCATACTGCTGTTGAGGTAAGGTCATCCATTTATAAAGGTCAAATAATACTGACTTGCAGAAGGTTGGATATAACCACATCACCTTATGTAGGAAATTTGTCTTAGCTAAAATCCACTGGCAACTGCACAGCCAAGGCTATCAAAAGGAAAAGTGATATATTATCAAACTCCTTTGTTGATACGGCAAGTTTGTATTTACTTTATTAGCTTTGAAGAAAATCAAAAGAATGTAATACAAAGCAAACATTGGTATTTTGTAAGTACTGAATTCTTAATTTAGACATGGGTTTAAGTGTAACAAGAAAGCTGATTTTAAGAATAATTCTGAGTAAGCTGAATCTTGGCAATGTATTTGTTTAGTAACCTGTATCTTGAAGTAAGCCTGTCTTAAGCAGTGAGTTCATCTATCAAGTTTCTTCTGTGAAATGTAAATATTTTGAACAGGCATTTGAATGTTATAGGTTTATCTCTTGCAAAACCTAAATTTCGGAAGATACTGACAACCAGTCTGCTCCCCCCTTTTTTTTCCTCTGCAGTTGTTTAAGAATGTGTGCGAACGGGGACGTTGGTCTGAAAGACTGATGACTGCCTATAACAGCTATAAAGATGGTGATTCAAATTCTGCTGTGGTTCAATACCTTCTTCTGGCAGAACAAGGCTATGAAGTTGCACAAAGCAATGCTGCTTTCATACTTGATCAGAGTAAGGACCTGAATTTGTACTGAAAGCTGGTTTTGGGTTTGGGTTTTTTTTTTGGAGTTGGCATGCAGTAGCCCATTTAGTACATCGCTAGAGTGCTTGAAGATATAATTACATGGATCTTACTCAGTTAGAACTCGAATGAGACTCTTGTCGTCTTTCCTGCTCTTGACACTGGAAAGCAGTTAGTTTAATTTTCACCTCTAAAGATAGCTTTCTGGCCTAAAAATTAGAGTACGCTTAAATTGTGACTTACGGGATTTAAAAAATGGGATAGGGAGAGAATGCTTTAGAAACTTTCAAAGTGCTGAGAAGTTTCTTCTCTGGACATCCTAAACACAGCCTTAACATTTTATTTTTAAATCCCTAAAGTAGGAGTTGTATTAGTTTTACCGTTGGCCTCTACTATTTATACAAGCTTCAGTTTCCTTTCTTCTTTATTGTGTAATGTCTTTTCTCAGCGCTTTTTTTCCCCCTGATTTTTTTGTAACATCACTTGTACTACTCCTGAAGCAGGGACGAAGAGCTGAGCAGTTGGCTCTGCTAGATTTGAAAAAACTTGTCCCAGGTCTCTTACTGCAACTCAGTGGCTAGACAGTGAATTTCTTTGAGTTTGAGGTCATAGGGAAACAGTGGAAGTACAAGTGACAAATCTTTTTAGAAACTACAAAGCCCAGTATTTTAATCTTTCTGGATCTCAAATCCAGAAATCTACGTGTCTCATTACCAGCTTTAGGGCTCTGTATCGTAATATAAAAATCAGCCAATGGTGGCTGATAGGCTAATCTAACATCTTAATTTCCAGTTAATGTTTTTCAAAAGTGCCTTAGTGACTCATATTTAGATAAGCTTCAGCAATGACAGTCTTGGGTAGGAGTGCATTCTTGTAAAGAAATAGTTTCTTCCCCTGGGTTAAAATTCTGATTGTCATTACTCAGATATATCTGCATCTTGACTGGAAATTAATTTTAAATTATTTTATACACTTTATACAGAAAATCCACATGTCAGCTGTGAGATAATATAGCTGAAACCATACTTACACTAGAAGTGGAAAAAGTTATAAATCCTTTGAACTGTCTGAACTCTAATACTTCAGCAACCCTCAATTTATGACATGGACAAGTAAAATAACTTCTGTTCTGAAGCAGCTGCAGCACTGCTGTATAAAATGTGCAGTCTCTGGCTGGTTAAGGAAATTAAGCCTTCGTTTTACTTGACTAGTCTAGTTTTTCAGATGGTCAACCTAAATTAACTTATACTTTAGCCTTGTTTTTGAGTGCACTTTTGTCAGAGCCCAGATCGTGTGCTCTTAAGACTTGCATCTCCTGGCATTCCTCAAATATGCTTCAGAATCTGCTAGATCAGGAATGGAAGAGACACTTGGTAAGCAGTATTTTAAGGTGAAAGGATACTGTTTGTTCCTAGCTCTTACGTGGGCAGATATATGGAAAGACTGTATAAATGAAAGGGTTTATTACAAATTTTGGATGGGTTGAATCTTTTTTGTGCTACAGCATAGATTACTTCAAGGTTTTAATTCATTTCAGCAGACTGAATATAAGCATGGGGGTGTTTTGTGGTCTTGCATGCATATACCATGCTCCCATTTAAGAGTTACTTTCTTCACTAGAAGAAGCCAGCATAGTAGGAGAAAATGAAACCTATCCTCGAGCTTTGCTTCACTGGAATAGAGCAGCTTCTCAAGGTATGTCTGTAACTCACAGTTCCATTTAGTTTATTTTTAGTAGAGCCATGTCATGATTCATTTCCTTTTTTTTATGAAAAAGGAGGGAAAGCTTACCTCCTTCTGTTCAACATCAGTTATATTCCACATAGGGTAGTTGCTTTTCTTTGTTCCATTGTTAGTTATAATGTCATTGCAATACGCTTGCCGTTCTGAGGTCCTGAAGATTAAAAGGGCTAAAACACAAATGTAGAATCATAGAATGCTTTGGGTTGGAAGGGACCTTTAGAGGTCATCTAGCCCAACCTCCCTGCAGTAAGCAGGGACATCTTTAGCTCGACCAGGTTGCTCAGAGCCTCATCTAACCTGACCGTGAATGTTTCTAGGGATGGGGCCTTCACTACCTCTCTGGGCAACCCGTTCCAGTGTTTCACCATCCTCACTGTAAAAAAAATTTCTTCCTCATATCTTGCCTAAATCTACCCTCCCTTCGTTTAAAACTATTGCTCCTGTCCTGCAGGACCTTGCAGTTGGCCTTGTTGAACCTCACAAGATTCACACAGGCCCACCTCTCCATCTTGTTCAGGTCCCTCTGGATGGTCTCCCGTCCTTCTTGCATGCCAACCGCACCACTTAGCTTGGTGTCATTTGCAAACTTGCTGAGGGTGCACTCGATCTCGCTGTCTGTCATTGATGAAAATATTAAACAGTACCTGTCCCAATATGTGCCCCTGAGGGACACCACTTGTCACTGGCATCCATTTGGACATTGGGCCATTGACCACTATCCGCTGGCTGCGAACATCCAACCAATTCCTTATCCACTGAACAGTTCACCCATGAAATCCGTGTCTCCCCAGTTCAGGGAGAAGGGTGTTGTGGGGGACTGTGGTGAGGCTTTACAGAAGTCCAGAGAGATCACATCTGTTGCTGTCAAGGAATGTATGGTGTGTTTCTTTTGCCATTACATATGGAATTGTAGAGCAGTGTTAAAGAGCATTAGGAATGCTTACAGTGACTTCTCTAAAAATAAATCCACTTGGAAAAATAGATACAAAGTAGCCTTCAGAATTTTGGTAGTTGTTAACTATTTGTAAGAAATGCAATTTCCTATTCAAAGCAAACACAGCTCAGTGATGAAGAGTGTGCTCTGTGTCCAAACAACCCACGTTTAAACTCTGGTGCTTGTGATCCTGTCCGAAAATAAGCAAAACTAAACTTTATCATTGAATATCTCAGTGTGAGGTCTCTGACTTTCATATGGTGCATCTACATTAATGTCTGTCTACTAGCTTTTTACTTAAGAGCAAGTATATAACGCAAATTGAGCCTAAGAGTTTTGCCTAAAAAATCTTCAGACCTACTTGGATTTTAGTAGAGGGTTATAAATTAAGAAGATGGAATGGTTGAGTATTCGATTACCATATAATAAGAGGCTTTATTTTTCAAGTTCACAGCGTCTCTGTTTCAAAAACAAAGCTGAAGCCCTTAATTACTATATAACAAATGAAAAGTTTTTCTGTAATAAGTGGCTATGAACAACATGCTACAGCTTTTCAACTGATGCCACTAAAAAGCAATAAAAATGTTGGTAGGATTACTGGGAAGAGGACTTGCCTGAAAATAGAAATCAGTTGCATTTTGGTTAGCTAAACCCATTTAAGAAAACAAAAAAAATACAACAACAACCCAAAATAAAAAAAAAAAAATGAACAAAAAGGCAGCTGAGAGAAGGAAAAGGGGAAACAGTTTGTGCAAATTGTGGAAAGTAATACTAAAGCCCTTATTGCATCTTCATATCAAACTAAAATGCTTTCTTTGCCTAGCTGTTTTATTTTGTTATTGTTATTTCTTGATTTATAGGATATACCGTTGCAAGAATTAAACTTGGAGATTACCATTTTTATGGTTTTGGTACTGATGTTGATTATGAAACTGCATTTATTCACTATCGACTGGCATCAGAGCAACAGCACAGTGCCCAAGCAATGTTTAATCTGGGCTATATGCATGAGAAGGGATTGGGCATTAAGCAGGTAAGCTGTGGGCTGGTAGTCTGCGTCATTACAATGCATTTACTAATATCAGATTAACCACTACTGCGCTTTGGGTACTATATTACCACTTAGTAGGAATTAGCATGTCTCCTAATACATTCTCTAATGGCAGATGGATAAGTATATCCACTTCATGCTTACCTATATGAAGAAATGAGACGCAGACAGGGGGAAAACTCTTTGCCCAAAATTGTGAAGATTGACAAAAAGAGTGCCATATGCTTGAGTATTGCTTTCAAGACTTCGAAGTGTAATGAAATGAATGCAAATTAATTCCAGGTTCAGAGTATTTTAGCATAAGATTGTTCTTGTCCTCTGAAACACTGGTTAATTTCTTTGCTGTATCATGACATTTTGCAAACAAGTTCTGTGCCATCTTCAAGTAACAAACCATAAGCACCAACAAAACAATGTGGTTATTAGCTGTGGTTTTTCAAATTAGGCTGGGCCACAGTTTGCTTTACAAACGACAATGCCTGAAAGAAGGCAGTATATCTGTTTCTCTTAGGAAGCCTATGGTGTATTGCTGTCCATGAGTTAACTAAAACTTAGGGAATCCACAGCACTGGTTCTTGTATGTGTCAAAATAATGTAATTAGTAATTGCTTACTGATTTTGAGCAGCCTACATTAATGTATGATTAATTCATGCAGTTAATGTATGGATTTAGTAATATCCTCGGGGTTACCTGAAACTATAAGAATGGTTTCATTTTCCTTATTTTCAGTAAGCTTCAACATTAGTTTTTTGTCTAGGTATACACCTTTTAATTATCCTGTTGGTCTATTAAAAGACTAATTTTTGCTTCTTTCCCCCTAAATTTTTGGCGAAAGTTCAGAACAGTGAAGGGCAAGTCTTAGGTCAGTATTGTTATTTTGGCAGCAGCAAGCAATAAACATTTGAAAACTGCTTACTGACTTAGCTGTGGAAGTGAGAGTATAGTACACAAACAGCATTATTTCTAAAGCTTATCTTCAAACTTTATTGTAGGACTATTTTCTCTTTTTAACTGAGTCCTCAAAACTAGTCAACTTCTGAAAATGAGCTTGCAGCTAAAAGCAACAGTGCTAGAGTTGGGAGGTTTTCTTTAAAAAAAAAAAACAACACATCTTTTCAGACATGGACTTTTTTATTTCTTCTGCTTCTGCCTTGAAAACAACCCAATTTAGAGCAAGTAATAAAAACTGAAAATGTTATTACATCATGTTCAGCATAACTGCTAAGAATTTGAGAAAAATTAGTCCTAGTGCTATCATTTGCACAGAGTTCTCCAACCTGAAGCAGAGATGGCTACACATAGATAGCTAAAATGAGTATACAGGGGCTCACTATGAGTGTATGCAGCCTTGCTTTATGCAGATGGATGATACTTTCCTCTCATACAGATCCATTGCGGAAGGAAGAGTTGAAGTGTAAGGGAAATAGAGGTAATTAATACAAGTATGGGAAAGGAGCACTGAGAATGTCTGAGCAAGGAAATGCCATGTATAAAAACAGTCTTAGGAATTCTGGATATGTAATGTCTTTGCTTGCTGTGTCCTAAAACTTTACAACTGTAAGATAAGAGGATGGAGATCTAGGACTGACTAGATAAAGACCAAAATGGCGCTGGGCTTGGATATTCTGAAAAAGGCTAAGACTGAGTTTTGGGTGAAGCAAAAGAATATTTGTCTTTCCTTTCCCAGAATGGGAACTACTGAATTTTGAGCACCTGTGAAAATGACTGACAGTTAAAATCATGCTTCCTGATGTAGCAGATGATATTTAGCACTGAAATGTGCTCTTCCACTAGAGGCCTGTGGAAGGGACATGTGAAGACTTTAGCACTATAGTACCTAATGAATTGGCAATTTAGTCTGTTGAAGAAAGGAATGTGTACTCTCAGTCTCTCTCTACCTATGTCTGCGTCATTAAGATTGCAAGCGCTCCGGAGTGAAGGAGAATGATCCAATAGCATGGCCTGCGCAACTTCAGGTCACTGTTCGTTCTGGATAATCCTGCATAAATATGGTCTTTCTTACTGGGGTGTTTTTCCCAAACAGCTTTTGCCTTATTCTCTCTTTACGTATTGAATAAATAGTCTTTCTTACACATAGGATTCTATGCTATACTTACTGTTCATAGATGGTTTTCACACTCATACCAGGTCAATGCCAAATCAGATTCCGAAATCTCAGTGTGTACGTTGTTACGCGCTTTTCATAGATTTAATGTTGTCCAATTCCTGAGGCTGCATGTCAGAATGAAGACTATTGCCATATACTGCTCAAAGTAAGAACGAATTAATTTTCACAAACCAATTTTCTCATGGTCTTCTCATAAGATTGGCATGGTATTTCAGTGCTATGTGTATGTTAAAGCTCAGACTCCTACAATTCTCACTTGTCTGTCAAGTGAGAGTGAAGAATGTATAAACAGAATGAAGTGTTTGTTAATTAGAAATGAAAATAAGCCATGAATTAGGATCTGCTTCTACACTGACACTAGCACAGTATAAAGGAGGTAAGGAAACTCTTTTAAATAGTTACACAAGTTAGACTTGCCAGGCTCAAGGATTATTCAGAGTTGTTCTATTGAATTGAAGTACTAAAGGTGAGCTAGTGTATCTCATTCACATAATGTCTTGATTTTCATATCGTTATTTCTACATATGTTATGGAACTAAGCTTTGCTGTATTAATGAGCAGAAAATCTTTATGGTATTTCACAATCTGGATAAAATTATAAAATTAATATGTGGCATGAAGTGCTGGAGATTTCTCATATTTTAAGTGTCCAACTTGGAGTACTTGCAGAGGTAGGTCTTACACAGACCTCTCCTTCACATCACTGAGTGAACATAGGCAGTTTGTATGCAGGTGTCCTAACGTTGCACAGTGTGTACCTGAAGCAGAGCCAAAAAAACCCCATAAGCAAACAAGGGAAATTAAACTATTCAGGTACGCATATCCTCTGTTCTTCTTGCTATAGTTGATGCTTGTTCCAACTGCCACGGAAGAGAGCACTCATTTAAGCTCTTCCTAAAGTTGCTGGCTGTTTGTGCTCATGCTTTTGCCAGGCTGCCCTCGCTAATGAAACTCTGTTTTGGGTAAGGACTAGAATCTAATTTGGGAGTATGTGCAGAAATGGTTAGAACTAGCACTATGCAGCCGGCTTACTGTAATATAACTGGGAGGAGTTGCTGGTGCGTACTCCTCAGTGACTTGTATTTTCTTAGTTAGAGTGTACTAGAGTTGCCTAAATATGTGCCTTAGTTTACAGTGCATAGGTTGAATATTACAAAACTCTTTGTGATCTTCAATTCTAGCATCAGTTACGATAGCTTCATCCTTAGATCGAAGCTTCCTTTTACTTCGCTGTTCAAAGGTGAATATCCTTCAGAAAAAAAGGGGAAGTTTTACTGAATGGTTTTCATTTAACTTGACAAAAAAACGTGTCTTCAGATGACAATATACAATAGCGTATAGAAAAAGCTCTACACATTATGGTTAATTGTTCAAGTTCTTCAAAATTGAGATTTGTATTTTCTTAACCTTAGGATATTCATCTTGCAAAACGATTCTATGACATGGCAGCTGAAGCAAGCCCAGATGCTCAGGTTCCAGTCTTCCTAGCACTTTGCAAGCTTGGAGTGATTTATTCCTTGCAGTATGTACGAGAAATCAATGTAAGTAATGCAGCATTAAAAGGAAAAAGAGCAAATGTGTTTTCTGTATTTAAAAGAAGCTTGAGTTGTAATCTCACTTAAGTAGAAGCCTTACTTGAGCCTTCTGAAAACTTAGGATAGATGTGGTTTGTGTTGTTGCATATTAAAAAAGTTAGTGAAGATGTGATTGCTATTGCTTACTTGTGCAGTCGTGCGAAACTGAAATGTGCACAGCCAGTGCTCTTCTGTGCTGTTCCTAATTTCCCTAACCTGTTTGACTGTTCTTATCCATGACCATCTGCTATCAAAGTTAAGCAGGTGATTACAAGACATAATTGCTGTTTAGGAAAAAAGAAATACTTTTTTGTAGTCCTGATTCTCATTCTATTTTATGTTCAGCTGTAACAATCCTACTTGAGTTGTGTTTGACTTCTATGGGAAAAACATATTACTTGTATTAGATAGTTTCACTATTGTGCAGAGTTTCTGCTGAGCGATGGCACTGAAAAAATATTTGCCTGGAATTCAGATGAATTCTTTCAATATATAGTGTCTGAAATATTTCTCAGTATTCTGACATCTTACTGTGTTTTGGATTACTTAATAATTTCAGATGGTATGGAAGTTACTACCACTTAGAGCAAATGCAAGTTCAGGTAATCCAGCTGAGTTTGACAAAATTTAATAGTTTTGAGACTGGGGATTTTTGGGAGTGTACAGTCAAAATACTCTAAATCAATTGAGCAAATACCATGTAGCACTCGCAGCAGCTAGTATGCAGAACACAGATATTCCAAGTTTTAAGTCATCTGATGCAGGCTTAAATTGACAATTACTCTGTAGTACTATCAGATACAGTAGTGAAGCATGAAGTGTGTTGTCTAATGCTTATGCGAATGGAAGTCTGATAAAAAAGCAGTTCAGTCAAAACTAACAGTAAGTCACTTGAATTCCCTGTACCTTATCTGCACGAATCTCAGCGTTGTACCACTTAAGTATGCTGGGGCTTAATGTTTTGTCATTCATGGTAGTCTGCTGATGGCTTCCAGTTTGGCTGAACTGATCAGTTCAGGTCTCTGTGTATGTGGTACTTGCTCCTCTTTTCTTTAAGACATCTAGGACGGTTACATACCTCATTCTGATTTAAATTGTGTGCTGTAATGCTCTGTATGTGAAAGCCACAAAACTACATATTGAGAACCTTAGTCTCTAGAACAGAAAATAGAATAGCTCATCCTGTATAGCATGGCTTTTAGTCTTATTGGCATTTAGTTCCTGGAAATTAAGAATATCACTGATGTGATACTATTTTTTCAGAGAGGAAAAGAGCTACTGAAGTTTTAAAACTAGTACTTGTACGTGAAGGATGTTACAAGTCAAATTTAAAATCAAAGTAACTTCCTATTCTTGCTCTTTGACATAATGATGTGGACTTCTCGTTTCTTAGATAAGGGAGATATTCTCACATATTGATATGGACCAGCTACTGGGGCCTGAGTGGGACCTTTACCTTATGACCATCATCGCCTTGCTTCTGGGAACAATTATAGCTTACAGACAAAGGCAACATCAAGCAATTCCCAGACCAGCAGGACTGCGGCCAGCTGTGCCTCAACAAGAACCACCGCCAGAGCATCAACCACCACAATAGCAACAAGAGCCTCAGTCAAAGAACTGGATTTTTCCAAAAGGAACAATTTTCATTGTGATTTAGGACTTTGGATCAACGGTCCCTCCCCCAAAAGAGGCGCAAAGAAGTTTTTCAAAAAAAAAAAAAGAAGTCTGAAGGCTGCTTAGAATGATGCCTTTTTTCAGGGATAAGAAAATTCTTTTGAAACTGATTTGAATGTTATTTCAGTGCCAATGGAATAACACTGGCTTTTTTCGTGGAAACAGAAGAGTGCTACTACAAAAATGTTGCCTGCTGTATGTAGTTCCTCTTTATTCAGAGTCTTTTTCATCTCCTAGAGAGAGCAGAAGGCTAGCATTGGAAGGTTTTTTGCCTGCTTGATAGCAGTTGCCCTATATAAAAGTAGTAACAATAATAATTTATGGCAAATTTAAGTCCAAGAAGCTGAACTATATTCAAACTCTACAAAGACTAGAGCTGTATGAACTTGTATTCTGATCTGCATCCCAAGTATTTCTACAATCCTTATTTCGTAATTTCTTACATTTTGGTCTTTTATGCTGTCTTGGATGATTTAACATGGATTATTTATAAACTCTGTAAAACTTAGCTAGCAAACATGCCACTCTCTATTTGTGCTTTTTTGTTTTTAGTATTTTCCTCCATTCCCCTTAGAGTAGACAGTTCTCGGCAGACACTGTGTAGCCCAGGAGGTGGATTGGGACAGGTTGGGTCGGTAAAGCTCATCAGTTGAAAACTATCCACACAGTGCCCAGATCTCACATCCTTCTAAAACTTTTTTGGAGCCTGCGTACTTTGAAATACTTCATGATATGAAAACAAATTAGTAGTGTTCCTAAACTACTTAAACTTGCCCTTACAAAGAGACTGAGTCTAGACTGCAGAAGGCACCAGTATTACTGTGGACACTGAAGAAAGGACAGAGCCAGAAATCTCTGTGAGTTAGCTTACTTTGTTGTTGTTGTTTTTAGAGGTTGGAAGTTCTGTATTTAATTTTCAACAATCCTGTAAGTGATCTGCACTGCAAGAAGGAAACGTATGTCATATGTCATGCATGCATCTGTTTAATGCATCTATGAAAAAGGGCCTCAAAGATGCATACTCTCTACAGAAGGGCATGGGCTTATGCCAGTGATGCTACTCCAGAGTTTGGCTGACTGATCAAAATCGTATGTTAGATTACAGCAGTGCTCTGGCTGTCGCCAGCCTCTCTTGTACCTGGCATACATGGGAGAGTCAAAATAAGGTCTCTGGCTGTGCCATCTTGAGGGTGCCTTGTAATAAGAAAATCCAGAGAGAAAGAAGACTAATGGTTTATGGCTGCTTGATACCACCAGGTCTGTGCAAAGGCCTTTTAAGAAGTGTAAAGAATATGAACTGTGGACTGATGTTTTTAGACTGCAAGAGGAATCTTCACTTTTCATTGAACTATAATTTCAGGGGTTGGGGGTGGGAAGCAGAAGGGGAGTAGCTTAGAGGCAAGAAATGCAGAAGTTTCTGTTCTTATTTACCAGTGGCAGTTAAATATTTCTGTACTAGCATTAAAACCTCTGAATATTCTGTCTTAAAGCTGAACAAAATACAACTGAGGAGGCTTTAGCTGTTTTCTGACAAAAGCTGTTGTGTTTGAAGGGTTAAGGGCTTCCTTTCATGCAAATATTTTTCCAGTGGATTGGCAGCAACCTATCAAAACGCTTCATTTAGAATTGACATTTTGATATGGTTTCAGACTTGGTACATTTGTAAGGAGACCGTTGCACAATAGATCTGTAGTTTGGGAAAGAAGAGAAGCAATCCACTGTTTTGTATACTGAAATGTCATGGATGACTAGTATTAAAATATAGGTAGATCTTCTCAGTACTTCAAAATGCTTGTGCTGTTTAAGTGAAGACAGATCTTTCATTTTAGCTTGGAGGGTTGCAGCATGTGAAAGAGGAACATCTTGTTCAGTCTTAATCATCACTAGCAGATGGAACAGTATTGAGCTTAAATGTAGTGTCTAAAATGTACAGCACTCCCCAGCTGCATTTATAAGATATCTGTGACTTCTGAACACTCCCTCTGAAGTATTTTTGCCTCTGTCACTTAATAGCTCTTTTTAGCTTGGCATGAATAAATTAAAGATTATATGGAAAATGTTTTTCAGTTAAATACCATTGGTTCATTGGTCTCTTAGGATGTTTAACAATTTTGTTACTGCATTATTAAAATGTTTTGGTTGTTTGATCTACTAGAGCTAAATTCTAAAAGCTCTGTCCTATTTGCATGAGAATCTCTCAGCATTGCTGCTATGTGACAGTCTTACAGCTGACTTTCACTGAACCTAATGCATTTTTACATTCAAGAAATCAGCAGAAGAAAATGATTGAAGATCAGCAAGTTATTTCACTTTAAAGAACTGCTTTTTGAAGAAGTGATAAGGAAGTCTTTCTCCTGCTTTTCTCCCTTCCACCAAATTACTACCGCTAACTTTTTCAGATGACATTTATTTGAATGAAGTGGTAGTAGTAAAAAGGTACTTACCACAAGTAATGGCGAGTTAACTCAGGGATTAAAGAAACGAATATGTTTTTTCTAAATCAGTTGCCTACAACATGACTTAAGTTTTTGTGACAATCCCTTGCTACTCTGTTCTCAAACTTGTATTTTGAGGGAAGTATATTTAACTGTTACTAGCAATATGTTTCTTGTTCTGCACTCAGTTTATCAAGCAGCTATTTTCCTAAAGGAGCTGGGTTGCTCATTTTGCTGCAGTGAAGTACTATTCCCTTTTGGTAGCACACAGGTTGTCTTAAAGTTTATATGCAAGCGTGTTTTAGAAGGGAAACTTGATTTAGGAGAACCCTTTCTGGATATGTTCAGCATGTTTTGAATGGAAAAATTGTATTCCTTGTCTGTAGTAATATGGACCAGAGCCTGCCTATTTGATCTTCCCAGACACATGCTTTTCTCTCCCTGGACGGAGAATGGAACTGGAGAGCAGTAACTGTTGTTGGTGGGAGTTTGATATGTAGGAAAACTGGAAAGATATGGGGAAAACGTTGTTCTGCATCTCAAATTATTGATCAAACACACTAGCTGTTCTTGTTGGTTGAAAGAAATGCTGAACTGTTGAGAAAACAGGATTCTAGTTCATCACTCTAGTGAAACTTGTCCCAGAGCTGTCTGAAATAATTTTGGTTGCTTACATTGTCCCATGATGGACAATATAAATAGAAGATAAGGCCTTTGATACGAACACCCCAAGGAGACTCTTATGAGACAGTTTTACACACTTTTTAGTCATCTTCCATAAGTCATCTGCTCTTACTAAAGTTAAAAAAAAAAAGGCAACAAAACAACAAACTATCAAATGTTACTCTTTTTGGAGAAGAGCGTTAAAACATGGATGTAAAAGGACTTCTAAGACTATGCATTATCTGGTTCCCACCTATTATATACTAGTTTTGGCCTATGAAAGGGGATCACACTCACCTTTGCAAGTTGCTTCCTTTTTAGATAGGCAACAATGAACTGAAATTCTATTTTTGTTTCAGAGAATATTAAATTGAAAAGATTTAGTTTGATTTGAACTACTGCAAATGCATATGGCAAATAGGGACTATTGGGAGGAACCCTTTGTTTTTATCAGCTGCAGTTCTTTAAAGGGTCTTGTAGGAGTTTTGTAAATTTATTTTGTATTTAAAATCAGTATAAAGGCTGGTCAAATGTAATATAATTGTATAAACAAATTCTGTTAATAGAAAGATGTACAGATTCATTTTGTACTGTATCTTTAATCTTGTGAAATAAAGATACCACCTGTGTGGTTACCCTGTGTGGTTATGATAACAGAAGATGTCAATTATTAGTTGTATGCCCTGACGTGCCACTGCTAAATGTATCCCTTCCTGTAAGGATACTCACACTTCTTTCACTTTTATTCCTTTTCAGAAAATAAATCTGTTAATTTAGGAGGGGCATAGAAAAGGGAATAGAAAATTGTGTTGCATCTTCAGCTGTGCTAGAAACTTGCCCTCTGTGTGTGTGTATGTGTGTGACCCTTTCTTCTGTACCTACAGCATCTGTACCGTGTGTGGCAGACACAGAACTGCTGTGTGACTCGAGAATAGTCACCAGTAACTTTAGGATTACTATTACATTTTCAGTACTAATACAGGGATAATACAGTGACTAGAAATAGATACCAGGGGAGGGACTTCTCCAAGCTGACAAGTTTTGCTTGCTTTTCAGGCCTTTTTCGACCCACTCATCTCTTCGGGCTGCTCCTGTTGAGACCGAGTCCTCCCTCATAAATGTGTTGTGTTGGTTTGCTTTCCAGTATGCTTATTGATTTGGAAGGAAACAGGAAGAAGGAAAGCAAGGAGGCTGAGGGAGCAATGCTGATGATTATGGAAGGCATCAATAGGTGAACTGTCTCGGGCACCAGCCCAAGTCACACAGTTTGCTGAAGTATTTGGAGGCTTCCCACGTTGTCTGCTGCTGCCAACAGCACTTGCTGCAGGTAGGGAACAGAAGTGCTGGTACTAAAACCAGCTTGAGTCTGACTAGCTCAAGCTTAGTGAGGTCATCCCTCACCTTCCAAAAGAGCCCATGGCTTGAGATACGATTGCTGATGTGCTCAAGTGAGCTGGGGGCAGAAGTGTAGATACCTTATTTGACTTGTAGCCTGCAATAGGGAGTTGTTTTCTGTTTTTCTGGTATTTGCTTTGGTTTCCTGGCTTGGTTAGTTTTGTTTGGTTTTTTTATGTTGCTTTATTGCCCCCAGTCTAAGACTAAACGCCTTGATTTAAAATGAAAATATTAATAGAAAGTATAGTTTGTAAACCTGCAACACCTGTTTCATTAGAATGTGTTATTTGGTATAATGTCAAAATGTTCTTCCTCATCTCTAAATGATCATGAGCTTAACGGTATTTCTGAATTCTGACTTTAATTCCTGTTTTTATAAAGACTTATTGAGGCAGAAAATATCACTCTAGTCTACTTGTTGCAAAAAAAAATTCAGAAAATTACTTCTTCCGAAGCTAAGTTGAGGGAGGGCGGTGTACCGTCTATCCAGGTAATGAATACTTTAACATCTAGTCTTATTTTTCTTTCGGAAAATGAAAGTTAAGTGGAGATGGAGCACCACTGTAGTTGCATTTCAGGTAGCAAGAGCTAAATGTGATTTAACTTCCATAGCACAATAACTGAACTCTGTAGTGCCTCTCAGGCAGAATGTTTTTACCCCAGGAGGTATCAGTGCCACTGCTGCTTTTATTCTGGTAAGCGTTTCTGAGTGCAGCAGCATTTCAGGCAGACCTCCACTTAAGAGATAGGTCGTTCACATTTTTATTTCTTTGCTACCCAACTTAGTGGGCTTTCCACATAACATGGGTTACAATTCCAAATTTTTGAAAACTTGGAAGGATGTTAATTTTTGTGTCACAGAACACTTAAATTTTATTGCTCCAATTCTGCCATTGGGCATTTTCTGTATTTCCTTCCTTATTTTTTTCTATGCTTGCTTTTCTTCATACTTCTATCCTTCCTCCTAAACACAGGCATGTACTGTACTGTAAAATTTGATGTTCCAGTTCCCATCTGTTATTTATGATCGTGGCTCCATTTCTGTACAAGATTCATACTAAAATTTTTCTCTTTTTGTTGCTTCTAATTAATTGCTTTTGCTGCAAAAAAAAATTGTATATGGGAGATGTGTTTGCAGCCAGAAGGGGGCATCGCATATTAAATGATGACTGGGACTTGTAAAGAAATATTTTAGGTCTGGAAGATTAAGAAAGAAGTAACTTACACACTTTCAGTCATTGTCACATTGTGGGAGGGTGTGTAGATCTACACACACATGCATATATATTGAGAGAGAAAAGTGTTTGGTTGCAGGATCTTTAGGAACTTACTCATCAAAATGAAATAATTCAGTACTCTTATTTCTCTCGTATTTGTAGAGCAAAAGTCCAAAATTAAAAATCACTGTAACTTCTGGAAAGACCCAGTAAAGAATTACCTTCGCTGGACTGTTAAAGCTTTTTTTTAATACGTGTATCCATCAACGTGCTGTCATACTAGTCTGTCTTGTGACATCTTTTGGAATATTATGTACAGGTAAATGTGGACTAGTTGGGCACAGCTTCCAGGACAGTGGCTACTTTTTCAAAGTTAAATCTAGGTTTTTCTTGGAGTACAAATTATTTCCCACTAAAGCAAATGAAAACGTTTAGCAGCAGGTGATGAACATTTCTTTTAAAATCACTTTTTCACTAAGACAATCTGGTGAAATATTTGACCTACCCAAATAACTTGAAATCTGTATTTTACAATATTTCACAGTATTTGTTTCTGTCCAGTCATCCTTTAAAGTTTACTAGGCTCTGGACTTTGCTATGTACTGAAATTCCATTGATTAATGGCATTTTAGGTGCTTGTAAATAAGATTTTTTAATTTTTTTTTTTAATTTGGAAAGTTGCCACATCTGTTCAACAACAGTTTTAAAGGAGAAGCTTGCTTGCATTGCTAGTATTAAAAATGGATATGTGAAAAAAAAAAAAAATACGCTTCATAGACTTTAAAGTCACTATTATGGCTGATGTTAAAACTACCAAAGAAATATTTGGCATGTTCCATTTTAAGGCTTATAACTTTGGATTATAAAAAGCATACTTCTTGGAAAATCATCCAGTTTTGAATTCAAAGGTTAAAGGCCTGAAAATCTACATGTTTGAGTTTTCCAGTAGCTGATTACCATCATTACTGATGCTATGAGATCAAGAGGACTTGAGTTAATTCTTTTTATGTTGTATTTAGTTTAATCTCTGGTTCTCCTCCTATTGATTATAGGACCAGATGGTCCATTAGGAAGAATAGCCACACCAAAATGTGTACATTTTATTGTGAAATCCAGAGTGCAATGTTAAATGTTCATCTCTGATTGGAGAACTAAAGGATTTCATATCTCTTACAAATAATTTTGAGTCTGACTTGATTGTTGAAATCTGGGAAACATTGCGTAGAAGGGAGGTGACTATAGTAAGAGAATTCAGACCCAGTGAGATAAATATGGTGATCTCACTGAACGCAGCTGTGTTGGCTTTTCCTACCCCTTTGCTAAACAAACAGCCTTAGTGAGTTTCCTACTCAGTCTGATCTTTTACTCCGTGGAAGGCAGAGGGTGCGAGTAGATAGGAACTTCTCAAAACGGAGAAAGAGAGAAGAGTTTCTTCATTAATGTATTATTTCTTGGCTAACAAACGTTTTAGCGAATACTGTATGTTAACTATGTTTACCTACTCTGGTCTCTTGCATATTCAGTGAAAAGCTCCACAGAGTTAGAAAAAATATTTAAATTTTTTTGCACATGTAAAATTCATTTCTGTTGCTGTTTTGTTTTGGGACCCAATTATAACGTTTGAGTTTACAAGCCCCCATAAGTTTGCTCTTCACTACATTTGTCATTCTTAGTTCAGCTCCAAAAGATAGATTGATAGGAAATACTTTCATATGTTTCTGGTGATACTAGTTCAGCATCATAAAACACAGCTCTTGGAGTAAGCAGTTTGCAAATAATCCTTTGGCTGAAAACTGAGAAACTCTATGGTAAATACTGAAAACCAACAGAAAAGTAAACTAAAACTAAATCCCCTTTTTTAACATTTCAAATTTGTGTCTCATTAGTCCTCTCTTTGGTACTGTGAAAAGTGCTAGAACAAAAGATAGACTGTGTCAATTTTTAATACTATTCCTTTTCTAAACACAACAAACAAAATACTGATTTCCACTGTCTCCTAAGGATTTGTAGATGCCAAATCGCAAAGACTTGCTTGCAGCTATGGGAAAGGAATTTTTCAAATTATGTAAATGAACATGTTTGCTAAGTCTTTAACTCTCCCTGTGCTTCTCACTTGCATCAAGCATTTGATGCTTCCAAATTCCTCCACCAGCCATAGCACTCCTAGCACTGCTATTCTCCAAACGTTTCCCTTGCTCGAGTCGCAGGCACAGCATGCTCTGCACCTGCTGGTTACTTGGGTTTGCTGTTCTATGGCAAGACAAAGGTGCCTGGACAGCTGAGCAATTTCTTTCCTTGAGGAAAATGCCCTCTCTATCAATGGGAAACGAAGGTGACGGCCTACGAGACCGGAAAGAATGCCTTTGTCCCCGAGCTCTTGGTTTTAAACTGATCTTGCCATAACTGAGACACACAAATACCCAAATCTCTCCTGGAGTACGACCTGCCAGGCTTGCCTGTATCGGCTGGAGCAAAGACCGTTCCGTGCATCCGCATGTGTACAACGCAAGGAAGCTAAGCAAACCACCCGCTGGCACGACACATATCTTTGCTTTCACGGCTCGTTGTATGGTGTCAGTATCTGCCCCTAGGCTGAGGAGCGTGCATGAACAAACCCTCCCGTGAGGCTGTGCTCCTTGTGAGATGGTGTAAAGTAGCACGTGAAGGTTGTGGAAGCAGGTCCAGATGGGTAAAAAATTCTGGAAGTGGTTCTGTACACTTCTGATTTGGGCCTCTGTTGGGATACCAATAAGGGTTAAAATCACTCTCCAGAGATTGCAGTGGCACTTCTTCACTTCATTCAATACAATGAAATATATTTCATTCTGTTAGCTGATGTAATTCAGTAACATCTGCAGTAAAGCTTGCATGAGAATCATCATTTTACACTGGATAAAACAGAATAGTTAAGAGTTTTCCAAGATGTAATGAGTTATTAGTATCATCTTTATAATGAGATGTTAATATTAAAAAACCTAATTATTTGCCAAGTTGAAAGAATAAAAAAAATCAGGTGATCAGTTTCAAAATAAATTAGAATTGGGATCATTCTAGCCTTTAGTTTTCAGTACATGTGTTTATATTTATGATCTCGCATGTTCTAACCCTGTAGAGTCTCATCATAAATACATTTTCAACATAGGTTGGAATACTAGCAAGAGAACGCTGTATTTTTGTAGTTGATATGCAACATTTTGTCCTATTCTAGAAAATGGAAGGACATAATCTTTGGTCTTCAAACCCAAACTATTTGAAGTAGGCAAACCAGACTCTCTGGAGCGCGTTTGATTTCCTTGTGGTTTTCTCCCCCTTACTTTGGGGGGAAAACAGTTCAAGTATGTTCTAACCTCTTTCTGTTGTATGAATAGCAGTTTTCAACCAGAGATTTACTGCATAATTATTCAAATGGCATAACTTCATTTCTGATTCTCTGATGTAACAGAATATTTCAGAGAAAGGGACCCACAATGACCATCTAGTTCAACTGCCTGACCACCTCAGGGCTGACCAAAAGTGTTCTCAGTGTTTTTAATGCTGAGAAGACTCAGGAAAACATAATAACCTGTAACAAGTATCTTACCTGTTAGTCCTTCCATTCTAGATCTTAGTAGTAAAAGTATTTCAGAAACAAAAAAGTGAAAAGTTCTTACAAGTCCACACAGAATAATGGTATAAACCAGAGCTGCCTGATGCTGTGGTAATGGCGTAAGAACTGTCACAGAGTGAATAGTTCAAGAGAATCACGTGTTCTAAATCATCTTCTCCCCCCCGCTGCCACCGGTGTTTTAAAAGGATGTTGAATACAGGAACTTCAATTTATTTAATATTGGAAAAAGCAAACACTGCTAGAGCCAGCTTAAGCCTGTTAATCAATCTACATAAAAGAGGGAAAAATGCTAAAAAAGCTTGGGGGTGAAAAGGACAGCAAAGATGGAAAACGTAACCTACATTTCTGCTGTGGAGCCTTAATGACAACCTGACTGGTGAAATTTCATGCTGTGTGCGGTAGCAGTGCCAGGCAGCGCTGCCGCTGCCGGGCTGCTTGTGGCCGCATTCGTAGCCACCTTCGTGACTGTGGGATCATAGTGCCCTTGTGAAAAGTGACTCTGTAATGCCTGATGCTGTTATTCAGAAAACAAATGAGGAAAAAAGAAAAAGAAGAAATGGGGTTTAGGACTTGACCAAAACCAGGAAAAGACTGGTGGCCTGGGTGTCTTTTTGTAGTCAGGATATCTCTGAGGGCAGTACCTCAGAGGGCAATGATGTTATTCGGGATCCTGGATTTATTAAAGATGGGGAAGATAGAGAGAAACGGTTGCAAAACTAATCTGTGTTCTTTTGGCTCACAAAATAATGACGAGAAGAAACAAAGACACCAGTTGTATCTGAGCAGAACTATCGTGCGTCCTTGTCACACGTACACGAATATGGCTACCAGCCTACATCCGTCTCGGCCCACGGGCAGCATGCGCCACTAAACCTATTTTTTATGACTAGTTTTGTTTGGGAAATCAACATTTTATACTGCTGGATAGGACTACGCATGATCTGCAAGCGCTGTTTGGAGATGTTTGAGTTGCGTGTTATTTTCTCCCCACCACCTCTGGCTGGCCCTCGTGCCGACGCCGGGTGCCAGCGGATGTCCCCACTGGTGTGGCAGGGGCTTGGGTTTTTAGTGTGAGTGGCGGTGTACTTCTTAATGCATGCCCCCCGATTAGTGTATGCCAAGAGTAAACCTTCAAACCTCTTTGAAAGCTCCTTCGAGACAAAATCAGATGCCCTAGATACGCCAGCCTGCAGAGCACAACATCAGACGTCGTAACGGCGTGGTTGTCTTGCGCTTTGCATTTGAGGTTTTCCCAGCATTTATAAGAGCACTTTAAAAACTGATAGTTCACCTGGAGAAGAGGTAAAGTTGTCGGGCTTTTTTTTAACAGTCAGTCCCCAGGACTACTTAAGGCTGTTATTGTAATGTTTAATGCAAATGCAAAGGTTATTGACATTTCTCAGCTTGCAAGGTTGGATTTTCGAGGAAGCTCTTGGGTGATGCGATGCTTCCTCAGCTCCCCACCGTCGTCCTCTGACGCTGCCGTACGCGCCTGCGCTCCCGCCGCACACCTCGGGCACGTGCTCGTTCTCCGCAACGCGCCTTTCGTCGCAAGCCTTGACATTGTGCCAGGGTTAGAAAGGAAAGCCTCCAGAAAGACATCTGCATGTGCAAATTGCGATCTGAAGCCTTTAGAGGCAGAAATACGGCTCGTATTTTAGATTTATGTTATTAGGTCCGCAACACTGCTCCACCTTGGCAGCTGGAAGCCAGCCTGGGTCGCAGGCAGTGCGGTTAAGTGTAGTCAGGACGGGTAAGGCGTAGTTTGCCGATCGGTGACGTTCACCTGACAAAAGCAGTGGGACGCCTACTAATTTGTATTAGAGGTGGGCGCGCAAGATGGTCAGTGGCAGGTAAACCCTGTCCGGCGGGAGCCCGGAGGACGGCAGCGGGCTGACCCCGAGCAGAACGCTTCCTTGCGTTGCGCTCAGCTGCTCGGCGTCGCTTCCCGAAGCAGCCCGGCAGCTATTGCAGCGGCCGAACGCCGGGGCCGCGCAAGGCGCCGCCGCCGCCGCCCCCCCCGCCCCCAGCCGCCC
>Ga0065711_1033359_pt1 | contig 25647 bp, 13 predicted proteins | sample Hoacrofraction12_FD_59098 | JGI IMG/M metagenome (GOLD analysis project Ga0065711, IMG submission 59098) | Hoatzin crop microbial communities from Cojedes, Venezuela - Epithelial fraction 12 v2 (version 2) | ecosystem: Host-associated > Birds > Digestive system > Esophagus > Crop | place...
CCCCCCTTCTTTTTCACAGTAAGTAAAAAATTCCTAGGTAAAATTACTAACTAGTGGAAAATAGTAATGATACCATTGGAGCAATGGAGTGAGGCTAACTGTAAACAGAAAGTAAACTATCTAGTCAGCAAACAGGACATAAAATGACTGATTTCAAAAGCCATACTGAATATAATGCTTGCTCTTTTAAGTTCACAGACAGTGGATTTGAAGCAATATTAAAAAGATAACATTTCTTTTCCATGCTCCTATCCATGAATACCGACTACTAGCAGGTGGAAAAGACTTAGAGCAAAGTTATTACAAAAGAAGAGCAATTTTTAATATTGTATTTTTCAGATATGCATATACATACATACAGATACTTATATGCAAACCTATGCTTTAGTGCCTAACATGAAACCCTGTCAGACTCCTTCCTTGATATCAAAGGCAGAAAACCTTTCAGAAGAAGAGGAAAAAAACAAAACAACTTTTTTTCCCGTAACGTGGTCTGAACCTTCTCTCCTCCACCCCCAAATAATAAGCAGCTCTTCACCAGACATTGCCCCATTCATGGCTGTGAAATCCCCCTGAGCACCAAATTGCTTGGACTATGGGGAGCAAGGACACTTTAGGTACAAGAAGGCAGGATAAGCAATTCCTGAAAGCATCTCTGCTGCCCTGCAGAAGCCACATTAGACAGCTGAACACTTACAGAGCCGCAAAATATCGCAAGGAAACCTGGAAACCGAACAGAACTCGACTTTGTAGCAAAGTGGCTACAGGGTGTCAGATTTTTGTGGCACCAATGGCTAAGGAATGAAGTCACCCCTCTCACGGTCACACGCAAACGTCCACAGTCTTGCCATAGTGTAATAATGACCATTTATCACATTGAATAAAGATCTCTTTCCTGCAACATGCCCTGTGCATTTTCATTGCAAATGAAAGTGAATCCATTTGCCATCGGTTCACATCCTGGTCACTTTGAGGTCTAGGTTTGAGTAACAAAGAAATGATGGTGAAATTTGAACACTTTTTTCCAGTTTTGTATGGTTTGAAAAGATAACAAGAGTAAAGGTAATAGCAAGTGTTAAACACTGAAAAATGGGATTTGTTCCGGGCTGATATTTACACTGAACCTGACTGAGCTGTCAAAATATTACCATTGTTTTAGTGAACTTAAGTAATAAGGAAACAAAGAAAAATAGTACATGGCAGCCTGTGCCCATTTTATGAGTGCATGCAGAGAACAGAGAATGTCAGGGACAAGAAACTTTTGACAACAGTGATCTACTCATTTTCCAAAGGATGCTGCTCCCAAGTTTGTTGCATCTGCTAATGGGAAACTTAATTTTATGGGGAAATTGCTATTCCTGAGGGAAATATTAAGCAATTGGCACTCAGCTTGATGTTTGATTAAGAACTTAAATAGCTTGAGAAGGCTTGAGAACTACAACTGGTACTGAAGACTTTTTGGCTTCTCTTTACTACAAGCTAAAAACTTGAAGCCTGGATCAGAGGTCCCTTGCTTCTCTACTACTATATAGTACAAAGGTGTTATGATGTGACATGGCAGTAAACTTCACTGGGAAGAGAAGACACACATGCAAAAGATAAATTTCTCTCTAATACATTTTAGCAACCCAACGGTTACATGGTGCTCAGTATTTCCAAGAGGCAGAGGAAGCTCTTGGTTTCCACTGGCTTTCACAGGAGTGGGGTACTCTGCACCTTAAAGCCTTGCTGAGCAACTGCAAAATCACATCCAGTGTAGAAACACAGCCTAAGTCGTGAAACACCATTAATCCTCTATTTACATAGTCAACATCCCAAGGGTTGCAGATAAAACTGTATGGAAGAATAAACAAGAGATTGTTAAAACATAACCACCACTCTAGAATTTAGTCTATGTCTTTATTATTTTATATAAATTTTTCTAGCTTTTTATGTTCATACTAGCATCAGCATTCAAAAATAAAATGCATCAAATGCACTGGTACAGGACAACAGAAAAAATTCAAACTCCTTCTAGATTTTCTCATTCTGCATGACATGCTAATAGGAATAAATCCACTATACACTAAAGAGTAAAGTGTCCAGCCCTGTGCAGCAGGGAATATTCAGAGCCATGAAATGACCTGCACAAAAATTTTCATGTAAAGAAATCATCACAAATACTAGAAGTATTTCATAGTGGAAATATTTTTGCCAGCCACTGGAAGAATCTCATCATCCATCTAATAATTCGTTGTATAACAATGAATGGACAATTTTTAAACAAAAAGAAGTTTCCTTTCATAAGACCAAGCAATGCAGACAAGGAAGGGAAAAAATTATACGCAAGTTCAATTGCCAAAGAAAGAACAAACTGCTTAATACTCAGAAACTAATTTACTTGTATAAAATAAACAAACTAACACAACCAGAAAGTAAAATCTTCTTAACCGAGTTGCATGATGAGGTTAGCCATGTCATAAATTCTGTGAGACTGGGAGCACCATAACTTTCTCTCGTGAAAATGGCGGCTATTTTGCCAAAATATTGTTCAACACTGTGTGACCTATCCAGCCCCTTACTGTGACTGGGACCAAAATTGTCACAAATGTGAAATCTAACTAAATTCTGAACTGCTCATCATAAGCAACAGGGCTAGATGTATCTGAAAAATACATGCACCACTAATGCAACCGATTCAGCTTATCTCCTAATTTACACCTGCTTTCTCAACATTTTGAACAGCAGTTATCTCAGTAACATCACAATGAGAAATAGTTATGTTTCAGAACTGTATATAGCTCAAGCTTTTAGTAAAGGGCCACGAGAACAGATTCTTCCGTTTGTAAGGCAGTGTTTGAATCTGAAATACTTCAGTGGAATTAAAATTACTATTAAGTCATTGTAGCATAAGGAAAAGACGACATCAAGATATTTCTTGACCTACATTGTGAATGTGATGCTGAAGTTAACACCTGTGGGGAATTAGTGAACACAAATGACTCTGTAAATGAAATTTTAGGAGTTGTTTCTTAAATGTTTTAAATGGTAGAGAAGAAGAAGGACTTTTACTGGTTTTTGTTGGGCTTTTTTTCTTTAGTACTAACAGAGTGGGCCATGTAACCTCAAAATTCCAACAGCATTTCAGCTGATGGTGAGGATGAGAAAGTGGATTGCAGATGACTAGTGATTAGCAAAGTCAAAAGTGATCGAGACAAGGTATCTTAGTCTGGCAAACATGGGAACCTTAAAGAACTGGTGGTGTAACAATCTCACCTCTGTCACCAACCTATATTTTTTATAGCAAAAACAAACAAAATTACACCTTTTACCGTTTGAAGTTTGCCCATCATCGGTAGGTAGCATGACAATAAACACGACTGCTTCCAAATCCCCATGCTGGATATATCATTTCTTTCTAATCAGATGGTCTCACATGAAAGAACAGTGCTGCATACATTAATTGCATATTCCATTAGATCTTCACCTTCATCTACAGCAGCACTGTGGCCCCTACCAGTTCTGTAGTATTCCTGCATTTATAAACGCAGAATACGTTTCTTTACAGCCGTCCTTTGACTTGTACATCACCATCATATACAAGGAATATGAAGAAAGAGTGTGTGATTGAGTAAGAGCAGGGCAGAAGGTAAAGAACAGACTCCTGTTTACTGCTACTTAAGGCACCCCCAGCTGTTTTGCTAGACTCTGATCTGTACTGCCTCCATGTCAATTCAGAAGCTAATTAACAGACTCCATGTGAATTCCAACAGGTACAAGTAGTTTACTGATTCATGCGTTGATGAAAAAAAGGCTTGACAGTACTTTAAAATTTCAGAGCTGAAGAATTACTAAACTTAAGTCATACTCGGGGCAGGAGGGTAGGAGGTTCCCTTTCTTCCTCTTTTCAGCTTCTTTACTGAAAATATTGCCACAGACAGTGTCTCTGGGTTATCTGATACAGGCCAGCAATCTTACCATCATAGCTCCAGCACTGTAAATGTTACTGAAGACTCAGGGTTCCTGAGTAACCAGACCAGTTATCTGGAAATACCTGCAGTTTCAAGGACCAGATTAAGCCACATCAATTTTTTCCCAGAGATCATTACAAAAGAGAGAAAAAAGATTGTATTCAAGATACGTTCTTCTGGATTTTAAACATCTCAAATGCTGGAGATGCTCTCATTCAGGGCTTGGGATTCTTTATACCAGACAGAGCTATTGCTACATTTAGTCAAAGTGATTGGATTGAATCAGATGATGTTCTGCAGCAGCTTTAATTTCCTCCTTCCACAATCCCTTTTTTCTCTGTTCATTCATAGCTCTTTTAGTTCTTTTAATAAGCAAAAAGGTCATTCTTCAACAAAATAGAAAACACAGCACAAAAACTTCTGTCAGGTCTCATGTTTGTGAGATTTACAAGGGATTTATGAGACATAGTTGGCAGAGTTTTAAATTGGTAGTTTAGGAATGACTGCTTGTCTACACGTAGAGACGGAGACAAACTTCTGGCCAAACCCTGCATACTTCCTGTACCTACAATATTCAGTGACTTCAAATGGTATTCAGATGGATGAAGACAAAAGAATAAGTCCGTTCTTTTGTACATTTACTGATCCCTATAACCAATTGTAACTGGCCTTTCAAACTTTGCTCTACAACTCAATATTTTTCACTCTATAGCACAGCCAAGGGATATTAAACTACCAACCTCCTGTATTTCGATAGTCAAAAGGATAACAACTGTCTAAATTACACTTGGTGTACTTCAAATATTATAGTACCCAATTTGAATGACAGCCTGAAAATCACAAGGGATGGAAATTCTAAAGTTTAGTCTACAGAAAGTTAACAGCAATACTCTTCACAAAGTATACTTGTTTTTCAGCACAAAGTAACGCAAGTACATTAAGTGTAACAAAATATTTCTTAATGAAAAAAGACAGATATTTGTCCTTTTCTTTTGTGATGTTCCCTTTTAATAAAGAACAACACATTTGATAGAAAAAAAAGAGAATGCGTCAGGGAGAAACACTATTCAAGTAAATTTTTACAATTACATAGGTCGTCAGCTAACTTTGTAATAGATTGGTTATTCCTAGAGTGTAAAAGATGGAAAATCAAGATCAATTCTGCCTTTGAGCTACTAGGCTCCTTCACATGCATGAAATGCTAAATGCGCTCATTATACATCATTATTTCATTACTATCTAAATCATCTGTGTATTAGCTCAGATAACTGTGCACCCAAGGGAGTGCTGTAGCTTTTGGGGACTTCCATCATTTCACACTGGAAATAAAGAAGTGAAAAAAAGCAAGAGACTTGTTCTCAAATATCTGCAAAGAGAACAAGAAAACAGAGTATGCAAAAGCATTGCCTTTAGTCTGAAAATACAAATAAAACATTTCCCCTTGTTTGTAAAGCAAGACAGAGATGAAGATTAATTGTCAGCTCAAGACTTCAAGTGACTTCGGCATGTCTAAAATTAAGGACAATTCAGAATCAGAAGTGTGTACATTGAAACAGGAAGAAAATCAGCCACAAAATCCTAGCTTTTGGGAGAGTGTGTGTGAAATCCTGCAGCAAAGGAAAACAAAGGCAAAATATTCGGTGTCTACATAGAACTAGATATCCACCCTAAGAAGTTTGTATAGATCAAAAGAAAAATAAACACTTTAAAAGCATAATGAGTAACCCTGTCCAAAGCAATTTAGCACATCTTCTTTGCAGCATCTAGAAAGTGAAATTCAAAGGTGCCCAGACACAATCTAAGCAGAGAATGGGTCTGAAAGGCATCCTTCCCATGGAATCCTGCAGTGGCCCAAGATGGCTTAGAAAGGTTTAACTTAAACCTCTGCGCATCAGCATTAGTTAATCTGGCCATTAAACTTCAGAGTTACCCACTTTGGAATAGCTCTGCTCTTTAGGTGATGTAGTAAATCAAACCATGCCACGTTAATGGAAAGCTAATGATAGCAGGTTAACCTGGTTTTTCCACCTGGATTTCACTGCTCCTTGTGTCCAATCAGTCTGTCAGCTCTCGCCATTACCCAGGAGATGAATCCAGTCATTTGGACGGTCCACCCCTGGTCTCAGCCTTTGATTAGTTTCCAGTACTTTCTATACACTTTCCCAATTTTATCACCAGTAGAATATACTGGAATCCATTCCTCAATTTAGCCAAGGGTGGTATCAAAGGAACTAATCTTGGGTCTCTAGCAAACAATTTGTCATGTCCAGGATAGCTGGCAAACATCTTCTCAAAATTCTTCTAGTGTCTTAGGCTAAATTTAAGCTTTTCAAACATAAACAGTCAATTGTTTCTATGCACAGGTTAGTAGACAGCAGTGAGATTTTTTAGCATACCTGTTTCCCTAACTCTCTGTTTTGTATTGCTAGGAAGAACTTTGACTGAAAATCGCTGAACAGCAAATTCAGTGAGTGAGAGACTGGGCGGATGTTTCGCTGCTGCCCAGGGTCAGCCCACCACAGGCCCAAATATTCAAAAACAGAAGCACCATATATATACATAAAAAAAAATCTGATGGACTACAGACTACTACAGAAATTAGTTTTAACTGGTATCTGAAGAGTTCGCTTCGTGGCTTATGGCTTGGTGCAGAGAACCCCAGACTGCATGCTCACAACTTTCCTGTCTCACTGTTGCACAGCACCTGGGAGGGAGCTCATTGCTCCACACCAAAATGCCGTCTGTGCCCACAGAGCTTCAGGCAGCTTCTGCTTTCCGTAAGATGCCAACAGATGAAGAACCAGGCTATCCCAGAGTTGTCCTCCTAGTAAAAAGGAGGCACAGACTGAAGCCTGAACACATAATGTTTGCATTTCACTCTATCTCTATAGTTAATTTAAACTTCAAGTAAGTTAACCTATTTCTTTTTTAGATTATTAAAAAAAACCTGCCTCCTTACCCTTCTCACCAGCTTCTTCTCCTACCCAGTAGACGCTATCATCTGACACCTTTGTGCTGAATTTTCAACCAGAACAACCAAGCATGATGAGGAAACTGATTTTTCTAAACATTGTTTCAGACAGTCATCTTTTATCCATCCAGAAACATCCAAACTGCAGTATTTGATGAGTTAACCAATCTTTGTTCAAGGAATTATTGACATGGGGTATCCAGTCAGGAATTTTCCTTCTGATTACAGTGGGAGCTTCCAGTATTTTCAGTCTTTGACCGTCAGGTTTCAAAGTGACAGCCTTTAGAAAGCTACAGACAGAATGTAGACCATTTTCTTCATCATCCTCTAATATTCTCAGCCGATGTGATTCATCGTTTAATCTCCTCCTGATGAGGATCAACAGTAGGATATATGGATGGATAGATGACAGATCAGTCCTGATGCTCCACTATACATTCATTTGTTTATTCAGTGACACAGATTCAGGAAAACCATTACGCTTTTAACTGGGGGCCTTCTAAAAAGAATTCTACGAAAATGTTCTTTGGTTTTTTGCCCCAATAAAAAGGTTTGGATTCACTTTTCCTGGCTACAGATGATTTCATAAATTCACTGCATTTAGACAAAGACTTGAACACGCCCTAAAAATGCATATGAAGAAAGGAGGAACACTCTTTTCTTTCCCTGCACACCTGCCACTTCCCTATGTAGAGGCCACCAGAAGCCAGAGAACATGACTAAAGGAGTGCTACCCTTACAGTATGCTTCTGCCTCTGTCTCATGCTGAACAGGGGAGAGGCAGCAATATCTATAACATGCTCAGTCTAAGACTGCAAAACATCTTGGCTCCAGACATCAATAACAGTATGAAAAGGTTTTTTTCCTTTCATTGCAAATGAAATGTTTTGGAGTAGACTATGGTGGGTGTATATTCATCTAACGGAAAAACATAGCAGCAGGAGACCTAAATGTCTTTACTTTTGCTAGCTTTCCTGAAATGCACTATATACAGCAAAAACCATAGCCATATTGGATCACTGAAGAGGAAGCCCCCTGAGAACCTGGGGTGTAACACAGTCAATAACTATACAGGCCTAAGGTGCGTAAAGAATGGTGTGGGTGGAGAAAAAACTGACAATGCTTCCCTTGTACAGATGGTTCTGAAAAACACTCACATGGATTGAAGTAAAAAGCTCAGCCAGCACAGCATGGGCAGCATGACATCTTTGTGGTTGGTGTTTCATCTTACTTTGTTTCCTTGTTTTACTTTGATGTAAGATGGTCAGATGGTATCAGAGAGCAGTTCTTATCATCCTCTCTGGTTTTATCCCTGAATGGCAGAGGTGACATGATGCAGGGAAGAAGACTCAAGAGTCTATTCTCATTCTCTCTCTCTCTCTCCTTTTAGTTCTTTGACTTCTTTGAGCCACCCTCTCAAAAAGTGTAGCTCTCGCCTTTATGCATGGCAGGCGGAATCGCAGTCAGAGAAGCAGCTGACTCTTCTGAATATTTCCTAATCAGACAAGAGGAAGTGTCAAGAGGTAAGGCTGACTCAAGCTCCCACTCAGCTGCAACAAACACATCAGAAATCATTCCAGCCTTTTCCATGCTCTGTGAGCTGGGGAACAGCTGTATATTACTAGCATTCTGGCCACAACATCTGTCACACATACATACATTACAGCACCTACATTGATAATCATAAAAGTGAAAGCTGACATGCTTTTAATTGCCTTGTTTTCAGTTGTTTATACTATTTCCTAACTTTAGCTGCTTGGAATAACATTTATTTACAGGAGTCTGCCTCTCAGGCAATTTATCAGAAAAATTACATCCCTGGTAGGATTTTCAGATGCTGACACACTAGAATCTGCAAAAATAAAGGACTTCAGGAAATAAAGACAAATAAAGTGTGGACCCCTAATGGTTGGCCTTGGAGAGTGGGAAGAACAAGGATGCAGAGAGTAGCGTAGAGTTGGTAAGGAATATGGGATGTGGAAGGGAGCAGAATCTGGAGGGTTTGTGTTAAATGTCTAAGGAGTTAAGAAAGAAAAATTGATGTCCAAGGAAATAAAACCGAGAAGACACAAACTGATGGATGAAATCAACTTTGGCTAAAGGACGTAGAAGAAGGATATCAGACAGACTTTGAGGACCAGAGTAGAAAGCAATAAACTTGGCAAAAGATCTGTCCCTCGCTGTTAGAAACTACCTGTGAAACCCACTGCTGTAATTTCTCAGGACTTTCTTGAAAAGATGACAGAATTGTCTTGTGCAAATGCGTAAATGCATGTTACAGTCTTCACATTTTTCTTGACTTATTGAGTGCACAGGATGAACCCACTTTGGGGTTCAGTCAGGAAGGTTGCTAGAAAACAAGAATGGTTTTATTAAGTCAGATGAAAAGTGTAATCTGGTATCCTGTCTCAGCATGAAGAACAGTTTTTAAGTGTGGAAAAAGTATAAAACCAGCAAATACAGATGATACTTCTGCCAGTATAGCGTCCCAACTTCCTGAGCTAGAGCTTGCATCTGCATCATTGTGTTTAATAGTCCTTGATGGGTCCATGATTTTCTCTAATTGCTTATTGCTCTTTTTATACTTTGGTATCCTAAAAGTCCCAAGCTACACACTTGAATTATGCATGGCATGTAAAATACAGCATTTTGGTTTAAATTTGCTATATGAGAGTTTCAGTGGTTACCCATTGGCTCTTCTATTACAAGAAGTGATGAATAATCACTCCTTATTTGCATTCATTTAGAGACCTTTATTGTGCACTTGCTTCAGTTGTTTCTTTTCTGAGTTCTAGTCCATTTAACTTTTCCACACTGGGAATTCATTCCAACCTTCTTGCCATCTCATTATTCTTCTCCATCTCTTTCCCAGACCTGAAATATCCTTGCCAAATTGGAGAGAGACACCACCTTCTAGAAATGTGTCTGCCTTTTTCAGTCATTCTTGGAATTATGTGGGTATTTTTGCAGAATAATCCACAATCGCCCAAGATCTCTCTGAATAATTTAGTGAAAACTAGAGCCTTTCTGAAGTTGCATACAGGTATCATTTCAGAATTAGGAATAATGATATTTATCTATCTGCCATTTTTTGCATGGTGACTCATGGCAGTAAGCTCTAATTTGGCTGTTACTGAGTGTTATTTTTATAATTTCTGAACTTTACCACCTTGCTATTTGTTCCCTGGATATGTAGAACAGAGACATCTTTAATGATTTTTACAAGACTCCATCTGAAACCTTCCTCATGTCTCTCTAGACTTTCTTTTCTGCTTTTAAGCAGACATCACTCTGTGGGAGCAATGTCTCTTTTCACATTACAGCTTGATTTTAAAGCACATAGTAAGAGATCTTATCGTAAGCTTTGGAGAAATCTGCATACGGTACACCAGCCAAGTCATTCCTACCCACATGCCTTTTCGCTGTTTCAAAAAACCCTGATGTATTTATACGGCATGATTTCCTTCCACAAATCTATGTGACTCCTTTCCATTACTACTAATTTTTCCCCTTATACAGTCTTTTTAGTACAGAAGATGTGCTTAATGATTAATTTTAAATTAATTTTAATTTTTTTTGCAAAAGCTGGAGACTGTGGAATAAAAAAGATGGAGATTGTACATAAAGGAGGATGGTCTCATGCCCAAGAAAGATGGGCACTACCCTAAGGAACTGAGAGCTTTTACCTTTTTTAGATAGTTTGTACACAACGTTGGTGGAAGAGATTTGCTCAAACAGTTCAGAAACTGCACATTTCATCTGAAGGCTTTCTGCCTTCCAGGGAAATAGTTCAATACCCAGCTTCTGTGCACTTTGTCCAGTACTTACAAGTACACCAAAGATGATGGGAGCCAAGTTCTAAATGAAACAAATTGCTATGTAATGCTAAATATTTTGGGCAGACAGAAGTAAGGTGATAAATGTCTAAAATAGAACACCCACAGTCAGATCTGGCCTTAATCTCTCTGCACTTCCATTCCCAACTGAAAAGACAGATAATAATAATAATACTATTCATCTCAAAGCTGTTTTGTGAATGTAAGTTCATTAATTTTTTTCAAGCACTTGGATACCTTAGTGATAAATAGGATAAACATTTAAAAGCCCATAAGAAAATCAGTAACTCTGGCTTTGGAGCTGGATTTAAACAGTGGACAATAAATATGACACGAGACACAAACTGAACTTCAAGGAGAAAAAAAAATATACAGCAAAAACTTCATCTTCTATTTTGCTCACTTAATGAAACAGGGGTCTGTAAAAGTAGTAACATGTTACCATGGAATTTAAAAGTTCCCAAGAAAAGATGTACAACACTAGTTCAGGCACTCATGAATTTTTTAAGGGTTGACTAAAAGACAGCAGTGATGTCCTCAGAACATAATTTTGCATAAACATAACACACAAAGTGCACAGCCCTCCTTCTAATTGCAATGTTCAGTTTACAAGTGCAGATAGATGAATGTAATCTCATACTAATTATTTCAGGACAAATATTGGAGTCTGACTCATTAATCAGATGAAACTTTCACTGGATTTAAGTCGTCTCTTCGCTTCTAAAGCCTGCAGTATGCAGCCCATCCTGTGGCAGTTTTCTTTTGTCTCAGATTTCCCAAGGACATGGAGAGACAGTTTATAAAGTAGAGAATTTGAAATAATTTTTATCAATTCCAGCATTCTGAATATCTAATTCTTTTCTCTGCTCCCTAGGTATCATTCAACTTTTAATTGTTACATTTGCAACTCTTTTTCAGCTGAACACAGTCACCTTTGGTACAACCGCTACATAACAGATGAGGCAGAACAGAATGCCCACCTGATTTTTGGCTACTGTGCTAAGACAAGGGCTCATTTGTGCTTTTTAGGAAGCTTTTCATAACAGGCAGGAAGTATTGCACTCATCTGCACATGCATAACACCTCTGCTCCTGTTGTCTTTCAGCCAGTGCTTCATATACTTCCTTTCGTACCTGACTAGATTTGCTGGCTGGTGAGCACCTTGAAACAGAATCAGGACTATGTCTTTATCCTATCTTTTTTGAGAAGCTCTGTGGCTGTTGTAATGGAAGGAAACGTGTGTTGAATGGAAGTTTCTAGCCAACCAAAAGAAAACAGGTTGTTTCAAGCACTAGCAAGAAAAATAAGGAGGATAAAATTTATTTAAAATACCCCAAAACCGTAACAGATATCACAACCACCTCCCTCTCATTCCACAGCTCAATGGAGACTTGTATTTTATTTTTAATTGTACAAGAGCCATTTGAACTTGTATGCGAGGGAGCATTACCACAGCATTTTCAAACTTGCTTGTTCAGACAATTTCACTTTATCATGCATTGAACATACAGGACATAAACAAACCTTCCCACTTCTGACTGTAGAACTCCAGCTACAAGGATATTCAGCAAGAAAGGGAAAAAGAGTAACCACGCAGATAATCACTACAAAAAGGCAGCACCTCCAACAAGTGGAATGGAGAAGACTCTTTCAGAACTGCGCCAAGAGCTCTCCTCTACAAACAGGAGCTGAATTCAATGTGGTGTTTGCGAGCGCTATCAGGTCGTGAGTCATGCGACAATGAACTCTTCAAAGAGCTCCAGCTCCCACCTGAGCACAAACAACGCGATTGAGAGAGAAACTACATAAACACCTTCTAAACTAAAGCATAGCATTGCATCACCCAAACAATAACTTACTGAAAAATTCAAAATCTGCCACAAAATCTTCAAGAAAAAGTACTGATCCAGCAGGTAACTTACAAACCACTTTGAAGTATTATTTTGAAATATGAAAGAGCCATATCTCAGGGTCTTTGCTCATCACCGGTTGTGCCCTGTGATCTCAAAAATTCCCTCCAGTGCATTTAGTAATGTAATAGATCAAGTGCAATACAGATACTGAAGACTGGAAGCCCAGTGGAAGACTGATCTCCGTTGTCTGAGCCACTGACAGGACATAGATAAGACGTACTAATGTTATTTCATAGCTGAGGACAGTACCCTTGACCGCAAATGATATTCCTACATGGTTCAGCCACACACAAAATTTTAATTTCTTTTAACAAAAGGGAAAGAAGCATATTTGCATTAATGTAGTCACCTGAATTTAAGACACAGACACCTAAAATGGAAATCAGCAGACACAGTCTACTGTTAATATTATCTCCTGAATACTTCATGGAGCTCGACTGCATCCTTATTACTTATTGTCAACCCAACATACTCACTGTTATTCAATCCGATGTTCCATACTTTGTCATGGCTGCTATTAAATGCTACCAACAGGGCCATAATCAGAGAATCTGAAGAGTGAAGCACCTGCTCATAAAAGGCTCCGCATAGAAGCTGCTCCAAAAATTCCCTTTAGAGCAGTCCTGCTCTCCTTTCTCAAACACAGCATTCCCAGTCAGCTGCAGATTAACTCAGGTTGCACTATACAGGAACGGGGACAAATGGAGTGTGATTCCTGACACCAGATTAACGTAACAGGGAGGGCAAAGAGCACAGCAAATTTTTCACTTCTATAGGCTATGTCTGATTTGCAATCATTTTCTTCAACTCACCAGGAGAAATTATACACACACATGCAAGAAAAGAGGGAATTCATAATTTTGTTTAGCAGATTCTGTTGACACGCTGAACTTATAGCATATTTTTTAATCTAAGTTTTTAAAAAAACTATATCTTTCAGCAGGTCCATCAAGAACTCTCTGCATCCTGCTCACTATCATTGTTTTTCACTGTTAGAAGGGAAAAGAAAGTATCCATTGCCTGTCAATCTAGCTTTCAATTCAAACTCAACCACAGCATTGAGCAGTGCTGCTATTCCTGTCAATCACCTTTTGTAACCTGAAGAAAGGCAAAAGTTACTTACTGACACCAAGGAACATTTCTTGCATTCTACCCTCACTATCCAAAGGGGCTTTGGGAGTTGAAACTATCAAATTAGTGTCAATTTGAGGCATTTCTAAGAAGTAGGCAAGGAAGAAAAAACCCCAACCACTCAAGGTTACCTGCATTCATTTTATATGCGGCCCACTGCTAACTTCTAATCCTAGGCACTGCCTGTCAGCTCGAAGGACACATTATCTCAATGTCTATACTCTTCTTTAATTATACAAGTGAATAATCTTTTCTCACTTGAGCTTGAAAAGGCAGGGATTTAAACATTAAACAAAAATACAGTTTCAGCTTCTTATTTTCTGAAATAAATATTTCTTTTCCAACAAAGGAAGATGAGTTGGGAATTCTTGAATTGTTTTGTCTTTCCTCTACAGGCATTTGCCCACCTGTCATTCATCTTCTCAGTAATTCAGGTTGTGACTCTCCAGGGAAAGTGATGAACCAATTCTTCTCAGTTTAACCAAATAAACTTATCCAATAAAGAACAAATAGGATATTTATTATTTTACACATAAATGTACTACATATAAAGCCATAGACTCTAAATTGAGAAAATACTTTAATCCTCCTAAAATAACATGTGCTTCATCCCACATATTTTCTGCCCATGTTTGTAAGTTTACTATGTTATCTTAAGCGTCAGCTTGTCTTGTCAATGCTGTTTGTCAGAATCAACTGAATTTCTTGCAGCATCCTCTCACTCATCCCTTAGCTCCATTTTGTGAAGTTTAAGCTAATAAAATTATTTCCGCCATCCAAATACTGCAGTCATTAGTCAGCTGATTTGCTCAACAGTGGATAAAATGATTGGATGCAGTAAGAGCTCTGACTCATTCAGTACTTCTTTAACAACTGGGCTCAGCTGCAGCTGCAGAGCTAATGTGAGTACTCAGTCTCTTAGCATGGAACTATATTGCTTTTTGCAGAAATTCTCTAACTCCTACCGAGTGTCCTACAGTACACAGGATTTCTCTAAAGAGAAATGTTTTTCATTCTGTCAAAAGAGAGAAATGTGCTTTCTAGACACTCCCATTAATGCAATATTTCTATTCAAACAACATAGCTCTATATTTTACATCTTTCACCTGGCTTTGGTCTTCTGAGGCTTGCAGTATGGAAGTGCACTGTATGCCTTGAGCCCACAACCGCCCCCACAATACCAGGCAGTTTAGCCATAGGACTGAAAATTAACTTTTGTCCCTCTAGATGAGATGTATCCCAGGTAGAGACTGAAGTCGATGGTATTATCTGTCTTTTATTGCCCCACGTGGCTTAAGCTTAACACTATTTCTTGGTGCCCATGTTAGTGATTGATTCAATTAGGAGAGTGTGCTGCGGAGCACTGTATTTCCGATGAGCATACTTCTGTATGAACTTATGAACATCTACTGAGAAATTGCCTCTGTGAGAAGAAACAGAAAAATAACAAACGCACACACAGCTAGGCATTTTCAAGCTTATTGAATCAGTTTTGATACCTTTAAATACATATTCATGAAAACATCTGCAGGTGCTGTCAAAGTCTCATGGAAATTTGGAATGTATTTTATTTGGCTGATTATAAGACATACAGATTTAAAAATGCTGAGAAATGTAAGAAGATAAACACAGTGAAGTGAAAGAAAATGGCAAATCTCCTTTTGGGTCAAACTGAGTGAGGCTGCCAAATTCCACTTCATCTTTCATGACCCTTTCCATGGCCCTTACACAAAGAACACACCTGTGGAGTAGCCACCAAACTGCTTCTCTAGATACATTGTGGCTTTTCTTTTCAGGATGCTGTAATTTTGTTTTTATCTGGATAGTGTCTGTCACACGAATAATGTTGGTGTTATTGCCCACAGGAAAAATATATGGCTTGTTTCCAAATGATAATACTGAAGATGGGGAGAGTCACAATCTCATTGCAAACACTACGTCTTTGACCTATTCTCCCCATTGCAATCCAGTGGAAAGTGTACGCTGCTTTCAAGTGCCAAGAGCATAGGAGAAGAAAAAAGGCAATAGCATGACCTTCTCAAATTGACCAATGCAGTTAAAAGACATTAAGAATTATGCTAATAACTATTATACAAGAACTGAGGTGCAAATGTGTACTTTCCGTCTCTACTGTGTGTTACTTGGAATATTTAGACTCCAGTGGTGTCTGTTTCCTAAGAGGACAATTACACCTGTTTTCCCAGCATTGCCAGTTTTGTAATGGTCTGAGTGTATGGTAGAACAGCAGCCAGTTAAACCTCCTCACACAGAATCTGCCTGCCTATCATCTGCAGTTGGACCAAGCTCACTGTCCTCCAGTACAGCAACATTACCAGCCACCGAGCTGCAGTGCTGTGACACAATCAATACTCTGCAATTCAGGTAAAACAGGTGCTCTTCTGCGGTCAGTGCATTACCAAGGGAAAGCTCAGATACTTTGACACATCTCAGAAGCATTAGCAATTGCCTTTCATTGCTTTGTATATCATATTAGGAAACTAAAGCAGTCTTAAAAAATTCCACACAGAAAGACTTGCACATGGAAATCTGTCAAGATAATCCCCAAAATCTATACAGTAAAAAAGGTAGGCTTTCTGCATTTTACTATCTTGTTTTAAAACTCTTTCACTTAATTGGAAAAGCTTTATGGCATAGGCATTCTTCTCTGAAGACATCATACCTATTGTGCTGTTTCATGCCAAGTGAAACGCACACATCTATATCGAGTTAAAGAGCAAAATGATACAATGCGGCATAACATGGTTTTGGAAGGATTAGAAAGGTTGAGATAAAACTACTGGTCTCTCATGCATTTTGAAAAGAACCACCACCACGAAAAGGCCATGCATTCAAGACTCTGGAGTCAGAGGACCAAATTCTGAGCCCTGTGACAAGGCAAATTCTTTAATCCTGCTTGACCCTCAGTTGGTCATTTGCACTAGTTCTCTTTCTGATTTTTTAGAGATACTTATTACATTAGAGGTTTAAATTACCATAATTCAAAGGATTATTTAAAATGTCCCCTCTTTTACCAGTTTTTCAAGGAGGACTTACAAGTTTTTGATACTGAAAAAAATATACATTAAGAGTGTCAGTAAAATAACTTTTACTATAAGACATTTCCTCATACCAAAGAGCAAATGTTTACATGACACACATTTTGCAACTGCTTCACGCCACACTGCTCCTCTCTGTGCAGAAACTGCAGTCTAACAAGACCTCTGCAAATGAAATTTGATGCTACAGATCACACCGTCTCCTCTGCAGGTGCAGCCTGACCACCTGGATAATCACAGAGATGTTCTGTGAGGACCCTCCCGTATGCGGAAAGAAGCATAAGAGGGGAAAGCAGCAGAATCCTTCACTGTTGCAAGGTCCCAACAGCTGCACAGTCAGCAGGGAGCAAGAATACTTCCTGCAGCGAACTTTTTTTGGCCTGTTCACCTCAAGTCAGTAATAAGCCCTCACTTCTTCCCATTCTTACGCTCCCCTCCTTATATTCTGGCACCTAGTGTCAGAGCAGGAGAGTGCTGAGTGGCACTTCAGCTCTGCACTGGTGAAAAGCAAGCAGCCTCTATACTAATTACCTGTACTTGCCCAGATGGGTGTTTACCAGCCCTTCACTCCAACTAATCCATGCTATCTGCTTTAGTATCAGCAGGCAAAACCTTGTAATTTCTGGACATCTTCTCTTTCTCAAAGTTAGGGAACTTGAGAAAAATTCAGCAAAGAAGCAAGAAACAAGTCATTTCTAGATCCCAAATGCACACACAACGAGCCTCTTCTCCCCTTAATTCAGAACCAGTGCTGAACAAGTTTCTGCAGTTACCCACAGTTAAATGGCTACATGTACGGGAACATACCAGCCCTGCATTACCTGCTGTAATCAGTCTAAAACCATTTCTAAGTGCAGCATTTATTTTAGGAAGAGCAAATAGGAATAGTTTTTCCATGCTCTTAATAGTACGGAAAATTCCCAAAAGCAAAGTCAAAAGCAAAGGTGTTCACTCCCCCTCCCCTTTGAAATCTAGCAGACAGCGTAATATTCCCTGCTGCAGTCTGAAGTTCCACCTACAGGGGACTTTATTCACAGCAGCATAAATTACATTTATTAGTGTGATTCCTGATCTGCAAGGCAGATGAAAATTAAATGCTTCCAAAGCTCAGACTGAATAGGACTGGAGATGCCTCCACAGGTTGTGACTTAGCAAATATTTTGCAGCTCCAAACAACATACGCAGGGAATATTCTGTTTTGGCAAGATATTTTACCTCTCTGACATTATAGGTTGATCTGTGTTAACTGCTGTCTTCTCAGAAATTGGGTACAAGTCACGGCCTGGTGTTCTGCTTTAGAAACAGAAAGAGAGAGCCTGCTCCTTTTCTAAAATAAGGGTGGGCTCTGGACTGCTGCTTGTGGCTACGAGCAGCTGTAAATAATATGGACTGTTTTAGGGAGTTTGTCCATATCTGGCATTTTTCTGGAGAAGGCTTGCACATGCTATGCAATAATTAAGCTCTGGCAAAGCAGCTACCAGGCCCAAAAGGCTAACTCTGAAGTAAAGTTCTAAGAAAGCCCTAGGAACAAGCTATGCAGGTTAGGTGACAATGATTTGTTTTGGTAAACTAAGACAAGCACCATTAAAAACAAAGTCCTGGGCCAGATGTAAATGACAATGTTAGAGAAATATAAGAGGAAAGGTGCAATGGAAGCTCACCTTTCACTTTATTCCCTGCCCTAAGCAAAGACACAACCAAAAGTTCTGGACACATGCTTGACTACACCACTCATCAACAGCATTTGTTAATACCTGGTATTTCATACAGAGGTAGCTAACACCACAGTATGTTTAATACAGCTCTTTTCCAGGAAGACAACACGCAAAATGGAGGGCCTTCACCTATCATCTACATCCTTGCTACTTACCTTGAAATTATACGAGCAGATAATCACTGAAGGAGATCAGGCACACTGCTGAACCGGGGAAGGAACCCAGCAGTGCATACCGAAGAAGGCAAAGTAGACTCAGCAATTCAGTCTTTTAAAATATGAATGCTCTTTCCCTGAAGTCTAATTACCACAGTTCAGTGGCTTAAATACAGTGATCCAATAGGTTCAGACCTGTTTTTTCAGACACCAACCTTCCAGTGGAAATCTTTAATCTTCTTTATAGTGCAGTTTGTTTTCCATCTCCCTGCAAGGCTTGTAGTTTACAGAACCAATTTCCCTGCTAGGATCCCACCATGGGAGGGGTAAAACAGCAATGGCAGGCAGAGATTTAGGCTGTCCTGGATTGTATAGGTGCAGATCCAGGTAACAAACTCGGATCAGGATATCACAGATACATTTGAGTTCACGCCAAAAATATAAGCTACTATTTAAATAGTAACTGTGTTTTTCACCCATGTTACCCACAGGATATGATACATCATTGAAATAATGTTACTTTTGCAACAGAAATTAGGAAGCAAAAAGGATGCTGAAAATCAGGGCTGATTCTAATTTCTAAATGTCCTGAGAAGACAAGGAGGATGAAATTTTAAATCATTGCCCTTAAAATCACGTCCTTTGATTCTTACAGGATGCTTCTGACAACTCAATGTGTCTCCTATCTGTATTCTAGAAAGAAAAATAATTACTAGTTGCTTTTTTTACTTTGTGCACTACCTTTCAGTCTTGCACTGAACCTATATCACCTAGGTTATTCATGCTTGGAATGAACTGTTGATAATGCCCTGTCTTCATCTATACACACAGGCATATGATCAGGTTAGAAAAGTATCCATATATATAATATAGTTCTTTATTTAACAGGAATGGCTTTCTTTTGTTACCAGAAACAACATCTTAAGAATGGATATTACATAAAATGCTAAATAACATGTTTACTTTATTATACTCAGTACATTCTCTACATGACAGCCAAGCTGAGTGCATGCATGTACATTTGTTTATGAAAGATTACAGGTATTCATGTCTGTGGACCACCCCAGACGAAATCAATTGAACCTTAACAGTAATCCTTTATCTCCCTAGCAGTCCTTAACACGCTCTGGGTGTTTTGGAACGGGTACTTTGTTTGTCATATTACAAAATCTGAAGCCTTAGGACTTCTAACAAACTAGGGTGAAAACAAATTAATTCATTTTCTTAAAGTGAAAGGAATTGATGATTCGATACAAGAAGAAAACATGAAAATGGCAAAATAATTAATGAAAATGTGCTACTTCACTCTTATCATGCTGAAAGACAACAGTAGAAACTCACAAGCATGACGTTAGAAAAGACCTAGATACACAGTCTTAATAGAGGGAAGTTTACTCTTCTAGCAAAGGAGAGAAACCACAAAATAGAAAATGGACGGGGGGGAAATGTTCTTTATTTGTAGATAAGCTGATTCCCCTCCTCCTTACACTAACTTTACACTGATGGAATTCCAGTGGATTCATTATAGTTATTCTTGGTTTATATGAGAACAGGTATGAGCAGGAGGGATTTCTGTTGTTTTCTCCATATGTTGTGTATGTGTCACAGGTACTTACTTATTCCATCAAAACTTTTTGCATATTTTGGATGATGACTTGCCGTAAGTCTGAAATCTGCCAGTGCAACTCGGCAAACAAAGCCTCCATATGAAAGATATAGAAAAAAGTAGTTACGAAACGTAAAATGCTGAGCTAGCTCTGTGGCCTGAACTGCAATCCAGCCTTGTGCATAGTAAAAGGAAATCATTAGATTATTTTGAAATGTCTGAAGTTAAACGGGTCCAATTCATCTCCTGGTGGACACTAGACCTTATCTCACATTCAGCACACAACCTTTACAATGTAGGCCACGTAGCTCCCAGCTCTCCGAAGGGATGTGAAGTACAACAACGATGGCTGCTGGCACACTGCTTTGTTCTGCTAGGCGCTGCTCTGACCGAAGCTGAAACGCACTTGCACAGAAGCTAACGGAACGCACACTACTGATCTGCACTTTGCCTGGCCTACCTCTATAAGACATCTGGGCCTTGTGTTTCTTAAAATAACCCTCACAAGACAGAGATATACCTGTTAAAAACAGTGTCGGCTGAATGAGAGTGTAAATATAAGAAAGCAGTAGCCATTCTGAGTTCGTTTCTATCCACAAGATTAAAGCAAACACCACTGAACTCTAGTTCTTAAAATTTTATCGGATCTGAAAGTAATTCTGTTTAAGAATGTGGGTTGCGATTTGCAACAGATTTTATGAAGCATGAGTGCCAATACGCTACAAAAGGTTACTTTGGACCACATGGTAGTTCTTCATTAGATTCACAATCAGGCAAATAAAAGATCCTTATTATATTACTGAAAACACCCCTTGTATGAGCTGATAGGAAGAAGATTATCACTCCCTACCCTTTTGTTTTAACAACAAAATCTAGTTATTGAAGACGGAATGGAAACAGATAGATCTCCAATCACAACAATCATAACTCATCTGTTATATCTCAAAGAATTCTGTCTGAGGATATAATAAAATAAACGGTAGTACACATACATTAATAATAGTATCAGCCAGTATTTAAGAACAAGTATGGATATCACAGCTATAAATAGTACGGTTTCACACACTGACTCAGATTTCTTGCTCGCTCTTATTCACTCTGTAGCAGAAGTAAATCTTCTGTTTTTATTGACAGTTGCTTAACTCTTCTTTTAGCCAAAGTTGCACACATTGGAAAATAAATATAAGTCATATTGGAAAATTCAGAATTTCTGGGCTTAAACAAGATGGTGCCTTCACAGGAAGGGTTCAGTGTGAGACACAGCAAATTTCCTCTCCACATCCTTTTGACTCTAGAGCAACATTCTATGCCCAGTCCTATTTCTTTTTATTTGCAAAGCAGCCTGTGAATTCCTTGGGGTGGGGTGCCTTCCTAACTGATGCACAGAAAAGCCAGTGTGTCTGGACTTGCATATATTTCTATCTGTACTCGATAAACATACTATAGGTAGAATTCAGAATGCGATAAAAACTGAAAAAAAAAAAAGAGAAAGTAAGTCTGGAATACAGCAAGCTTATAAATTCCTATATTGCTGTCAACTTCAACACATAATATGTGCAGGCAGTCTATAAGTATATACAAACACATATGTGTGTATGTATGCTTGTATGTATAGAGCACAAGTTTCTTTCTTGCCCTATCATATGTCAAAACATCACAGGGCAGCTTCTGCCAGACTATGGAGTACACGAAGACAATTGCCAGGTGAAGACCCCCCTCACTGTACATTGAACAGCTTCGTGCTTGCCTTTTGCCGTCTTGAATGAATTTCAACATGAAGCATCTACTGACATCCAGGAGTGATTTTTATGACAACTCCATGGAGTAAAAACCTGGAGTTTTGTCAACTTCATCAGGAGAGGATTCTTGAAAACTTCTGAATCTCACCAGTGGGTATGCTGCATATTAATCATGATAAAGCTCTGGAAAATAACTCCTGAGGAGAGACAATCTTCCTCTGAGGAGGGGCGTAGGGTGGGTGTAACACTGGAGAGATAGAAACACCCACAAGCAAGTATCAGTCGAAAGGACAGTGATTACTCAGTGATCCACTGGATATCACTTGTATTTCTTGAGCACATCACTGGTCTTTCCTTGATTTTTCCATCTTTCTAAGATTTGAAACACACTGTACATGCATATATTTTTCTAAAGAATGTGACGAGCACCACTTACTGAATAATCAAGATTCATATTCATTAGCTATTCTACCTAATCCTTTAGATCTATAATATCTACTATTCTAAAATACTAAATTGACTTCAGACTAGCTGCTAGAAGTCTTCAATATTTGGTTGGCAGTCAAATCAGGGGATGGAAGGAATAAGAAAATATGAATGGTATCTGCAATTTATCAGATTTAGACAGTTTATCTACAGCTATTTATTGGATGTATTTCAGAAAAGCAACTTGATATAGGATTTCTTACATTCCTGAAAAAAAAAATAAATAAATAAAACAGCAAAAACCAAAATGCATCAAACAAATCTGATTCAACTTCCATTAAGATAAAGGACATGTGGATTGGTCCTTTTCTGAAGCTGAAGGATTCTGCTAAATACATGTTTTCTCTTTCTCAGCCACTTCACCTCATAATCAGAAATCACTCCTCTGTGAAGGCTTTAGGGAATAAGAAAATCAGTCTACAAGGCCACTGTCTCACATGTAGGACTGATTTACATCCTCTTCTTTGCATGTTGGCTCCATTAATTGATACAGTACTGGATAATAACAATCCACTAATAGCTCTGAATGTGGTTTTAATGGAAATGTGGAAAGCTTTAGGCTAATAAAAAGAAATGGAACAAGATTTATGCAGTAACAATAAATATAAAAGGAAAGCAGAATGGAAGGCTCGGTTATGATTCTGACTATTCAATAGCAATCGCTTCTCTTTTTTTCATGACGTCAGTTTTAACATGCCACATGAGAGACACACATGCTCCTATGGAATGCCTACAGGGAGCCTGCAGCTGGAAATGGATGAACCAAATTCAGAAATGGTACATCTTTTCCACGTTTTTCCCATTATTAAATTCTGAATTATATGCAAGGTTCTAAAATAGATGGTCTGTTTTACTCGTTTCATTTGAATATGATCAGGACAATCATCAACCCTTTAACTTGTTGTTAAGAAACTAACGGCAGCATTTCTTCACACCTCCTTGCCAGGTGACTAAGGAATTAAAAAATGAATTAGTCTGTATTGTCTATTCAGCTGTCTAGAATGTATGAAAGGCTATTCTAACCAGCTGGAGAACTCTGCTTTTTAACCTGGACAGAGTGAAACTCTCTAACGTATAAAAAGGCAGTTGGAGGTATTAAGATGCAAGTGGTGCACAGGACCTAGGGTTTCCATACCAGTAACTTGACTTTGTTTTGAGTAATATCTTGTTTCCTCAGGGATCTATTTAAATCAGTGGGAGTATGATATAAGTGAAGCTCCACTCACCTGATCCTACCTCCATTGCAAGAAGACCTCACATTTGCTCTACTAAATTGCTTCAGGCATAATCTTTTTATTCATTTCATCACTGCATTTAACTTTCTAAAAGATTCAATCCTATAAGGGTAAGAAATGAATATAACAACTTGCTCTAGAGATATCTTTTTAATGCATGTATGTACTTTTGTATATACAGCCTTTAAGTTCGTTTATGTGTGCTCATAAATTAAGCTTCAGATTACAGGAGTCCTAATAACTATTTCTTATTTCCTACCTTCCTTTAGATTCTACTGAAACACTTGAACAAGTCTGCTCTTCACATATAAACACATCAGAAGAGTAACACACTGGAATTAACTGATAGAAAAAATGATAGAAATGACAGAAAAATTAGGCAGAAGTGCCCTGATAAAGGTCAGAAAACAAGTCACTGGGAAATCAGAAAAATAGCCCCCCTTTGGAGATCTCGTTTTCCAGCTGGCATATATAAGCGTAGCTCTAAAGAAGTCTACCCCAGCTGAGATGCTGCCTCCCCTGAATTAACAATTTAACCCTACTCACTGCTGCATAATTGTGTAAGATATGTAAACAAAATGTGTGTCATGCTATCAAGTGTTCTACCATCTAGTAGACATAATCTGAAGTGTCTTGATTTTTAAAATACTTCAGTCTTCTATCAGTACTGAAAACATGAAAAATGAGCCACGGGAGAAAACAGATTAATATTGTCATAAGAAAAAAATGAATTAACCTGAAGGCTAACACGGAGTCAGAGCTTAATTTGAAAATTACTGCACTATCCATTCTAAGAAAAAATACTGTACTTCAGATAACTGTTTGTACATTGGACTATTGGTATGGTTGCTCGGTAGAATCCAAACAACAATCCATTTAGTCCTGGATTTTACTTACTTACTTTAGATTTAATGATATATTGTGTCAAAGAATCCCATCAGTTAATTCTAAATGCAACAGTTGGGTAATCACCTTGTCACAAAAAAGGATACGGTAAAGTCAAAATTAATTTAAGTACATCAATTGCAAGCATCACTGAAGATGTGAGCTACTTTCTAAATGTAAATGAAATTCACAATATTGTTTTAGTTTCAAAAAAATCAGTGGCTGGAATACAGTGTGGATGGGCTACACTTGATGCTGTTACACTAAGCAGAACACATAGTTTGCAGATCTAGTGAGATACTGAAAAAATTGTAAGATTTTTCCAATATGTTGTTGCAGAAAGGGTAATTCAAGTACAGTATTTACAGGGAAATCAATGATAAACCACTAGTTTGAGAAAAGCGTTTTCCATCAAAATGAGAAATATATAGCTTCCAATAAATTTAAGAGGTTTCTTATTTCTTTTATTATCCTCCTTCTCTATTTTTCAGTCTAGGGAAGGCCAATTCTACATGACAGATAATTAAATTTCTGTATCGATAAGGGGGGGGGAATTCTGTTATCCTTCACTGTATTTGCGTAATACATTGTATTTTTACCCAGAAAGTTAATATATTGTTCAAATTTAATTGCTTGTGTGTCTGTATGTTTGTTTCTATTTATTAAACTCTATAACAGAAATACATCAGGTGAAGTAATATAGTAAAAAAAAAAGGCAGCTCTAAAATACTAATTCTCTGCAATAATGAACTTTAGAGGGTTGCAGGAAGTGACCATTCCCCCCAGTACAAGAAAGACACAGAGAAACTTAAGTTCCAGAAGAGGGCAAGTAAGATGCTTACATGAGGGACTCGGGTTCATTTAGCTCACAGAAGAGAGGCACCTGCAGGTGCACGGCCAAAGGACAAAGGGCAAGACTCAAGCTGCAACAAGGAAGGAAAATTCCAATTAGATATTGGGGGGGGGGGG